>ERZ773359.4832-NODE-4832-length-13492-cov-8.138200_pt1 | contig 13492 bp, 14 predicted proteins | sample MGYA00374955_ERZ773359 | MGnify/ENA primary metagenome ERZ773359 (study PRJEB29098, sample SAMN04486028) | biogas fermenter metagenome | study: EMG produced TPA metagenomics assembly of the Biogas fermentation microbial communities from Germany - Plant 4 DNA1... | reverse complement strand
AGAGAAAAGACCGGTGCTTATGCCCCAGCCTTATTCCGCATCCACATATTCCATGATTATCTGCAGTGCTCTGTCGTAGCTTTCGGACTTAAAAATCCGCTCTCGCATTTCTGCCGCTTGTTCCTCCAGCCCGGCATCTTTAAGTGTGCGGCTGGCGATGCCCATGAGGTTAAAGATGTTGCCGTTTTCACCGACCAATTTGCATCTTGGTTTGGTCATTTACGCTCCCTCCTGGACTTGTTTTCTAAAAGCACTGTTGCCGGAGAGGTTTTGTAAAAGGAACCGGCGGGCTTGTTTGTAGTCATCACCGATCATCCCCAGGCGCAGGAGCCAAGTACGGAAAGTATACTTCTCATTCTCGGTGGCCTTGACCTTGGCTGATACATTCCGCTTAAGCCTCCTGGCGTTAAGGTTTATCAATTCCAACAGCCGGGTGGCGGCTTCTGCCTTTTCGGGATCCTCCCCAACCCGGCCAAGCGTAAAGGTGATGTTTTCCTTCTCAAAGTCAAACTCGATGCCGGGGCAACTTAGCTTGGTCAGTGCATTTTGGAAATGCTCCAGGGTTACCATGGGTCGCCGGTCTAAAGCAGCGATTACTTCCTCACTCACCAAATCAGTTTCAAGCTGCAGTGCTTTTTTGATTAAAGGCTGCTTGCTGTAAATGATGTGGAGTAGGTTCCGTAGGCTTTGGCCATCGTAGCCTTCCAAGGGCAATGCTACTTCTAAGTTAACGGGTTCTGTTTCGGTAGCAATCACCTGCTCGGTTACCGCTTCTACAGCCTCCCTTTCAGCTACATTCTCCAATTCCGGTTCCTCCTTTCTGTCTGCCAAGACTGCTTCCAGTTCCACCACCTGGCCCTCGCTGTCAAGGATCTTCCCCTGCCGGTCAATGGTGTAATCCCCAACCTGATAGGCAAAGCTGGGGGCAGCTAAATAGACAGGTGTTACTTCCAAATGCTCAGCCAGCTTGTGTACCAGCTCTTTTCTGGTCACGTTTAATCCCTCCTGTGGTTTTGGTATGTCTATACATCACTTATAACCACAGGAATAGCAAGGGGATTATGCAGGGATATCCAGGTTTTTATAAGGGGTTTTCTTGCCATCCCGGATTAAAAACACTTCTTCATCGGAGCCGACATGCTCGATGTATCTTTTTACAATCACATCACAGTATTTTTCATCAAGTTCTGCGGTGTAGCAAAGGCGGTCGGTCTGTTCACAGGCGATTAAAGTGGAACCGCTGCCACCAAAGGGATCCAAAACAATGCCATTGGGGGCACTGCTGTTTTGGATCGGGTAAGCACACAGAGCCACCGGCTTCATGGTGGGATGCTCTTCTGACCTTTTTGGCCGGTCGAACTGCCACACGGTGGTTTGCTTCCGATCAGCGTACCACCGGTGCCTGCCGGTGGGTTTCCAGGCGTAGATCACCGGCTCGTGTTGCCATTGATAGTCACTACGCCCTAAAACCAAGCTGTCTTTGACCCAGATGCAGACCCCGGCAAGATGAAAGCCCACTTCTTTAACCGCTTTTCTGAAATTGAGGCCTTCGGTATCAGCATGGAATACGTACAAAGCTCCGCCATCCACCAGGGTTTGATAAATATTTTTGAAAGCGGCCAGCAAGAACTGATAAAACTCCCCATCGCTTAAATTATCGTTTTTAATGAGCCGCTCATTTTCTCTTCCGGCAGTGAAATTGACGTTGTAGGGCGGATCTGTTACCACCAGGTTTGCCTGTTTGCCGTCCATTAGTTTTGCGTAAGTTTCCGCTTTGGTGCTGTCCCCGCAAAGAAGCCGGTGACGGCCCAAGAGCCAAAGGTCGCCTGGTTGACTAAATACCGGTTCTTTTAGAGCCTTGCCCACATCAAAGTCATCTTCCTTGACATCTTTGTCATGGACTTGGCTGAATAAATGTTCTATCTGGGCGGCATCAAAGCCGGTGATGCTGATATCGAAAATGCCGTCATCCAATTCACTGATTAAATCCGCCAGCTTAGGCAGGTCCCACTCCCCGGAGACTTTATTTAAAGCAATGTTCAAAGCCTTTTCCTGCTGTTCGTCCAGGTCCACCACAACACATTCAATCTCGGTGTGGCCCTGGTGTTTTAGGACTTTGAATCTTTGGTGGCCCCCTACGATGTGACCGGTTCTTTTATTCCACACAATCGGTTCCACATAGCCGAAGGTCTCCATGGATTTTTTCAGTTTTTCGTATTCCGGGTCGCCTGGTTTTAAGTCTTTCCTTGGGTTGTATTTGGCTGGGTTTAATTTCTCCAGCGGTAGTTTTCGTATTTCCAATCCTTACACCTCCTGCCTGACAGCTTTCTCCCCGGTAAATTCCTCCCAGCGTTTCACGGCCAGGTCGCAATAGCCTGGGGATAATTCCATGGCGTAGCAATTTCTGCCCAGCTGCTCGGCAGCTATGATGGTGGTACCGGAACCGCTAAATGGTTCGTAGATGATATCCCCCACATCAGTAGTGAGCTTGATGAAAAAGGCAGGCAGCTTCACTGGGAATGCCGCTGAATGCTTTACTGAGCTTTGGTTGCCGGGAATATGGAGCACATTGCCCGGCCTGGCAATCCCTCTTTTAAACCTGCCGCTGACGCTGATGTTACCGGTATCTCCTTTGGATTTATTGGTTTTGCTGTAAACACGGACTAAATCAGACTGCTTTCCAACTTCCCGGGGTTTGAACTTAATCTTCTTGGTTTTAGTGAAGTGGAAAATGTCCTCATACATATCAACCAGGTCCACCGGCAGTGTCGCAAGCCTTTCCTCGTCAACCTCTACCAACTGTACCATCCAGTCGATATGTTCCTTTTTGGTAAAAAAGTGGACCGGCTCAAAGTCGTTTTTTAGCCGGTTAATCCAACCGCCGGGCAAGCCAGGTTTGGCCCAAATCAATTGATCTACATACCGCCAGCCGCTTTCCACCAAAGCGATGATGGTTTTCATAACATAAAGGGACCGCTGGCCGTCTTCCACATGTTCCTTGATGTTGACGAAGAAGGAGCCGCTATCTTCAAGTATCCGGTAAACATTGCTGGCCACCTGGAAAAACCAGCCCGGGTATTCATCAGCCGGTATCCCACCGTAATCATCTTTTCGTTGCATGGCGTAGGGTGGGGAAGTGATGACGCAGTTAGCCTTTGCTCCGTTCATTAGCTTATCAACATCTGCCGGGTTGGTGCTGTCCCCACAAAGAAGCCGGTGATTGCCCAAAAGCCAAAGGTCGCCTGGTTTGGTGATGGGTTCCTCCGGTTCTTCCTCGTCAAAGTCGTCTTCCCGGACTTCTTCTTTAAAGCCCAATAGTTCATCTATTTCCTCGGCATCAAAGCCTGTTATATCTTTTAGCTCATCGTCCAAGTTACTGAGAAGTTCGCTTAACTTGGGCAAATCCCATTGACCGGCGATTTTATTAAGGGTAATGTTTAAGGCCCTTTCACGGTCAGGTGGCAAATCAACCACGGATACTTCTGTTTCGGTATCTCCCCGTTCCAGCAAGATTTTTAACCGCTGGTGGCCGGAAATGAGCACATTGCCTCGTTTGTTCACTACCAAGGGTTCCACCAGGTCGAATTCGTCAATGGATTTTTTCAGTTTCTCATATTCCGGATCCCCCGGCTTCAGGTCTTTCCGTGGATTGTATTTGGCCGGGTTGATCTGGCTTAAGGGCATGCGTACAATCTCCAAAATGGCCACCTCCTTTTGCCAGTTTCCGTTTCCCCATGTTTTCACCCTTGCTTTTAACCCTCGCCAAAGCCGCTTTAAGTCTTGTTCTGTCATGCTTTTTCCCTTGACAACCCCCCTAGGGAATTTTGCGAATTCTTGCGTTTAGGCCCGCCGCCGCTCCTAAGCCTTGTGGTACAAGGGATTTAGACCCCCCTCCCCCCTAATTATCCACAGGGTTATCCACAGGTTGAACTGGAAAATCTGTTAATAACTGTAAGCTGTGTTCTTATCTCCCCAGCGGCCTTCCTTGGTGGTCTTACGGTCGTGGCATGATTTGCACAAGGCTTGGAGGTTACTCTCAGCCCAAAACAATTCCAGATTCCCTTTGTGGGGTACAATATGGTCCACCACCGTTGCCGGGGTGATCCTGCCCTGCTGTTCACACTCCACACAAAGTGGCTGCTCCAACAGAACTTTCTTTCGTAACCGCTGCCAGCGGGAAGTTTTATATAGCTGTTTGGAATACTTGGGCCGCTCGTACCTGTTGTACTGCCGGTGGTATTCCTGCAGGTGTTTGGGACAAAACCGAGCATCGGTCAGCTCCGGGCAGCCGGGATGGCGGCAGGGTGCTAGTGGCTTCCTTGGCAATGGACTTCACCTTCCTCTCACCGTGCTCACAGCCGGACCAGGAGATCCGTTTATGTTTGTCACCGTTTTCGGATATGTTAATTAAGGATTTATGGTACTCGCTCTTTGGATTGCCACACTCGTAAGCCTTCCAGTGTTTATCACTGGCAGATTCATCGATGGTGGCAAAGCGGCAGGATATGCATTTCATAATGGCACCTCCATAGAAAAAGCCCTGAGAGCAAGTGTGCTATCAGAGCCTGGTTATAATAATTGGGCATGGAAAAAGCCCCTAAGGTTAGTCCTCAAGGGCTTGTTATCAAGAATGCTGCGTTTCCCCGGAGTCGAAACGATCTATCCTAAGGGCCTATGCAAACAGCATCTGGTGCTCTTGATATTTTCCATGCCTTTACAGCTTATACTATAGCAGGTGTTGGTACTGAAATCTAGTGACATTCACTGACAAACACTGACATTCACTGACACTTTTCTGATTTCCTCAATTTGTTTTAATGCTTTGCCATGAATCCTAAAGGCAGTCCTTATATCAAACTTAATATCCCTGGCAATCTCATCCCAGCCTTTGCCGTTAACATACCGCATCTCCAAGATGATCTGACCGATGGGGTCATCTACCTGACTGATGGTATCCATGATTTCCTGCTTTAGTTCGATTAATTGATCTATCTCCTGGTTGATTTCGTTTTCCAGGTCAACAATTTTGGCCATGGTATTTTCAAAAGGACCTCTGAGATCTCTACCGCCGGATACTTTCTCCCGGATATGGTTTGAATTGACCCGCATGGCCAAAGCCTTCAGATTTGCCAATTGCTCCAGCTTGGTGTTAATCCTTTGGTTAAGCCACAGGGCTTGTGACAAGTATTCCTTTGCCGTCATGCTTTTCCACCTCCGGTTTGCCCCCGTAGTATTTATCAAAGATATATTTCCGGGTCTCCGCATCCAAACTACGAAGCCGCTTAAGCACCTTCTCCCGGCCCAGTTCATATTGCTCCTTGGTTTTATAGAAACCACAACCTTCGCATTGTTTAACCTTCAGGGCTGTGCAACTGTTTCCTTTGTAAGCGAAGCAATCTTTCATCATTAGCTCACCTCCGGGTATGGATCTATCAGCCTGGCCTTCACTGCTTCAATCAGGGCAGTTTGGGTTTTATCTTTTCTTTTCAAGGCTCTCATCACATCCTCATCAATAGTACCTTCAGTGATGATGTGGTGAATCACAACCGTATCTTTTTGTCCCTGCCGCCACAGCCGGGCATTGGTTTGCAGGTACAGTTCCAGGCTCCAGGTAAGGCCAAACCAGACTAAAGTGCTTCCACCTGCCTGCAGGTTAAGCCCATGACCGGCAGAAGCGGGATGGATAACGGCTACCGGAATTTCTCCCTTGTTCCACCGTTTAATGGAACCGGTGCTACTAAGCTCCTCTGCCGGGAACCGCTTTAATATCCGCTCAAGGTCATGCTTGAACCAGTAAGCAATTAAGACAGGTTTCCCATTGGCCGCTTCGATTAAATCCTCCAATGCATCCAACTTACGGTTATGGATCTCCACTACACCACCGTCCTCATCATAGACAGCCCCATTGGCCATCTGAAGTAACTTGCCGGACAGGGCAGCGGCATTAATGGCATCAATCTTTTTGCCTTTTAGTGATAAGACTAACTCCTGCTGTAGTATCCGGTAGTAATCCATCTCTTTGTCCGGCAGCTTAACGGTTATCTCGTTCATCACCAATTCCGGTAGTTTTAGGTGGTCGGTATTCTTCATGGAGATGGTGATATCGGAGATTTTCCGGTAAATGTCCTCCTCGGCACCGGGCTTAGGTTTGTAGCTAAACACCATCTGTTGGTTGCGTTTATCCGGCACAAAGTAGTCCTCTCTATACCGGCCGATAAAGCGGCCCAGCCTGTGGCCCATATCCAACAGCCGAAACTCAGCCCATAGATCCATTAAGCCGTTTGAAGACGGTGTGCCGGTAAGACCCACCATCCTTTTTACCTTTGGCCGCACTTTCATCAGGCTTTTGAACCGCTTTGTCCGGTGGGATTTGAAGGAACTCAGCTCATCCACCACTACCATGTCGTAATCGAAAGGCAGGCCGCTTTTGTTAACTAACCAGTCTACGTTCTCCCGGTTAATGATGTAGATATCGGCTTTTTCCGTTAAAGCCGCTTTTCGTTGGGTCTCGGTGCCGATAGCCACGGCAAACTGTAGGATATTTAAATGCTCCCATTTCTTTATTTCCTCCACCCACACCGCCCCCACCCGAAGGGGACAGATTACCAGCACTTTACTGATTTCAAAACTGTCAAACAGCAGGTAGTATAAAGCCGTTAGCGTAATCACCGTCTTTCCTAAACCACAGTCCAAGAAGATGGCTGCTTGGGGATGGGTTAAGATGAATTCGGTAGCGTACTTCTGATAATCATGGGGCCTGTATTTCATCTATCATTCCTCCAATCTCACAATGATCATCCAAAACAAAAACCTTAAAACCCAACTGCCGCAGTGTATCGTGTCTTTTTAGCTGCAAAGGCCGTGGTTTCATCCCGGGGCTTTTTACCTCAACAAAAGCCATTTTTCCTCCGGGTAAAAGCACCAAGCGATCCGGCATACCGGCTAATCCCGGGCTGATAAACTTTGGTGCTATGCCTCCCGCTGCTTTAACCGCACTGACTAACTTTTCCTCGATATATCTTTCACGCATGTTCCCCCTCCTTAGCGTCAGGGATAAGTGGGGGGTGATGGTCATGATGGTCATTTACATAACTTTTTATATAGCTTATTTTTTTCACCCCTATAGAAAATTTAGTAATATGACCGTCATAGACCATCACCTACTCCAGGAAATCTGATTTTAACCTTAAGCCTCTGACGATTACCCCTGTCTTCTTTCTGTGTCTCACAAATCCAGCTGTATCAAGGGCCGTATAAAAATCAGTAGTGCTTCTAATATACTCACCTGTTCTCATGCAAAAGGCCCGGTACTCGCTATACAGCTCACCTGATTTTTCAGTAAAAGTGTCATCCAGCTCACAACATTCATCAAGAAAATGAGCCAGCCAGTCATTGTTTTCTTTGTAAGCCGAAATAGCTTTCTTCACTTTTTCCGGTAATTCAATCTGGTACTCATCCCTAATTACTTTCCGGGCACCCTCGATTACCCAGCTAAGTATGGCCCCGCCCGCATTCTCGAACAGGTAATCGGCGTAGTTTTTAATATCCCGGCTGCCTTCAATCTTGGCGGCAAAGGGGATGACGATTAACCTTCTCCAAGTGCCTGCGTCAATGGCTCCCACCTTTGGCAGGTGGTTGGTATAAAGCACCAACGTATGGCTGGGAATATAGCTGAACGGGTCCTTGTATTTCTTTTCCGCATAGATCTCGTCAGTGGAACAAAGCTGCTTGACATTGGATGTATTTAGCCGCATGCCTTCCTCCATTTCCGCTGCAATCAGTAGCCTTTTTCCCTTGGCTTCAGCCAGCTCCGGTTTTACATTTCTCCGGCAGCCAACGGTCAGTATGTCAGCGGAAATATTGCCACTGTAGGTGCCCAGCACCCTGGAGATGGCGTTCCAGAAGGTGGATTTGCCATTTCGTCCTTCCCCGTAGGCGATAATTAAAGCTTCCACGTAAACCTTGCCGATGGCGGCCAGTCCCACTACTTTTTGCACATAGTCGATTAAGGATTGATCCTGCAAAAAGAAGGTATTCAAGGCTTCCAGCCAGATATCCATACCGGCAGTATCCGGTTCCACTGCTGTAACTTTCGTAATAAAATGATTTGGGTCGTGTTCCAGTCTGGCCCCGGTTCTTAAATCGTAGGTGGCCTTGGGTGTGTTTAGCAAAAACTCATTGGTATCAAGATCACTTTCCTTGATTTCCAGCATGGGCCGGGCTTCTTTCAATGATGCAGCTATACACTTTGAATCCCGGCGTTTGATGGCGTATTTTCTATACACCTCTGCAGCTTGGTACATATTAAAGGCATGGGACTGCTGTTCATTAAAAGTAGTTGCCGCTTTTTTAGCTCCCATAGTAGCTAAGATGTCAATAGCCCCGGTTTTCACCATTTCAGCCATGGCTTTTTTCATTTCTGCTTCAGCTTCTTCCAATTGCCTGGTGGTTAGCTCCTGGGCGATGGCCTGGGCTTTAGGCTTTGATTCCTCCCAAAAGCTGCCGTTATAGACGATGAAATCTGTAGCCGGGGAATACCTGAGCTTATCTTTATACTCCCTGGCTAAAACCACAGCTTGTCCTACATCGGAAAAATCGTCGGGTTTTAGAGTGGTACTTGAGTTATAGACCTCCGGTGGAATATACCCGGACTGGGCAGCTACTTTTCTGCCAAAGTTAACAGCACTGTTCCAGATAGTTTTTAATTCCCTTTCATCAAGGGGTGGATTGCATTTTTCCGCTTTTTTTAGAAACAGGGAATAGGCTTCTTCGGTATTGCCATAACGCTTAATCACTCTTCCGGCATAGCGGGACAGGGTGGTGTTCCGTCTCCCTTCCGGTATTTCTTCCAAACTTTCCTCCCAGTCGCCAAAGCCGGTATCAGCCAGGAACTCAACAATATTTGTCTCTCCATCGAACAACTCAACCTCCTCATGGTCCGAGCCGAAGATAAACCTGGCACTGTCCAGAGCATTTTGATCAAAAAAGGGGAACTTTGAAGCGACCTTCTGCTTTAAGGCAGCATATTCAGCCTGGTCAGTTATTACCGGAACCATGAAATAGACATGGAACCTGGGCCGTGGCGACCTGTTGCCTTTTTGTTTCATGTGGTTTCGGCTGTAAGAGACCACAAAGGGAACCCCAGGGAAGGCCATGGCCACATCAGAGGGGGTTACCCAGTCCTTGGGATCATCTGAGTGTTCGTTGTCGCAGTCAAAAACAATATTATCTGCCTTGAGGAAATTGGCATTGCTGCGGTAACTATCCTTAAACTCCGCACTGACGTGGTCAAACTTGATGGCTTCCAGAAATGAATCCTTATCTTTAATTACCACTTTGTTGGGATAAAGGCAGTTGGTGAGGTTTCCCGTACAATTTGCTGTATAGAGGGTAAATTCAATCATTTAATAAACCTCCTCACCCTTACTGTCAAAGTATCTAATTGGCATACCCCGCCTTTTCGCCTTAGCGATTTCTCTGGCCATGCCGCTACTGATACGTTCGCCGAAGACCCAAAGTTCATCACATTTTCCCAAGAGGATTAAGGCGAAGCGAAGGCCCAACTCCCGCTGCTTTTGGTCCCCATCATCCATAAACTGCGGGTAGTGCAGGTGCGGGGCCAGGGGAATGCACCCCCGGCTGACCGCCAGCCTGCAGTATCCCCGTGCCCGCTCAATGTTACGTTCTGTATCTCCGGCAAAAGGGGAGCAGATATAGACCAGCGGTAAATACTCCTTGGCCCTTTGGTCGATGGTTTTTAAGGCTTCATAAGGTGTAGGGTCGGGATAACCTTCTTGATTACGCCAGTCCATCTCTCTCCCTCCAATCCGTCCTTGCTGCATTTTGAGCAAAATACTTCCGTGCCATACAAATCGCTGTCACCGGTGCTCAATATCTCTGCAAGGTCAACTTCCACTTCACCCCCACAACCGGGGCAAATACAAAACACATTGTCATCGTGGATTTCTACTGTAATTTCCACTTCATCACTCAGTTTTGCTTTCACATAAAACATAAGGTTTCTCCCTCCTTTGTTTGGCCTTCTAATATACCCAGGACATTTTTATCTGTTTTGAGTACTGCCATAAGCCGTGGCAGGGGAGCAAACTGGATAATTCGAACCCCTATCACCGCTGGCTATCACACAGCTTGTTACTTCATGTTGCAGGCAACAGTATTTTGCTGTGGTGTTAATAAACATTTATTTTTCTGTTGCCAGCAACACTATCTAAAGGACAGGCATTAGCCAAAATCTAATCTTTCTGGTAGAAATCACATTCAAAGCCCTCGGCCCGAAGTAACAGTCCCTTGGCCCAGGGTGGGAGCTGGCTCATCTTTTCGCATACCGTCTTAACAGACTCTTTTTCATCAGCTTCAATGACGATTTCATCGTGGATGTGCATCACAATAGGCAAATGTCGAAGGTTCTGCATGGCATGGCACAGGAGATCCCGGCTGATGGCCTGCACAATATTTTCCACGAATTTTGGCCCGTAGGACTCCAGCCGTTCCCACTTCTTTGCTGTACCAATACCTTCATACGTTACACAGTCCGAATCGAAGCGGTTAGTGCCAATACGGGGTTTCACGTAGGCAAGCTGTCTGCCGGAGGGCAGGGTGATAAACAACATTCCACTTTGGTATGAAAACCGGATACCGTGGGTTTCTGTGGTTGTCCGCTCCCGAACCGCTGTTAATGCCGCCCGGTCAACGTCCCACCAAAACCGGACGATGTTGGGATTAGCCGCTCGCCAGGCATCGACCAGTGGTTTTAGTTCTTCCTCCATCAGGCCCATCTCCAAAGCACCCATGGCCTTTAGGGCACCTACTGAGCCGCCGTAACCACAGTTATGGACTAAACAATCAGATACTGTGAATCTATTATTTGGACCGGCATTTAATATGTCATAAAGTCTAGCTTTGCGTTTATAATTCTCCAGTTTTTCCGTTTGTCCAAAACTGCTCGTCTGGCATCCTTGATAATTTCCTCTCTCGTCATCCCTTGGGTTAATTTCCTTACCACCACACTTCTGGCATAAGGCCATTTTTTGGGGTCCCATTCCGGTAAACGGGTGGTTCGTCTGTTGCTGCAATTTTCTTTTCTGGTTACAAACCGAATATTCCCCGGTTCGTAGTGACCGTTGTTGTCTATCCTGTCTATCTCCAACTTTCTGTCCGGCAGGCCCAAATTCTCTACGATCCAAAGACCTGCTTCCAGTACAGATGGGAAGTTGAATTTGATACCCCTTGCTCCGTAATTTTTGTAATTGGCATCCCGTGGGTTTTCGCATCTTTGTTTGGCAGCAGTTAACCGCTTGTCTAACCATTGAGGTATCTGCCTTGGTTGCGAACATCTCTGGCAACCCTTTGATATACCCCTTTGCAGATTGTTTAAGATTGTCCATTGAATCTGGCCGCAGCTTACGCATTGGGTCAACATCCTGCAGTAGTTCCAGTTCTTGCCCCACCGTTTTTCCGGGCTTATAATCTTCACCCACCCGTATTGCTTTCCCGCCATTTCCGGAGCGTAGGAGACGTGCTCTGCTGGCGGCGGCGTATTCAAATCGTATTGGCTCCGATTTCCCTTCAATCCATACGAGATGATCCTTGGTTGCTGTAAGTCCTTCATATGTGATGACCTCCCTCTCACCACGAAAGACAACACCGTCATGAGTTACCCACTCCTCACCATCCCAAACTTTATGTTCGGTAGTAACTTCCTCTATGGGCACAAGCCCTCTATCCGTCAGCACCAGTTGCCCTTCCGCTATACAGGCCAAATCCGCAATTTTACCTTTCTGCCGCAAGGGGTCTCTTTTGTCTGTAACCGGCACACCAAACATCTGGCTGGCAGTGGCCATGTATAAATCCTTTTTAGTGGCATAAGCATCCAGCACCCAGTCCTCCCCAGCCAGCCAGGCTAAGACTACCCGTTCGATGGAGGAGAAGTCTGCCACAATGAGCTTATGACCGGGTTTTGGAATAAAGGCGGTTCTAATTAATTGCGACAGCACTTCCGGCACTGAATCATAGAGCATTTCCAAAGCCCCAAAGTTACCTGAACGTACCAGGCTTCTGGCCTGTGCCAGGTCAGGCATATCGTTTCTTGGTAGATTTTGCGGCTGTAAAAGCCTGCCTGACCATCGCCCGGTTCGATTGGCCCCGTAGAACTGGAATAAACCACGGGCACGGTGATCCGAACAAGCCACGTTTTCCATGGCCTGGTACTTTTTCACCGATGATTTGGCCAGCTGCTGGCGGAGTAAGAGCACCTCAGCCAAAGGCTTTGGTACCGTCTCCAGTAATTCCGTCACTGCCTTTTTGTCCAGGGTGTCTGTTTTAAGTCCCTGGTCAGCCAACCATTCTTTTAGCTGTTGTACGGAGTTGGGATTTTCAAGGCCGGTCAGTTCCTCCATTCTCTTTAAAAGCTTGGAACGGGAGCGTTCATCGGCTTTGATGGCATTTTGGACAAGGGTCATATCCAAGGCCACACCCCGGTCGTTGATTTCCTGATCAAGAATGAATTCATCCCAAATGCTCTCCGGCACAGGAAACTTGGCTAGCCTTTCCTGAATAGCTATTTCCACCTCCACATCCCGGCGGTTGTAGGTTTTGAACTGTTCCCACTTTACCGGGTCATGGATGGGTAAATTCCTGGTCCGCCTGCCGTTAGCCATGGTGGGTTTACACGGGGTGCAGAAGTAGCGGATTAATTCTTTCCCTTCCGTGAGTTTCTGTTTTTCTAAGCCCAGCACCGCACCCACTCCTTCTAAAGAAAGGGGCAGTCCCAGATAGGCTGACCAGACCATGGTGCACCGCCAGGATCTTGGATCAAGATACTTGCCTATGGGTAATCCCAACCACCGGGATAAACAGATCCGTTCAAACTGGCTGTTAAAAGCCCACTTGGTCATACCGGGGTCAACAAGCCCTTGGATTATTTCCTCCGGCAGCTTTTCACCGGCAGTAAAATCCACTACCTGAACTTCACCGCCGTCCACACTGTAGCCGAATAAGAGAACTTCAAAGTCTTGTGATTCAGCGTATTTATAGACACCGGTCTTTTTGAGGTCGGTACTTGAATATGTTTCAATATCGATGGCTAGTGTTTTCATATAACTCTCCTTTCTGTAGTGGGGTGGGGTAGGGGGAACAGGGTATTACCCCGCCACCCCTTAAGTTTTTAAGAAAGGAAATCTTCTTCATCAACAGTGGCAAAGTCGTCTTCCGGCCGGGACTTGCCGCCAAGGGGTTCACCGTCTCGAATCTTCTGCAGGTTATTTAGCCAGCAGGCAATACCCCGATTGCCGTTACTGTTAAAGGCGTAGAAGCTGATACTGGCCCTGCCGTAGACACCGCTATAGACTTCCAAGCGATCAAGGATGGGCTGCAAATCAGCATCCACAATTCCTGGGGGAGTGGTGGAATTGGCATTGACGAAATAGGCATTGGCGTATGCCGGGTCATCGGGTCTTTCGGTATCGCCGTCCCT
>ERZ773359.4831-NODE-4831-length-13494-cov-13.181859_pt1 | contig 13494 bp, 16 predicted proteins | sample MGYA00374955_ERZ773359 | MGnify/ENA primary metagenome ERZ773359 (study PRJEB29098, sample SAMN04486028) | biogas fermenter metagenome | study: EMG produced TPA metagenomics assembly of the Biogas fermentation microbial communities from Germany - Plant 4 DNA1... | reverse complement strand
GCAATTCATCACCCACCTATAGAGGTGGGCGTCTTCTTGCTATTATTAGATAAAGTGGTTTTATCAAGGCGTAGAGCCTTTGCACCGCAAACCGCCGTACAAGCACCACATTCTACGCATTTTTCGGCTTCAATGTATATTCGCTGTTTATATGCTTTTTTACTCATTATCAATCTCTCCTTTGCCTACTTCTTCCAGTGTATTAAGCTTTGAGACCTTATTAAAATGCTTGAAAGGTTCCTGCAGCGTAAATTTATCTGTTAGTATCCACCTTTTCAGTTCTTGAGCGATTGCACGAGCTTTACTTAGACTGGATAAGGGCGTAGTAGGTATTTGCTTGCCCTCAAGTGTAACCATGCCGCTCCTTAACTGTGCATAATTTACCTTGCCCAGGCTGGGCTTGGAGCGCCGTCCAACGCTATAATCTACTATATTTGTATATATATCTTTATTTTCAACGGCTAAGTTCATTAACATGTCTTTATCCAATACCGGTATCGGGATACCTATGCCGACAAACATGGATGTGCCGTATTTTTCAAAAACCGCCGGCTGAATGTAATCACAGCTCATCTGCTTTAGGTCGCCGATAACAGCCAATGTGGCTGCAGATGTAGTCGGAACGCCGTTATTTCCTCGCTCTACTTCGGTTATGAACTGAGTCCCCTGCCAGGCTACGTAACCGGGAGCGCCGGCAAGAAAGATTTTGGTTCCCATTCCTATCGTTCGAAGATATGGGTCATTGAGCAATGGGCTCAGCTCGCCGGATGTAGAGTAGTTAATGTTGGCCATATTCGGCTGCAGGACTCCCATATATGTGTATAAAGTCCTGCCGGAAGTATTTATAGCCGCATCATAATTCTGATAGCAATTTCTCGGGTTGAACAAATACGCCTCATTAATGGAATCCTTTGTAATATAAGTGTCGATTTTTTTTCTGGGGTAGCAGTCGGTGCCGGGCGATGTCGCCTGTAAGTGTATCTTCTTGCCTGCTATCAAATCGCATATTACGTGAGCACCGCCGTATTCTATATCCCTGTCAAAAGAAGTTTCAGTAGCACCTATATATGCATCAACTGCTGCAAGACCAGCATGTGCAGGTACATTGTTCAGCAGTACCTTGGTCATTCGGATGGGAGGGTCTGCATGGCCGAAGTTTAGAAATGCACCTGAGGAGCACATCGGGCTAAAAGTTGCAGTTGTTACAACATCCACATGACTTGTTGCCTCATCCAACCCCTTCTCCTTTACTATGTCGATTATTTCCTCTGCAGTAACAACAACCGCAGTCCCATTTTTGATTTTTTCATTAATTTCCTCAAAAGATTTTTTAACTTCCATTGCCAAATCTGCCTCCTTGGCTCGTAAAATATTTTACAAAATAAAAGCTGCTTTTCGATAAGAAAAGCAGCTTGTTGCTTCTTTAAAAGAAATATAAACAAACTGTTAATCTTATCTTCCAGGATAAAATTAATTATCCTGCAGGAATTGACACCGATGCATTCTAATGGAAAATGCCGGTTGTCGAGCGTCATAGGGCCCGTCCCTCAGCTACTCTGGATAAGATTTTATTTTTTATTTTGATTATTGGATACTAGTCTATAACATAAGATATAATTTGTCAACAGCAATTTCAAATTTTTGCATTATAAGTTAAATTAATTCCATAAAGGTTTTAATAACAAAGAGCCATGCAGGTTTTTAGAAATAAGAGCAAAAGTTTTAGACAAATCTTTAAAATCGTAGTAATATTAAATTATTATATGGAGCAGCGCGAAAAAATATACAAAAACTATTTTTTTATTAAAACTAAAATACAAGAGCAGATGCAGTAAAAACGAGGCTATGCCATGTCACAAGTGGGAGGTGGTTTATAAAATGGGATAGAGCAACTTTGTGCTTGCAGTGTAACATAACTCAGGAGCGTATATTGGCCGGTAAAGGAAATTGCGGCATTTTATTATTGTGCTCTAAAAACTGTGCTCTAAAAACCTATGTGCTTATTTTGCAAATGTAGTTTCAAAAACACTAGCAACTTAAGGATTGGAGGGCAAAATTATATGGAATACATAAAAAAATCTAAAATAGCAATTATAGCTATGTCAATCTTGTTCATTACCTTAGGGATTATCCTGATTGCCAGGCCTGAGTTTTCTGTCCTAGCTATTTGCAGACTGTTTGGTGCGATTATACTGATTCCGGGTATTATTAAAATAATCGGCTTTTTTAGGAAAGCTGCATATGAAGATATGCTTGGCTTTGATTTGGTTTATGGGCTATTTTTCATTTTGCTTGGGATTTTTATGTTAATTGCTCCCAAAGCAGTAGTTTCTGCATTTCCCCTGATGCTTGGCATTGTTATTATTATCGATAGCATTTTAAGATTGCAGCTTTCTATTAACTTGAAAAGACTGCAGCATGAAAAATGGTGGGTACATCTTTGTTTTGCTCTGATAACAGCGGTGTTAGGGATATTATTGGTTTTTAACCCCTTTACAGGAAGTGTTATTATGACAAGACTTATTGGTATTGCCTTGACTATAAGTGGTGTTGTAAATTTACTGGGTATAATTTATATTTCAAGAGCTTTGAAGTGGTAATTATGGAGTAAGCGAGTGCGGTTTTTCACTTCAAAAGACATGAACCTTCCCAAACTGACCAACTCACATAAATAAACATATCCCAAAATAAGTTTATAGACTAAAAAAGGTTGACTATATTATTATATTTTTATTATACTTATTAACGTACGATTGTATAAACTAAAAAAGAGGAAGGTTGCAATGATTAAAGATGCATACAAAGGATGATTTTTACAAAGGATTAAAGCATGGGATACCAATAGCCTTAGGATATATACCGGTTTCATTTACTTTTGGACTTATGGCGGTAAAGAGCGGCATACCGGTTGTAGCCGCTATCTTAATCTCTATGACAAATTTAACATCGGCAGGTCAATTTGCAGGTATGAATTTAATTATAGAGGGTGCATCACTTATAGAAATTGCATTGACGACCTTTATAGTCAATTTGCGCTATATGCTCATGTCAATATCCCTGTCCCAGAAACTATCAAACAAGATACCCGACTTTAAAAAATACATTTTGGCTTTTGGAATAACAGATGAAATCTTTGCAATATCTGCTGTACAGCCCGGCGAGCTTACTTCATCATACATGGCAGGCCTTATTACGATACCTTATATCGGATGGGCTTTAGGTACGGCTATGGGAGCTCTGACATCTTCACTGCTGCCGCCTACGCTACAAAGTGCCATGGGCATAGCACTTTACTGCATGTTTATTGCCATAGTAGTCCCTGCAGCAAAGGAGTCTAAAGCGGCGCTGGTAGTTGCTTTGACGGCAATAACTATAAGCTCGATTTTTACATGGATTCCTTATATAAATTCGCTCTCTACAGGGTGGGTTATCATTATTGCAACTATTGTAGCATCGTCAATCGGTGCTGTCATATTCCCTAGAGAGGAAGATGAATATGAGTAATGTATATCCTGCATTAATAGTCATGGCTCTTGTGACCTATATGATAAGAGTCCTTCCAATAATACTAATTAAAGGAAAACTAAAATCCAAATTTGTCAAATCATTTTTATACTACATGCCTTATGCAGTATTGGGAGCGATGACATTTCCCGGCATACTATATTCCACGGGAAATATCCTAGCATCAGTAATAGGCGGTGCTTTTGCCCTGTTTTTGGCATATCATAATCAAGAGATGATAAAAGTTGCCATCGGCGGCATCTTGGCAGCTTACATTTGCCAGCTTTTACTGTGAAATCCAGTAAGGCCTAAACTACAAAAGCATAAATTTTAAAGCCCATGTGCCCTGAAAACCTCAAAAAAACCCCGGGGTTCTGTCATTTTGAATGGAGCAAAGCGCAATGAAGAATCTTAAAGGCTGGTTTGATAGAAGATCCTTTTCAGAGGTTCCCCTGCAGAAAGTGAAGGATGTGCTAATGAATATAGATATTATTTGCGTAGGCAAGATAAAAGAAAAATATATATTAGACGGTATAAAAGAATATAAAAAAAGACTTACGCCTTACTGCAAATTGCGCATTATCGAAGCTATAGAGCAGAAGGCTCCGGAAAACTTAAGCGAAAAAGAAAAGGCTCAGGTGTTAGAGCGTGAAGGAAATAGCATACTTCAAAAACTAAACCACTCATCTTTTGTAGTTGCCCTATGTATCGAGGGCAAAGCGCTTTCCTCCGAAGAAATGGCTAAACGGCTCAGTGCTCTTATGATAGACGGCAAGTCACATATTACATTTATCATCGGCGGCTCCCTTGGCCTTTCCCCTGAAGTTAAAGCCAGGGCAGACCTTTGCCTTTCCTTTTCAAAACTTACATTCCCACACCAACTTATGAAGCTTATGCTGCTTGAACAGATTTATCGCTGGTTTAAAATAATAAACGGTGAACCCTACCATAAATAGCGGACGTAGGGGCGGTCATCGACCGCCCGCTGCACGATGTAGCATTATTTATATTATGTGTAATAAATAATATGATATAATATCATTGCTATATTAATATAAGGTGATAATTATGGAATTAAAGAAACAATTAGAGGATAGAATTTTTGATATGGAAAAGGTCGCTATTGCTTTTGCTGTTGAGCCATTTGATATATATTTTTTAGGAGGGGCTGCTTGCATATTAGGTGAATATACTAACAGGGCTACGCGAGATTTTGATTTTATAGATTTAAATTATCCTTCTAAATTAGGAAGGGTTTTCGTCCAATTAAGAGACTTTGATATGTTAGAATATGAAAGCACTGTTATATCACCTAAGTACAAAGAAAGAGCAATTAAGTTAAACAAATTTAAATATTTAAATGTGTATTTATTATCACCAGAAGACATAATCGTGAGCAAAATAATAAGATTGGAACAAAAAGATATAGAAGATATAGATGAGCTTATGAATATGGCGGACAAGGATTTAATAAATCAAATTATAGACGAGGTATTGTCAAGGGATGATTTATATGAATCTAAAAAAAATCAATTTATAAAGAGATTGCCAGAATTTAGGGAGAGATACGATGTATAGAATAGTATGCGAAAGCTACGAAAATTATAAAAGTGATTTTTTACCTGATAATACCGATGATTATAGATATAAAATTACTAAACCCCTAGAATTAATATTAGATTTATCCTTGTATGAAGAGGAAAAAAACAATAACACTATTAACTACCGGAAGTTGGAGCACTTTATATATTTAATAAAGAAAAATATTGATAAATATCCTAATTTTAAGTCATTCTTATGGAGCTTGGAATCAAGGGGTATTTATGGTAGGGATTATGGTGTGTTAAGTGAAGAAGAATTTTCTGAATTACAAAAGATTGTAAATATGTTTTTGAAATTATCATACTGGGATTAGGGATTGTAAAGTGACAATAATCTAATTTTCTAATTATGATGTTATGCATTACGCAATCTCGAGAGAAGACTTGATGATCTTGATGTAAATTCAGAACCAATTTGTCCTTATTCTACATACTGTCTTAGAGCCTCGATGTCCTTTATCTTAATTGCTGAGCGGTGATAATCGATAATTCCCTCATCCTTCATGCGGCTCATTTCCCGGGACATAGATGGTCGCGATACATTTAAAAAATCTGCCATGTCGTTTCGATTCATGGGTAAAACAAATGTGGTTTTACCCGTTTTTTTATATTGCTCCATCAAAAAGGCACTTATTTTACCCCTCATACTTTTAATTGTCAGATATTCAACCTTCTTATTGAGCACCAAAGCCCGTTCAGATACAATCTTGAGCATATTGAGTATAAGGGTTTTATGCCAGGGGCACACCTTGTCACATTGGCCTGTTATCTTGTTGCCTGAAAGAAAAAACACCGTGCAATCTTCCTGAGCTATAACTGTTGAAGGCCAAACGGGATTTTTTGAAAATACCACCATCTCTCCAAACATATCCCCCGGCTGCAAAATTGCAATAACCACTCGATTTCCTGCAAAAGTTTCTTTTATAACTGCGGCTTTGCCCTTCAGCAATATCCCCACTGACTCAAAAGCATCTCCCGCCATAGTGATGAACTCATCCTTTTTGTAGTCACATATCCTCGGCTCAAGACAGTCCAGCATGAGAGCTAAATCATCTTTTTCTATTCCTTCAAACAAAAGAGTTTCAGGCAAAACGCTTGCTTTTACATCAAAAATATAAATCACCCACTTTTTGTAGCCACAGCTACCGAAATATTGTCTTTATTTTACTACTATATAGTTGAACATACAATATGTAATTAAAAGAAGGTGAATATGATGAAAAGAAAAATTGTTACCATAGATGAAGAAAAATGCAATGGCTGCGGTCTTTGTGTAAATGCCTGTCATGAAGGGGCACTCCGGCTTATAGACGGAAAAGCAAAGCTTATATCAGAGTCTTACTGCGACGGATTGGGCGACTGTCTTCCAAAATGTCCTACAGGAGCAATTACCATAAGGGAGATGGAAGCTGCGCCATATAATGAGGAAGCAGTGAAGAAAAATATGATAGCAAAAAATGTCCAAAATACACAAGATGCCACAGAAAACAAACTGCCCTGCGGATGCCCAGGAAGCAGAGTAAAAATGCTGAAAAAGGAAGATAATTCAAAGATGCAGCATTTCCATTTAAAAGAACAATCACAGCTTGCCCAATGGCCCTGCCAGCTAAAGCTCGTTCCGGCAAATGCGGCGTTCCTGGCCGATGCCCATTTGCTCATAGCCGCTGACTGCACCGCCTACGCCTATGCCGGCATCCACAATGACTTTATGAGAAACAGGGTTACACTAATCGGCTGTCCAAAACTAGATAATATCGATTACACAGATAAGCTCACAGATATTCTAAAATTTAACAACATAAAAAGCATAACAGTGCTGAAAATGGAAGTTCCCTGCTGTAATGGCATTGCAAATGCTGCAAGAGAAGCGCTTATCGCAAGCGGCAAGATGATTCCATGGAATGTGGTTACTATAAGCACAGAAGGGGATATTATCGAAGACTGAATTTAGAACAGGGATGAGATATAAAAAAAGATAGAGGTTTACAGATTTTCTACTTTGAAAACCAAATATATTATACAGGGGGAATTTTTATGATAGAAAAAAGATATGAATTTACTTTTGCAGATTCAAAAATCATTGAAAGAATTGTATCTGACGACAATGCGGATATAAACCATATGATACTGCCGAAAGGAGATGCACTTCCCGAGCACTATACAAATTCAAATGTGTACATGATTGTAGTAAGAGGCAGCATTTCGCTGCAGCTAGGCACACAGGATGAACATACCTATCCTGCAGGAAGCATCATAGCAATTCCCTATAAAACAAAGATGAATGTGCGCAACAATCATGAAGAAGTATTGGAATTCTTTGTGGTTAAGGCTCCAAGCCCCAAGATGTTTATAAAATAATTTAAAATTGGGAGGTAATAAAATGTCAATGTTTTGTTTTCAATGTGAGCAGACAGCTGGAGGAAAAGGATGTGTAAAATCGGGAATCTGCGGCAAAAAACCCGATGTAGCCGAAAAACATGATGAATTAACCTGTGCACTAATTGGGCTTGCCCGTTCTGCAGAAGGTAAAGCCCCAAGCAAAGAGGCTGATGAGCTTGTTATGAAAGGGCTTTTTGCTACGGTTACAAATGTTAACTTTGATGCAAAGCGAATAGATGAACTTATAAAACTTGTGGAAGAAGAAAAGGAAAAGCTGGGAGGAGCCGAAAACTTCGCTGTCAAAGACCTCTGGACACAGGATGCGGATATTGTTTCACTGCGATCCACACTACTTTTTGGGATGCGGGGCATGGCGGCATATGCTTGGCACGCATATGTCCTAGGTAAAAAAGATAAAGAAGTAACATCATGGTTTTACAAAGGACTGAGAGCTTTAGGTCGCCAGCATACAGCAGACGAGTGGCTGGAACTTTTAATGGAATTCGGCAATATAAATCTAAAATGTATGGGCTTGCTTGATAAAGCTAATACAAGTACTTATGGTCATCCAGTGCCTACAAAGGTAACAATGGATGTAGAAAAAGGACCTTTCATTATCATAACAGGTCATGATTTGCTGGACCTTAAACAGCTGCTTGAACAGACGAAGGACAAGGGTATAAATATATACACACATGGTGAAATGTTGCCGGCACATGGCTATCCGGAGCTGAAAAAATATCCGCACCTAAAGGGTAACTTTGGCACAGCATGGCAAAATCAGCAAAAAGAGTTTGACAATGTTCCCGCACCAATTCTCTTTACGACAAACTGTCTGATGCCGCCTAAGGCAAGCTATGCCGATAGGGTATTTACAACATCTGTTGTAGGTTATCCCGGAATGAAACATATTGCGGAAGGTATAGATGGTGTAAAAGATTTTTCGCCGGTTATCCAAAAAGCCCTTGAACTTGGCGGATATGACGAGGATAAGCATTTTACAGGCATAAACGGCGGCTCGGAACTTATGACTGGATTTGCAAGAAATGCAGTCCTTGGCGTAGCTGACAAGCTCATAGATGCAGTAAAATCAGGCGCTATAAAACATATATTCCTGGTAGGAGGCTGTGATGGCGCAAGACCCGGCAGAAACTACTATACCGAATTTGTGAAAAAAGCTCCAAAAGATACGGTAATACTGACACTTGCCTGTGGCAAATACCGCTTCAATGACTTAGACATCGGCGAAATCGGCGGCTTGCCTCGCATTATAGATATGGGTCAGTGCAATGATGCATATTCTGCCATTCAAGTAGCATCGGCCCTTGCAAAGGCATTTGGATGTGGTGTAAACGACCTTCCCCTGACACTTGTGCTGTCATGGTATGAGCAAAAGGCTGTATGCATATTGCTTACACTGCTTGCTCTCGGCATTAGAAATATCTATTTAGGTCCTACACTTCCGGCATTTCTCTCATCAAATGTTTTGGATGTGCTTGTGGAAAAATTTGACCTGAAGCCAATAAGCACTCCAGAGGAAGACCTTAAAGCGATTATTAAATAAAAAGACCTTCGCATGTGAAGTTTAATGTCGTAAATTAGTATCATGAAATACCGAAACAACCGGGCAACTTATCAATCACCCGGTTGTTTCGGTATTTATTATTTTGCTGACTAGAATAAATTAAAGCGCTCATTAAATGATGCTTGCTCATTTTTTGTTACTATTTAAAGGTTAAAACGACTTGTCATCCTGAACGAAGTGAAGAATCTTTCTTCAAGCAGCTCAAGATTCTTCATTCCTCTTTACTTCACACAGAATGACAAAAGAGCTTAGGATTTTTCGTTACGCTGCGCTACGTTTAGAATGACAAAATGGCCACATCTGCTTATTTTAAAACAAAAATACCGCACGCAGTATGCAAAAAAGTAAGCAAAAATATTTAAAAATGAGCAAAAAACTATTGATTTAAATTTAGAATCGGTGTATAATTTAATCAAACAAGAATAAATGAGCATAAAAGAGAGTAAATAAGCAATTAAACAATGAAAAGCGAGAGTGAGTTTTCATGTTTGCAGAAGAAAGACAGCAGAAAATCTTTGAACTCCTTGAAAAAAACAGCAGTATAAAAGTAAAAGAACTTGCAGAGATGTTTGATGTATCCGAGTCTACTATTAGAAGAGACCTGCAGGACATGGAAGAAAAACAGCTTTTAAAAAGAACCCATGGCGGAGCCGTAGGAATGAAAAAAATGATTTTTGAACCCACTTTCAAAGAAAAGGAAGATAAAAGCCAAAAAGAAAAATCAATTATTGCAAAAACTGCAGCTTCTTTAATAGAAGATAATGACACTATAATTTTGGATTCGGGCACTACTACTCTAGGGATAGCAAGGTGTCTTGAAGCAAAAGATTTGACAGTTATAACAAATTCCATTGATGTAGCTTCTGAGCTTTCTGAAAGAGATGACATCGAACTTGTGATTACAGGAGGATCGCTAAGAAAAAAGACGCGGGCCATGGTAGGACATATAGCTGAAAGTACTATATGTAATTTTAGAGTAGACAAAGCTTTCATAGGAGCAAACGGAATTTCCGTAAAAGAAGGTATTACAACGCCAAATTTTATAGAGGCTCAAACCAAAAGAGCCATGATGGAGGCAGCGGACAAGGTATATATAGTGGCAGATGCTTCTAAGTTTAACCAGGTCTGTTTTTCGGTGATAAGCAGTATTAGAGAAGTAACCGCCGTTATAACCAGTGGAGATTTAGACGAAGAAATGATAAAAGAATTTGAAGATGCCGGGGGCAAGATAATAATTATGAATGATTAATTTAATTGAAAGGGTGAGCAGATGCAGATGGTGATTACAGTAACATTAAATCCGGCGTTGGATAGAACACTTAATGTCGATAATTTTACGATAGGGACTGTAAACAGAGTAACGAAGGCAAGATACGATATCGGCGGCAAGGGAATTAACGTCTCGAAAGTTCTGAAAAATTTCAATATAGATTCTTTATGCCTCGGCTTCTTGGGTGGAATTTGGGAAGATTATTTTTTACAAGAGTTAAAACGCCGGAAGATCTCCTCGAATTTTACCCATATAGATGAGGATACAAGGACTAACACAAAAGTAGTAGATACCCTGCAGGGCACGTTTACAGATATAAATGAAGCAGGTCCTGATATAAAAAAATCAGAGCTTGAAAGGTTTATGGATACTTTTGAAGATTCATGCAAGAATGGCGACATAGTAATTTTATCAGGGGGAGTAAGTCCCTCGGTGCCTTCTGATATTTACGGTAAACTCATTAAAATAGCAAAGGAAAAGGGAGCTGCAACCATACTTGATGCGGAAGAAGAGCTGCTTAAAGAAGGAGTTAAAGCAAAACCGGATATAATAAAACCCAATATACATGAGCTGACAAAACTTGTGAATTTGGGCGAGGATACAGATGAAGCCATAATAAAAGCTGCAAAAGAATTGGTGGAATATGGGATAAAAAAGGTCCTTGTTTCCCTGGGAGAACGGGGCGCAATCTACGTAACGCAAAATGGGGTATACAAATGCGATGGATTAAAAGTAGCTGTAAAAAGCACTGTGGGAGCGGGGGATTCTATGGTAGCGGCTCTTGCCTACAGTTTAATGAATAACTTTAGTGATGAATATACACTAAAGTTTGCCAATGCTTGCGGAGCAGCAACTGTGATGCTAGAGGGCACAGAGGCGTGCACTTTAGAGCAAGTCAAAGCTTTAGTAGATAATGTTTTGGCAAAGGAGGAAAAGTACTGATGGAAATAAGAGATATGTTTTCAAAAGAAAGAGTGAATTTTGATTTAAAGGCAACTACTAAAGAAGATGTTTTAGATGAACTTATAGATATTTTATACAAAGACGGAAAGATAACAGACAGGGAAGAATTTAAAAAGGCCGTTTTAAAGAGAGAAGAAGAGTTTTCTACAGGCATAGGACTGGGAATCGCGATTCCCCATGGCAAAAGCGCCGCAGTTAAAGAAGCTTCCATCGTTTTTGGCAAGAGCAAAAAGGGCATTGATTTTAATTCAATGGACGGCGAGCCTGCTTACCTGTTTTTTCTTATAGCAGTTCCGGAGGAATCAAATGATGTGCATCTTAAGGCTTTAAGCGAGATATCAAGGAGGTTGATGCATGATGAAGTAAGAGAGAAACTTTATGATGCTCAGAATTTTGAAGGCTTTATAGAAGCATTTTAAATCAACGCTGTTTTTAAGACTTTAATAAACATTAAAATTTTTGATGAGGAGGACTTATGCATGAAGATTGTAGCCGTTACATCATGCCCGACGGGCATAGCCCACACTTATATGGCTGCCGAAGCGTTGCAAATGGCAGCTAAGGAGCTTGGTCACGAGATAAGGGTAGAAACCCAAGGTTCTGTTGGCGCGGAAAATGTTATAACAGAAGAAGATTTAAGGCAGGCAGATGCGGTTATTATTGCCGCAGATACTAATGTTGATAAATCCAGATTTACAGGGCTTCCGGTAATAGAAGCTTCTGTGAGTGAGGCAATCAAAGATCCAAAGACACTAATAAATAAAGCATTAAACGCTAAACCAAAAGCAGATTTAATGCAAGAAGTCAGCAGGATAAAAGCCGAAGAAAAAGAATCAAGGAAAGGTCTTTATAAGCATTTAATGACAGGTGTGTCATACATGATACCCTTTGTGGTTGCAGGGGGTATATTGATAGCCTTAGGATTTGCCTTTGGCGGCATATATGTTTACGAAAATGTAGGAAGCTTTGGAGAAATTATATTCTCTACAGGAAAGTTAGCTTTTTCGCTGATGGTTCCGGTGCTTGCCGGTTATATTGCTTATTCCATAAGTGACAGACCGGGTTTGGTGCCTGGATTTGTAGGTGGTGCCCTTGCAGATAAATTAGGCGCAGGTTTTATAGGTGCACTTCTTGCAGGACTTATAGCAGGTTACACTGTGGCATTTTTAAAGAAATATATTAAACTGCCAAAATCTATGCAGGGATTGATGCCGGTTTTAGTGCTGCCTGTGCTTTCCACATTGATTATGGGTCTTGTGATGGTGCTGGTATTAGGCGGGCCTGTAAAATCTATAAATGATGCAATGTCAGCATGGCTTAATAACCTACAGGGGTCTAGCGCAGTACTTTTAGGTATAGTGCTGGGCTGCATGATGGCTTTTGACATGGGGGGTCCTATAAACAAAGCGGCATATGCCTTTGGCACTGCTACTATAGCAGCGGGACAGCCCACTCCCATAATGGCGGCGGTAATGGCTGCCGGCATAGTGCCTCCTCTTGGGCTTGCCTTGGCAACGGTCATTGCTAAAGATAAGTTTACCGCCGCTGAAATAGAAGCCGGAAAAGCAGGCTGGGTATTAGGACTTTCGTTTATAACAGAAGGGGCGATTCCCTTTGCAGCGGCAGATCCCTTTAGAGTAATTCCTTCTATAATGGCAGGTTCAGCAGTAACAGGAGCCCTTTCGATGCTTTTTGGCTGTGCACTAGCTGTACCCCATGGCGGCATTTGGGTGCTTTTTATACCAAATGTTGTAACAAATCTATTCTTTTACATTCTTTCTATAGCTATAGGCACTGTAGTTACAGCACTAGTGCTTTCAATTCTAAAAAAGCCTGTAGAAAATAGCTTGCCTTTATAACAACTAAATTAGAATAAATTGCAATCATCCGCGCTGCAGGCGGTCAATGACCGCCCCTACACATTAGCAATTCATATGTGACAGAGGGAAATCCAAAAATGTCGATAAATCGTTTGCTGTAAGGGGAAAACATTTTTGATAACCTTATATTTATGATACAGTTTATTTAGTAAAAATATATTTAATGAAAATTTAGCTTCAAATCATCTGTATAAACGAGAAGATTAAAAGGCCGTTTCTGAGACACCCAACATCAGGAATGGCCTTTTTAATTTTATTAAGAGCGTTAAATATAAGAAGGAGGACTGAGGTTAATGAAAATCAGCATTCAAA
>ERZ773359.4830-NODE-4830-length-13501-cov-7.074595_pt1 | contig 13501 bp, 15 predicted proteins | sample MGYA00374955_ERZ773359 | MGnify/ENA primary metagenome ERZ773359 (study PRJEB29098, sample SAMN04486028) | biogas fermenter metagenome | study: EMG produced TPA metagenomics assembly of the Biogas fermentation microbial communities from Germany - Plant 4 DNA1... | reverse complement strand
CTTGAGACATATTTTAAAGAACAGTATGATTCCCATTGTTACTATTTTAGGTATGAGTATCGGCGGTATTTTCGGTGGTTCCGTCATTATTGAAAATATCTTTGCCATACCCGGTATGGGGAGACTGTTGGTTAACAGTATTTTTGCCCAGGACTATGTAGTAATTCAGGCAAGTACTTTAATCATGGCCTGCATTATCATTGCTTCCAACTTGCTGGTGGATATTTCCTACGGTTGGTTCGACCCGAGAATTCGGTACGACTAAAGGTGGAGGTGTAAGATTTGCCTGAAACAGTAGTAAATACAGAGACCGTTGCTGAAGTTCAACCACGCCGCAGTGAGTGGAAACGTTTTCGTCGCGTATTTTTCCAAAGAAAAGTGGCAATTTTTGCTTTAATCATAATCTGCATTATGATTTTTACCGCCGTTTTTGCTCCCTGGTTGGCGCCGTACGATCCAAACGAACAAAACTTGTCCAACTCCATGGCGCCGCCCAGCCGTGAACACCTTCTGGGTACTGACAGGTTAGGTATAGACACATTTAGCCGCCTGATTTGGGGAGCAAGAACCGCGTTAATTGTAGGTTTTGCCACAGCATTTATTTCCGCCGCCATCGGGACGGCATTGGGAATGATTGCCGGTTATTTCGGCGGTGTTATCAGTACAGTTATCATGCGTTTTATGGATGCTCTAATGGGGTTCCCCATGATTGTTCTGGCCTTGCTGCTAGCCGGGGTTCTGGGTAGCGGCATGCAAAACATTATTATTGCCCTGACAGTTGCTTCTGTACCCGGATATGTAAGGTTAATGTACGGTATGACCCTCAGTGTAAAAGAAAACGACTATATCTTGGCACAGCGTTCCATCGGTTCCAGCAGTGCCCGTACCATTTGGAAACATATTTTCCCCAATGCTCTCCAGCCCATGATTGTTATGTTAACATCCGCCCTTGGTGGTATTATCATGGCTGAATCCGGTCTGAGCTTCCTTGGTGTTGGAATTACCGCACCTGACGTTGCTTGGGGAAGTATGGTGGCCGATGGTTTTAAATACCTGCAAACTTATCCCATACTCTCGTTTGCTCCGGGTGTTTGCATTATGCTTGTAGTGTTTTCCTTTAACATTCTTGGTGACAGTTTGCGCGATGCTTTAGATCCCAGACTCAGAGGCACGCTGTAACGGGGAGGAGGGAGTACTATGGGTAGATTATTGGAAGTTAAAGATCTGAAAACTTATTTTAAGACAGACGACGGGATCGTAAAGGCTGTTGACGGCGTTTCCTTCTATATTGATGAGCAGGAAATTGTGGGCGTGGTCGGTGAGAGTGGTTGTGGAAAAACGGTAACGCAATTGTCTGTGATGCAATTGATAAACCGACCCGGTAGAATTGTCGGCGGAGAAATCATTTTTGAAGGGAAAAACCTTTTAGAATATGAGCAGCACGGACCGGAAATGCGCTCCATTCGTGGCGGAAAAATTGCGATGATCTTTCAGGAGCCCATGACCTCTCTTAACCCGGTTTTGACTTTAAACCAGCAAATTAGTGAATCGCTGATGCTGCACTTGAAAATGAGCAAGGAAGAGGCGCGGAAGCGTGCCATCGAACTCTTGGGCCTGGTGGGAATTCCTAGTCCGGAAGAGCGTATTGATGATTACCCGCATCAATTTAGCGGTGGGATGCGTCAGCGTGTGATGATTGCCATGGGTATGGCTTGTAACCCCAAAATCCTCATTGCAGACGAGCCCACTACCGCTTTGGACGTGACCACACAGGCACAGCTTTTGGAGTTAATGAAATCCATGGTGGAACAGTTTAAGAGTTCCCTGGTTATTGTTACCCATAATTTAGGCGTAGTAGCACGTTATGCACAGCGCATCTATATTATGTATGCCGGAAAAGTTGTGGAAGAGGGCAAATGCAAAGATATTTTCAAAAATCCGCGTCATCCTTATACTGTCGGTTTGCTTAACAGTGTGCCGCGCCTTGATGTGGAAGGTGAAAGATTAATTCCCATTGAGGGGCTGCCGCCCAACTTAACGCAAATGCCTCCAACTTGTGCATTTTTGCCCAGATGCCCTTATGCAACGGAGCAATGCAGAACGCAACCGATGCCTGAACTGCGACCTGTAGAGGGTGAAGGCCACAAAATACGCTGCTATGTCGACATTGCGGAGGTGGACAATGTCACAGTCAAAAAATAATAATGAATATCTTTTGGAAGTAAAGGATTTGAAGATGTACTTCCCCGTCACGCGGGGATTACTGCGGAGAAAAGTAGCTGACGTTAAAGCTGTGGACGGTGTCTCCTTCTCGCTGAAAAAAGGAGAAACATTGGGACTGGTTGGTGAGAGTGGCTGCGGGAAAACTACTGTGGGCCGGACCATAAACAGACTTTATAAGCCTACTGCCGGTGAGATTATTTTTCAAGGTGAAGATATTGCCCAACTGCCGGAAAAAGAATTAAAACCTGTCCGGCGAGAAATGGCAATGATTTTCCAGGATCCTTACAGTTCTTTGGACCCGCGCCAAAGCGCCGGTAATATTGTGGGCGAACCTTTAATCGTGCATAACATTACTAAAAATAAAGACGATTACTATGAGCGCGTGGAACGTTTATTTCAAATGGTTGGTTTAGATCCTGCCTTAATGAATCGCTACCCGCACGAATTTAGCGGTGGCCAAAGACAGAGAATTGGTATTGCCCGCGCCCTGGCCTGTAATCCCAGTTTGATTATTTGTGACGAACCTGTTTCCGCCCTGGACGTTTCCATTCAAGCACAAATTATTAACTTGTTGATGGATCTGAAGAGTGAGGGAGATAAACTCTTAACCTATATTTTTATTGCCCACGACTTGTCTGTGGTGAAACATATCAGTGACAGGGTTGCCGTCATGTACCTGGGAAGAGTTGTGGAGATTACAACGCCGGGAGAGCTTTACAATAACCCGTTACATCCTTACACGCAAGCTTTGCTTTCGGCTGTTCCGGTTCCCGATCCGGAAATAGAAGAAAAACGTGAACGGATTATCCTGGAGGGCGAAGTGCCCAGTCCATTATTCCCGCCTAGCGGATGTACATTCCACCCACGTTGTCCCATGGCTACACCGGAGTGTAGCAAGACTACCCCCGAACTGCGGGATTGCGGTAATGGACATATGGTAGCTTGCCTACGTGTCTAAAGATAAAATTTTTCTTCTCATAACCCCTTATGTATCTCCATAGGGGGTTTTTTGTACATTCATTATGCCTAAAAAGACAAATTGCAGAGTTTTGCTTTTCAGTGTACTCTAATAGAGAGAGAATTAGTAAAATTTAAAAAGATAATGCTAAAACATTCCTATAGAGTAAAAATTTAAAAGTTTAGGAGGAGTAAAATGCGCCTGAAAGGGAAAGTAGCCATAGTTACCGGATCAGCCCGTGGTTTGGGAAAAGCTATGGCTTTAAAAATGGCAGCTGAAGGTGCAAAAGTAGTTGTCTGCGACTTAAATTATGAAGGCTGCCTTGATGTAAAGGAAGAAATTGAGCAGGCGGGCGGAACAGCTTTGGCTGTGCGCTGTGATGTAACTAAACGCGAAGAAGTGGCTGCTTTAGTGGCTCAAACTATGGACAAATTTTCACAAATAGATATTTTAGTGAATAATGCCGGGATTACGCGCGATGCACAAATTATCAAAATGACTGACCAGCAGTGGGATGAAGTTCTTGATACTAATTTGAAGTCTATGTTTATTTGCATTCAAGAAGTGATTAAAGTTATGATTCCGCGTAATTATGGCCGTATCGTCAATATTACATCCATTGCTGCTTTGGAAGGTAATTTTGGACAGGCAAACTATTCTGCTGCCAAAGCCGGCATCATTGGTTTGACAAAAACATTAAGCAAAGAATTAGGACGCAAGGGAATTACCATTAATGCTGTGGCTCCAGGCTTTATGGATACGGAAATGACAAAAACAATACCGCCCCATATCCAAGAACAGCTTTTGGCGCGCATTCCCTTGCGCCGGGCCGGGCGGCCGGAAGAAGCTGCGGAAGCAGTTGTTTTTCTGGCAAGCGATGCTGCGTCCTATATAACCGGTCAAACCCTTAGCGTCAACGGTGGCTTATATGTGTAACAAATATAATTAATGCAGGCAAAACAAACATGTGCCATTAGTAAGGTAACGGGTGGCGAGAAAGAAAAGTATGAAACGGAGGAGATGAAAATGGCGAAAGTTTTCCGCATCAACACGAGAGAGAGAACAGTAGTTGCAGAAAAATTTAAGGATGAGTACAAATTTTTTGGTAATCGCGGTCTTGTAGCAAAATTTCTTAACGATGAAGTAAATCCCAAATGTGATCCTTTGAGTGCAGAGAACAAGCTGGTTGTCTGTACAGGTATTTTTGGTGGTACACCCTTGTCAACGGCAAATCGAGTTTCCTTTGGTGCGAAAAGCCCGCTTACCGGTACCATTAAGGAATCTAATGTCGGGGGGAACCTGGGATTGTACCTTAATCAGCACGGCATAAAAATGATTATCTTTGAAGATCTGCCGGCTGATGATTCCTGGTACTATGTTTTGGTAAATAAAGAAGGTAATGTAGAACTGCTGCCTGCCGACGATTATCTGGGCTTAGGAACCTACGATTTTATAGAAAAAATGTACGAACTTTATGGAAAGAAAATTGGCGTGGCCGCTTTAGGTGTAGCCGGAGAAAGAAAATATAAAGTAGCTTCCATTATGGTTTCCGACGGTCAAACCGGATATCCCACCCGTGCAGCCGGCCGCGGCGGTTTAGGAGCTGTGCTAGGGACAAAGCAGATTAAAGGCATCGTTGTGGAAGCGGCGGCAAATCGATATCAGGTTCCCTATGTGGATAAGGAAAGATTCGATCGGGCAAACAAGAAATTTGTCACCGCCGTTTTAAATGACCCTGAAACTAAAGGTTTAAATGCGGCTGGTACCCATGGGATTTTGGAGCCCAATGCTGCCATTAATATCCTGCCTGTTCGCAACTTTAGCGGTGAGCTTGCCGCCAAAGAAGATATTGAAAAAGTCGGTGTGGAAGCACTGCATAAGATCAATGAAGAACGCGGCGGCAAAACAGGACAGCCTTGCCAGCCCGGCTGCCTGGTAAAATGCGCAAACATTTACAATGACAGCGATGGCAATTTCCTTACCGGCGGTTTGGAATATGAAACCATTGCCCTTTGTGGTCCCAACTGTGATATTTATGATTTAGATTTTATTGCCAAAGTTGACCGCCTGCTTGATGATTTCGGCATAGACACCATCGATATTGGTGATGCCCTGGCAGTTTGCATGGAAAACGGCAAAATTGCCTGGGGAGATAAGGAAGGCGTTTTGGCCCTGCTAGACGAGATGTTTAAAGGAACAGAATTTGGTAATGCCCTTGGTAATGGTACAGCGGCAGTCTGCGAATACCTTGGGGCCAAGCGCGTACCTACCGTTAAAGGTCAGGCCATCCCCGCCTATGATCCCCGTACCATGAAGGGCCAAGGTGTAACTTACAGTGTTTCTAACATGGGAGCAGACCATACCACAGGAAATACCATTGTTATTCCCGACCTGGATCATGCCGCCAAGGAAGGAAAGGTACAACTTGTAAAAGAGTTGCAGGTGGGAAGTGCCGTTGCCGATAATGTTGGCTGTATGTTCTGTGTCACCAAAGCTTTAAATCCCGAGCTTTTCCCGGAAATGTTTGCTGGAGTTTTCGGCGGTGAGTGGGATATGGATAAAGTCCTAGATATCGGTGTTCAGACACTGCTTTTGGAGAAAAAATTTAACGAAGCAGCAGGATTTACCGATGAAGATAAAAAACTGCCTGAATTCTTTAGCACAGAAAAAACTGCTACAGATCAAGTCTGGAATATTACCCTGGAGGAATTAAAAGAAGCCGAGTTATTTTAAAGGTTTAGCATAATTAAAGCCGACAGCTAATTTTGCTTGAGCTGTCGGCTTAATTGTTTTTCCCCAAAAATCGGGGGAAAGGTGAACTACGAATTTTTCCTCACCGTCGGTCTAGCCATGTCCAATAAACCTAGGACAATATGAGCTAGACCAAAACCGGAGATCCAGGCACCCACTCTCCCGCCGACTAGGCGACCAATACCGGTGACCACAGCCCCGGTACCGGCCACTGCCCAACTGGTGGTAGAGCTTTTGGCCATGAAGCGTTCACCTCCGGTTATATTTTTGGTAGAAGGCTGCAGGATTAATCGCGCTTTTGTTTGAAACTTATGGTAACATTCATTTTAGATTAAAATCTTAGGCACACTGGAGGCGAAAAAAATGTGCGGCCGCTTTACTTTAATTAATTGGGAAGATTTAATTTTACGTTTTGGGATACGCGCTGCGGGATTAAAGCCGCGTTACAATATTGCCCCCACACAAATTGTACCGGCCATTGTGCCCGGTAAGGAATTAAAAATGTTATACTGGGGGTTTATTCCTTTTTGGGCGAAGGATAAAGCCATTGGCAATAAAATGATTAACGCCCGGGCGGAAACATTGGCGGAGAAGAAAAGCTTCCGCTATAATTTAAGACATAAACGCTGTTTAATTCCGGCGGACGGTTTTTACGAATGGGAAAAAAAAGGACAGGAGAAAATTCCCTATCGTTATACGTTAAAAAACGCTGAATTGTTTGCCTTTGCCGGTTTATGGGAAAGCTGGCAGTCCCCTACGGGGGAGCAGATAGAAAGTTTTTGCATTATTACCACAAGTGCCAATGAATTGGTAAAAAAGCTTCATGGGCGGATGCCTGTGATTCTTTCCCGGGAAGCGGAGGAAATTTGGTTGGATCCGCAAATTAATGATCCTGTTGTCTTGTTGCCTTTATTAAAACCGTACCCGGCGGAAAAAATGACTGTAACACGCGTCAGCAGGAAGGTCAATAATCCTGCCAACGACTTTCCGGAAGTGTTGTTGCCCGATTAAAAAGCTATTTTGCTTGTGATGATTTCATCCGGGCAGCTTGTTGGGCAAAATAAAGAATAATTTCCCGGCGGCGGACAATGCCGATAAAGGTACCGTGGTCATCCACCACGGGCACAAAATTTTGTGTCACTGCCAGATTTAAGAGGCTTTCAATGGTGGCGTCAATGCGGACAGGCTCATTTTGCGTACGCCTGGGGATTTCCGTGAGGGGAATTTTTTCCGTATCGGCAAAAGTCAGGCCCGGTGTGTTTTTCATCTTCCATAATAAATCGCCTTCTGTTAAAGTTCCTGCATACTTACCGTTGCCGTCAACCAAGGGAATGGCAGAATAACCGTGATACTCCATACGCTCAATGGCTTGGCGCATGGTACAATTTAAGGGTAGGTAGACAACTTCTTTTTTGGGGATCAAGAAAAAGGCAATATTATTAATCGCAATTACCCCTTTCAAAAGTTCTGCCTTTTTATTTTATGGTTTAATTTATTCATTCAATACAAATATTTTTAATCCCTGCCCAAAATGTGGAGAAATTATGTATAAGAATTAAAGGTGTACAAGGATTTCACGGGGGAAGCAGGGAATTTTCCGCAGAAGTAGAATACATCAAAAGTTTTACTTTGGCAAAGGAGCGATAAAATGTCTACAAGTAATAAACCTCGTAAAAATCGTGTGATCGTCAGTGTACTGGGGCAGGACCGGGTTGGGATTATTGCTGCGGTGGCGCAAATTCTCTCAACTCATAACATAAATATTTTAGATATCAGCCAAACCATTATGCAGGATCTCTTTACGATGATTCTCATTGCCGATATGGAAATGAGCGATATTGATTTGGCCACGCTGAAGGATCTTTTACAGAAAAAAGGAGAAGAACTGGGATTAAAAATAGATGTACAGCATGAAGATGTTTTCCGCTTCATGCACAGGATTTAAGAGGGGTGCCGCTATGCTGACAATGCAGGAGATTCTCGAAACTATAAAAATGGTGCAAGAGGAACATTTAGATATCCGAACCATTACCATGGGAATCAGTATTAGAGATTGTGCCCATACCAATCCTCAAATTGCCACACAAAAAATTTATGATAAAATTACGCGTTTAGCCCAGCGCCTGGTGCCTGTGGGTGAAGAATTAGAACGTGAGTTTGGCATTCCGATTGTTAATAAACGCATTTCCGTCTCCCCCATTGCCCTGGTGGCGGAAGCTTCTGAGACGGACGATTATTATCTCTTCGCCGAAACTTTGGAAAAAGCAGCGGCGGAAGTAGGGGTTAATTTCATTGGGGGGTTTTCCGCCCTGGTGCATAAAGGTTTAACAAAAGGTGACCGGAATTTAATTGACTCTATCCCCCATGCCCTTGCCGCCACGGAAAGGGTCTGTGCCTCCGTGAATGTGGCCACCAGTAAAGCTGGTATCAATATGGAGGCAGTTTATCGCATGGGAGAAATAATTAAAGAGACGGCGCGCCTGACGGCAGAGCGTGACGGCTTGGGTTGTGCCAAGCTGGTCGTTTTTGCCAATGTGCCGGAAGATAATCCCTTTATGGCAGGGGCTTTCCATGGGGTGGGCGAACCTGATTGTGTCATTAATACCGGTGTAAGCGGGCCGGGTGTGGTAAAAAAGGCTGTAGTAAAAGCAAGTGATTGTGATTTAGGTACGCTGGCGGAAATTATTAAAAAAACTGCCTTTAAAATTACCCGTATGGGGGAATTAATTGGGCGTGAAGCGGCGGCTCGCCTCAATGTACCCTTTGGGATTGTAGATGTTTCCCTGGCACCGACTCCGGCCATCGGAGACAGTGTGGCGGAAATTTTGGAGGCCATGGGCCTGGAGCGCTGTGGAGCTCATGGTTCAACGGCAGCTTTAGCCCTCCTGAATGACGCGGTGAAAAAGGGGGGGCTGATGGCCTCTTCCTATGTAGGCGGATTGTCGGGAGCCTTTATCCCTGTCAGTGAAGATGGAGGCATGATTCGAGCCGTTGAAGCTGGTGCCCTTTCCCTGGAAAAATTAGAAGCCATGACTTGTGTTTGTTCTGTGGGCTTGGATATGATTGCCGTTCCCGGGGACACGCCGGCAGAAACTATTGCCGCCATTATTGCCGATGAAGCGGCCATTGGTGTAATAAATCATAAAACTACTGCTGTACGCATTATCCCGGCACCGGGTAAAAAGGTCGGTGATTATGTTGAATTTGGCGGTTTACTGGGCCATGCTCCGGTTATGCCTACATCAACTTTTTCTTCTGCTCATTTTGTCCGGCGAGGTGGACGCATACCGGCGCCGCTTCATAGTTTAAAAAATTAATTGTAAAAAATACCGTATTTTTTAAAAAAGGAGTTCCCTCCTTACTGTTGAAATTATGTATTTAGAGTAAGGAGGGATTTTTTTGTACTATCTTGAAACCGTCCTGGCGCCTGCAGGGGGAAGTACTGAAGAGGAGAAACATGTGGAACTTTGTGACGATTATAAAAGCGTAAAAAGCAAATTAAGGACCGGGAAAATAACAAGATTTGTTGTGACAGGGATAGAACTTAGCAAAGTAGAGCAAGATAAATTTTAAACGGACATCAGAGGCGAGGGCAGGGAATTTCCCTGCTTTTTCTGGTTTCTTAGATAAGAAACTGAAAAAAACAAAGAACATATTAGAAGGGAGTGAAACGGCCTAAGTCACAGGAAAACAGAAAAAAACCACTAAACCGGCGTTTCCTCGGCATTAAGTAAAAAAATATGCAAAATACATTGACATTTGCCGTGAATTTGTTACAATTTAACTTGATGTCTATAAGGAGTTGCCCAGTTATTGGGTAAATAAAAAAACAAAGGAGGCTTCAGAAAATGAGCGCATTAGGTCGCCACGTTCTGGCAGAATTCTATGGGTGTCCCCGGGAAATCCTCAATGATATAAAGAGGATTGAACGAACTATGGTCGACGCCGCTTTGGAAGCAGGCGCCGAAATTCGGGAAGTGGCTTTTCATAAATTTAGCCCGCAAGGCGTAAGTGGCGTTGTTGTGATTTCCGAGTCGCATCTGGCGATTCATACCTGGCCTGAACTTGGCTACGCAGCGGTTGATGTTTTTACCTGTGGAGAAAAAGTTGATCCGTGGGTGTCGTGTAATTATTTAAAAGATCAGTTTGCAGCAGAGCATTTAGAGGCGCAGGAAATTAAGCGCGGCATTTTTGAGCATGAAGTCTCCGTAAAGGCGGCTAATTTTTAATGACTAAAAGGGGGGAGGCCACTTTGAAGGCACCAACTTGGAAGTGGTTTATAGAATATACTCACCCTTCGCAAGCTCATATGCACGGAGTCGAAGAAATTGTCTACAGTGGTAAAACCAAGTACCAAACTGTAGATATTATCGATATAGAATTTTATGGGCGCTGTCTAATACTAGACGGGAAAATTCAGTCTTCTGAATATGATGAGTATATTTACCACGAAACTTTAATCCATCCGGCTATGGTCCTGCATCCTGAACCAAAACATGTTATGGTAATGGGAGGAGGAGAAGGCGCTGTTTTGCGCGAGATTTTACGTCATCCTTCCGTTGAACAAATTACCATGGTGGATATTGACCGTGAAGTGGTGGAACTTTGTCAAAAGTATTTACCGCAGTGGAGTCAGGGTGCATTTGAGCATCCAAAGGTTCAAGTTCACTTTATGGATGCACGTAAATATTTGCAGGAAACAGAAAAAGTCTTTGATATCATTATTATGGATTTGACGGAGCCGGTGGATGACGGTCCTTCATATTTGTTGTTTACAAAAGAATTCTTTCAAATTACAACCGGCAGGTTGACGGAAAACGGAGTTCTTGTCTTACAGTCAGGTAATTTTAACCCGCGTTTAATTGAGTGCCATGCTGCCATCTACAATACACTGCAGACGTCTTATCCCATTGTCCGTTCATTTTCAGCGTTTATCCCTTCCTTTGATACGCAGTGGGCCTTTACTTTGGCGGCAAAGAAGCTGGATCCTTTAAAACTTACACCTGAAGAAGTAGATAAACGTTTGCAGGAAAGACAAATTAAGGATTTGCTTTATTATGATGGTCTTACGCACCAGAATATGTTTTCTGTTCCTAAAGATATTCGTACAGCCATTGCTCAAGAAAATAGAATTATTGCCGATGATCAGCCACTAATCACCTATTAGTCCACTAAGGAGTGAAAGTGTGGAAAAAACTTTTGTGATGATCAAACCCGATGGGGTTCAGCGCAATTTAATCGGTGAAATTATCAGCCGCTTTGAGCGGAAAGGTTTGAAACTTATCGGCATGAAATTGATGCAGATAAGTAAAGAACTGGCGGCAGAGCATTACGGTGAGCATCAAGGCAAGCCGTTTTACAGTGAGTTGATTGATTTTATCACTTCCGGCCCGGTTGTGGCCATGGTGTGGGAAGGACAAAATGCCATTGCCATTGTTCGCAATCTGATGGGGAAAACAAATCCGGCAGAAGCGGCTCCGGGCACTATCCGCGGTGATTTTGCCGTTTTTACTGGAAATAATGTGGTACACGGGTCAGATTCACCGGAAAGCGCAGAAAGGGAAATTAACCTTTTCTTTACGGCAGACGAATTAATTGCCTATGAAAAAGCGGGTGATTCGTGGCTCTACGGTAGATAGCGAAAAAGCTCAACTGTCCATTGCAAGGAAGAAGCAGTTGAGCTTTTTTCATGTGCTTTTTTCGTCAGCAGAAAAATGATTTATTGACTTTTATACATTTTGCAAAGCTTTAAGCAAAGCTTTTTCCCGGCGTTCCAGCAATGCTTCTACTCTTTGCAAATAGATGCGGACATCTTTAGGTGAAAAAAGATTGGTGAGGGTAAAATCCTGATTAATAATTTTACTGGTTGCGCCGCCGCCTAGGCCGAGAATATGATGGCGTTCTTCGATCATTACTATATTATAAATACATTCATGGCCCGGTGTACACAAGCCTATGTTTTCCAAACCGGCCAGGATATTGCGCTGGCGGTATAAGTAATAGGGCCGGTAGTGCGGCGTCAGCAAAGCAAGAGCTTGTTTTTGCATCTCCACAATTTCTTCATCAGGAGGCAATAAATAGCTGCTTTGGTTTTGGTAATAGCGTGAAGCCCTTTTGGGAGAAAAGATATGTAGGGTAATATTTTCCGGGGCAAAATTAAGCAGCTGTTTAACGGAGGCGGCAATCATGCCTGCATTTTCGCCGGGAAGACCCAGGATCAAATCCATATTCAAAACAGGTATTTTAGCTTCACGAACGTATTTTACCGCCTGCTGGATTTCTTCCACACTGTGCCGGCGTCCAATGGTTTTTAGAGTTTCCGCATGCATGGATTGGGGATTAACACTGGTGCGGGTGACATCTTTGCTTTTGAAGATTTTAACATGGGCAGGGGTAATGGTATCCGGGCGTCCTGCCTCCACCGTAAACTCACGCCATGTGCCCGGGAAAGCCTCCTTTAATGCATCTATCACTGCTGCCAATTCTTCAGGTTCAAGGGAGGTGGGCGTACCGCCGCCAAGATAGACTGTATAAGGAGTCATCTGCAGGTGCTGCGTCATTTGTCCGGTGGCTTTGATTTCAAAGAGTAATTTTTCCACAAACTTTTCCCGGAATTTATTGAGTTCGGTCAAAGGATGGGAGGGAAAAGAGCAGTATAAACAGCGGGTAGGGCAAAAGGGAATACCCACATACACACTAAACAAATGCGGCTGCGAACTTTCCAACAAAAAAGGACGTTCAACCTGACAAACCTGCCATAACAGAGCAAATTTTTCTTGGCTTATACCGTAGTGCCGCTGCATAAAAGCAAAAGCTTCCGAATAATTTTTGCCGGCATCAAGGAGTCTGTGCAGTTGTTTGCTGGGCCGTACACCCTCCATCGCACCCCAAGGTTGCATTATGCCACATCCTTTATTTTTGTTCTTGTTTGCAGTATATTGAGACGCCAAACAAGGTCGCGGTTAACTTATAAATTAAGTATACACTTTTATCTTTAATAGTTTTACCTTTTTAGCGAGGTACATTGAGGTTTATAGTTTTTAAAACTGTGTGGGAAATTAGCAATTAAAAAAAAGAAAGAACCTTTGGGACAAAGGTTCTTACATGCTAGTTAAAGAATGGTGCGAGAGGGGGGATTTGAACCCCCACGAGCGCTATGCCCACTAGATCCTGAATCTAGCGTGTCTGCCGTTCCACCACTCTCGCAGAATATATGGTGAGCCATCCGCGACTCGAACGCGGGACTCCCTGATTAAAAGTCAGGTGCTCTACCGACTGAGCTAATGGCTCACATAAGATACAGGTGGAGAAATGTCCACCTGTTAATTTGCATGGCTGGGGCGGCAGGACTCGAACCTACGCATGCGGGAGTCAAAGTCCCGTGCCTTACCGACTTGGCTACGCCCCAAAATGGTGGAGAGGACTGGATTCGAACCAGTGAAGTCGAACGACAGCAGATTTACAGTCTGCCCCCTTTGGCCAACTTGGGTACCTCTCCACAAAATTGTCAGAGATGGAGCCGACGATGGGACTCGAACCCGCAACCTGCTGATTACAAGTCAGCTGCTC
>ERZ773359.4826-NODE-4826-length-13515-cov-3.891456_pt1 | contig 13515 bp, 10 predicted proteins | sample MGYA00374955_ERZ773359 | MGnify/ENA primary metagenome ERZ773359 (study PRJEB29098, sample SAMN04486028) | biogas fermenter metagenome | study: EMG produced TPA metagenomics assembly of the Biogas fermentation microbial communities from Germany - Plant 4 DNA1... | reverse complement strand
AGCGAGGCACATCAGTCAAATGATGTGCCTCTCCCAGGCTTGTGGCTAGTAATTATCTTTAGATCTATCGGCGCGGATCTTGGCGATAGCACCAATGACTCCGACCATAAATCCGACTAAAGTCAAGCAGTAGGCCGCTAGGCTCAACACGACATGCGATGGGATAACTTCCACGACTATGCCTAACAGAACTAGCCACCCCACGACCAGCATGGACCCGCCCAGAATCATCTGCCGCACTTCGCGGTTCATGACTCGCGGTACAGCCAGCACGCCACAGATTGGTCTTCAGTCACCTGAAACTCCGGCGGAATCTCTCGATCGCACAGCCCCTTGATCATTTTCGAGCAGCGCGGGTGGAAGCGGCACCCGCTGGGCGGGTTCATGAGGCTGGGTGGTTCGCCGGTGGGAACCTCCTTGAAGGTCTTCAGGTTGTTCACATCTGGATCCGAGGTGGCCTCGAACAGGGCTCTAGTGTACGGATGCAGCGGATTCTTCAGCAGGGCCTGCGTCGCGGCTTTCTCAATAATCTTGGCACCATACATGGAGAAGATCCGCTCTGAGAAGTATCTCACAGTGGACAGGTCATGGGTAATATAGATGATCGCCAAGTTGTGATCGTACTGAATCTTCCGGAGGAGCTGGAGAATTTCCACCCGCACGGAAGCATCCAGCATGGACACAGGTTCGTCGGCCACCAGCAGCTTGGGCTCAAGGATCATAGCTCGAGCAATAACCAGGCGCTGCTGCTGCCCGCCACTGAGCATGTGGGGGAACTTAGGCAGAAAGTCCTCGATGGGAGCCAGCTTGACTTCCTCCAGAACCTGCCTGATGCGGCGCTGCTGCTCTTTCCGATCTGTGATGCCGTTGATGATCATGGGTTCTTTCAAGATGCGGTCCACGGTCATAAACGGCGGCAGGGCTCCGTAAGGGTCTTGCTGGATATAACCAACCTTGGCTCGATACTGCCGGAACTGCTCATCGTCTAGCTCATTCAGGTCCGCACCTTGGAAGTAGATCTTACCCTTGGTAGGTCTGTGCAGGCCGAGAATGGTTTTGGCCAGCGTGCTCTTGCCGCACCCGCTTTCACCCACGATGGAGAGGGCTTCGCCCTCATAGAGTTCAAATGTAACCCCGTCCAAAGCCCGCACGTCTCCAGCTTTGAAGAAGCCGAAGCGCCGAACCTCAAACCAGGTATGGAGGTCTTCGACAGCCAAGATCGGCGTCGCTTTTTCTGCCGGCGTTGGCTGCATTTCTAGTGCTGCACTAGCCATGTTTTACCTCCCCCTTTTCTATAGCGTACAGCCAGCACTGCACGTCCTGGCCGTGTTCTAGTTGAATAATCGGTGGATGCTGCCCGCACTTCTCAAAGCGTTGGTGGCAGCGTTGGGCAAAGCGGCAACCTGTGGGTGGATCAATGAGCGATGGCGGCTGGCCAGGGATAAACTGGAGCTCCTTGTCTTCCCGCAGAGTCGGTACACTGGCCATGAGCTTGCGCGAATATGGATGCCGGGCATCGGTATAGAAGTACTCAGCGCTGCAGCGCTCCACCATTTCACCTGCATACATCACGGCAATCTCGTCTGCCAGCTCACTGGCGGTGCCGATGTCATGGGTTATGAGGATGAAAGTGGTACCCATTTCATGCTTGATGCGCTTGAGCACGTTCATGAGATTGGCCTGGGTAAGCAGGTCCAAAGCCGAGGAGGGCTCATCCAAAACCACCAACTCAGGATTGGTCACAAGGGCCATGGCAATGGCCGCCCGCTGACGCATTCCGCCGCTCAATTCAAAGGGATACCGCGGGAGAAAATCCAAAGGCAATCCCACAACCTGGAACACTTCCGCAACCCGCTTCATGGCTTCGCTCCGGGGAAGCTTGGAGTTGTGCAGGAAGAGTGGCTCCGCAATCTGGTCCTCAATCCGAATCACCGGATTAAGTGAGTTCATGGACGCTTGGGGCACTAAGGCCATTTTTGTCCAGCGAATTTCCTTGCGAAAACGTTCGTCGCTGAACTTCATGACATCTTCGCCATTGAAGTAGACTTCCCCAGAAAACGTCTCTATATTACGCGGCAGGAGCCGCAGAATGGCTTTCACTAAAGAGGTCTTGCCGCAGCCCGATTCACCTACCACTGCCAGAGTCCGGCCGCGCTGGAGCTTAAAGCTGACTCCATCTACTGCTTGGACAGGCCCTTTCCTGGTGCGGAAGTGCAGCTTGAGGTTGCGAACATCTAGTACCACGTCGTTTTTCATATTATAACCCCCTCAAACGTGGGTTGAAGATCCGGTCGAGGGCAAAGCCAAGCATAGCAAAGCCTAACCCTGTTACAACCAGCAAGAACGCCGGTTCTAAGACCCAGTAATAATGTCCATTAAAGAGAGCTCCGCTTGTATAAGCGTCATTGAGGAGCTTACCCCAGGTCGGCAGCACAGGGTCACCCAGTCCCAACACAGCCAAAGTGGCCTCAAGGAACACGTAGTTCGGCACCTGAGCCACGAACTGTGGAATCAGAACGGGGATCACCTTAGGCACCATGTAGCGGAAAATGATCCGCGCATTGCTTGCCCCGTAGGCCCGGGCGGCATCAATATACCCCGATTCCTTCACCTGGAGGAACATTGACCGGTACGTCAAGATCCCTGATCCGAAGATGCTTAAGAGGATGACCACCCCTAAGATTGCCCAGATACTTCGTGAGTAGAAAAGACCGACCATAATCAAGATGGGTAGGAGGGGCAAGATCATCACAATCTCATTGATGCGGCGGATAATGTAATCCACCCAACCACCAAACCATACCGCGGCTGCCGCTAGGGTCATGGTGGTCAAAGATGAACCCACAGCCGCCAACAGACCGAAAGCGAGGGCCACCGGCGTGCCCCAGAGCAGGGCGACCATGATATCCCGACGGCGATGGTCTGTACCAGCTAGGCCATAGACCTGACCGTAGACAACTAAAGAGGCGTCGAGGGTTGATCCCTCTTCAAACACGAGTCCTTCTACCACAACTTGATACGTGCCCTTCATAACCTTGCTCGGGTCGTTCGGATCGGCGAAAAGTCCGATTTCTGGAAGGAGCCCACCGACTCGCCTGGAAACAGCATTGTCCTGGGAAATCCGGTACGATTCACTCTGCCGCACGGTCATATCGGTGAGGCGAATCTCGCGACCATCAGGCGTGATCCACTTCATGGAGACATTCGGCCGGGCTTTGTCAAACTTGGCCGTAAAGAACATGGAAATCTCACTGGGGAAAGCATCGTACTGGTAGTCGAAGGTAAAGACCACATCAGAGGTGGAAACCCCGCCTCCCAGGTCGACCACGGTCTTCAGACTCGGATCTTCGCTGGTCTTCAGGATGATGCTTGCCGGCAGCTTCTCGCGGCGGACCTTGTTGATCCAAGCCGGCCGCGCGTTGCGGGGTGTTTCCAGCCAGACGTTGTCGCCACCGCGCCACAACCGTACTGCCTCACTGTAAGGGATTGTAGCCAACGCGTAGATGGCTACGATAACCATGATTAAAATCACGCTTACGCCAGCAACGGCGCTGGGATAGCTTTTCAGTTCTCGTAAGATATTGGCAAACTTGGTCATGAGCGGCGTTCCCCTCCACCTAGTTTAACTCTCGGGTCAACTACAGCATAGATGATATCAAGGAGAAAGACGGTCAGGGCCAGCAGATATGCATAGATCACTACCGTCCCTACAATCACTGGCGTATCAAACAGGTTGATCGCCATTTGTGTCAAGCGGCCGATTCCCGGCCAGCCAAAAACTGTTTCCAAGACGATCGCACCTGTCCACAGGCTGATTAGGGTTAGAGCGAAGCTGGTGATGATCGTGGGAAGCGTTGGCCTGAGCACATAGCCCCGCTCGATTGCGCCCGAAGGAAGCCCTTTTGCTTTAGCCATATCGACATAATCTTCGCTGGAATAAATCAAGAAAAAAGTCCGCCAGTAGTATGAAGTGTAGAAAATCGAGCTGATTACAATTGCACCAACCGGGAGAATGAGGTGTCTTACCACGCTCAATGCCCGCAGCCAGGGATTCCGGGGTGGCGGCGCTTCAACCATCCCGCCAAACGGCAGCCAGCCAAGAAGGGCAGCAAAAATTAAAATCAGGAAAATGCCGTAGAACCATGCGGGCGCTGCAGACGTTGGAGCCAATGCCACTACGATCCGGTCCATCACAGTGCCGTAGCGGCGGGATAAGAATAGAGCAAAAAAGACGCTAGTAAAGAAAAGCAGTAATTGCCCCGTAGCCATCAATAGCAGGGTGGGTCCTAAGCGTTCGCCGAGGATGTTGCGCCCCTGCCGCGATCCACTATCACTCAGCAGGTATTCGGCTGACCCTAAATCCAAAGTCAATCCATTCCACAGATACCTAAAGCTTCTGACCAGGAATGGCTGGTCAAGCCCAAGCCGCGCGATCTCAATGTCCACCAGCCGCTGCTCATACTCGCGCCGTTCCTGTAGGGACATGTCGCGCAGGGCCTCGTTGTTTGCCATCTGCAAACTGATCTGCTCCCGGACCGTGCCGATACGCATCTGGTCCACGTAGCCACCGCCGTTAGCGATCAGAATGGCTAGATAGACTCCGATAACTACTGTGACTATGAGAGTCACGCCCCGCACCAGCGTATAGCGGGCAATGCGCGCAAACGTTCCTGTGGTAGCACTCCTCGCAGGAACGGCACGCCCAGTGGTTGCTTGAAGTTTCGACACAACTACCCCTCCCAAATGGACCTGTAACAAACAAAGAACGGCGAACGGAGGGCGTGGACTCCACGCCCTCCGCAACCGTTGCTCTCAACTCATCGTATCCGGCAACAACTACGGCAGTGTTACGAAGGTATGGGAACCGAATGTTGCTCCTCCGACCAGAGTTGGGAGGACAATGACATCCAGAGTGTTGGAACCCACAGGCAAACTAGCTGTCTGTTCTGGGGTCAGAACGATCTGGAAGAGACCGTCCACAACACCTTCGCCTTGGCCGCTCAGGGCCACGTTACCAGCTGCATCAAGTACAAGGAACTTGACTTCGTTGATGTCCTCGAGCCTGTAAGCATCACCCTTGAAGGTGATCTCTACTTCAAAGACCGCCTCGCTGCCGGAGGAAACCCGTGCAGGACCGCTTACCTCAACTTCAGCTACCCGAGGCTCATCGTAGATCGCCCACTTGTCAGCAGGTTCGGAGTAATCTTCAAACCGCTTGAGGTGGACCATCTTCTCAACTGGGTAGGCCCGCTCGAGGTACATTGGGCCGTCGCCAATCCAGAAGTGTTCCTTCTCTTGATACCATTTCTTGGCGTTCGCATAGCGGCTGGCGATTTCTTCCTCGGTGATCCAGTCTTTCATGAACTCGGCATAGGGTACGTAGTTGGTTTCGATTGCATAGTCGAGCCACTTGTCAAGGATCGGCAGACTTGGACCAGACTGATAGCCGAGCCATTCAGCGTCTAGGGTATTAGCCTTGGAGGCGGTGAAGGCTAACTCGCCGTTGATTTCTGCCAGGATGCCGAGGGCCAAAGTATGCCACGGCTGCTTGCCGTAGTTGTACATTACGGCATAGAGGTCGCTGAGGTTCTGCTCTGCATCGAGGTACCACGCGTCAGAGTAGTACTCGTAGATGAACGGATCGACGGAGAGAATCTTCAGGCCTCTGAACGATGCCAACAGAGTCTGGAGACCTGCAACCGCTGCTGGGTCATAGATCGGGCTGGCTTCCATACCTTGGTCGAAGCTAATGATGAACGGAATGAGGACGTCAGCGATGCTGGCTGGGCTGCCATCATGCCACTTGGCGGTCTTCCACAGATCATCTCTGTAGTACATGACAGCCTTGCGCTCAGCGGTCACGCCCTCAGGCCACTTCTCAGCCACGGTGATCCAGCGCTGGTTTGCTGCATCCCACTCGGCCCAAGCGTCGCCAGGAACTTCGATCTTCTCAGCAAAGTTAAGCTCTACCCAGTCGGAGCCTGGGGACTTGGATACAGGCAGACCTTCTCTGACGGTCAGATCCATCCGCGCAATGCGGTGCGGTACATAGTTGCCGGTGAACGGGTCAGTGATAAACCCACGGTCGAATGTGGCCCGCATTGGCAGTTGGTCGAATGTCCAGTTGGAGCCGCCAACAGGGTTCCAAGGTTCTACAAGTACTTGCTGCTGACCAATAGTGACGACACCGCCAACTTCATTGCCTCTACGGATGGTGCTGGGCCACAAACCGGTACCAGCCACGCCGCCGGCAAGGTCAGAAGCGACAGCGATTTCTGTTCTGCGCGGAATGAAGGCAGTCTGGTCAACAACGAAAATACGTGGTGAATCTTCAAATGCAAGTTCTAGCGCCCGCTCATACAGCGCCTTGCGCTCTTCCATGGTGGAGAACTGTTTCCGATACAGCTTGTCGGAAATCTCGTCTAGTTCAGGAATAGGCTCCAGGGCCTGCCAGAGCGGTTGGGTCATGGTGCGGCGGGTGTACATCTGGTTGAAGATGTGCCCTTGGTCACGATAGACAACTGGGGCCAGCCAACCGCCTGTGTATACATGCCATTCACCATTCCACGGGTCGCCCATCATCCAGATCGGGGATGCTTCTGCACCAGTACGATAGTCAATGGAGGTGGTAAAGCCGACCTTTTCGAGCTGTTCTGCGAAGTAGTCGCCGAGAGCGGCCCGCTCATCTTCGCTTCTGGCCAGAACTTTGATCTCGATGGGCTTGCCATCGTAATGCCAAATTCCGTTGACCAGTTCGGCACCCATGGCGGTCATTTCTTCTTCGATGATCGCCCGAGCTGCCTCAAGGTTGTAAGCATATTTCAATTCGAGCTCACGAGCCTTTTCTACGACACGGGCATAGTCTACGAAGGAGCTGTTCAGGAGTGTGTACTTGGGAACAGCCAAGCCGCCGTATATCTCTTGGGCAATATAATCGCGGTCAATGAGCATATTTGTGGCTTCCCGAATTCTCCGGCTGCTGAGCGGATTCAGGCGGCCGTCGTTAAACTTGGGACCCACTGGATTGAAGGTAATCTCGGTATACGAACCGAACACTTGGAAGAAATCCAAGTTAGGGTCATTAACTACCGCGTTAAAGGCGGTGACATCAGAGGATGAGCTTGCCCAGATGTCAATATCTCCAGCCTGTAAGCGGGAAATCGCGGTGTTAACGGATGTCTCTTGTACGATGATGACCTCGTCGATCCACGTTGCTTTGCGATCGGTAGCCGCAAATGCACTGAACGACAGCGCAACAACCAAGACCAGCGACAGAACTACAACAAGCTTACGTGACATAATAATCCTTCACCTTCCTTTTGTAATGGTTTACCAAGCGTTACCCACGGTCAACGACAGAACTACGGCAAGACCACCTCCTAGGCGTTCCCCGTATGGAACTCGACAGGATACTACAGGTGTACGAACTTGATATGATATTTTCGCCCCCGCCTACGAATTCCCTTCTGTAACCTGTCCGCGTTTGAAAAAAAACGCACATGATACCCCTGAAAAAGTCTCATATGATCCCGCAACAAGTATGGAGGAATTTCCAGCGCCGTCCTTGAACCTCAAGAAAAATCGTAGTTTTGGGAGGCTCGTATATGAAACATATTACTTCTACTTGGGAGCTCGAAACCCTCTTTTCCGGGGGAAGCTCTTCGCCTGCCTTTCGTGCTCACCTGGACAAACTGGCTGTAAACATTAACAAATTACAGACTGCAGTACAGGAAGTCCAGGGGAAAATTAACACAGAGGCGTGGGTGCAGCTTATTAGTGCTTTCCAAGACGTCAGCAGGCAGCTTCGCCAGGCTTCAGCGTTTATCAGCTGCCTGACAGCACAAGACGTAAAGGATGTGGAGGCCCAAAGGCTCAACGCTGAGGTGCAGAAGTTCAGGGCGGAGCTGAGCTCCATTATGGACTGCGCGGCCGAAGCGATGCTGAAGGTTGACCAAGCAGAATGGGAAACTATCATGACCCATCCCCGGCTTAAAGAAGTGGAGTTCGCCCTAAACGAACTGCGCAGCCAGGCTCAGGAGCGCATGCCTGCTGAACTTGAAGGCTTGGCTAATGCCCTGGCAGTGGACGGGTATCACGCCTGGGGGGAATTTTACAATAGTAAAATTGTGGGACGGATGACAATTCCCATCGAGCGAGAGGGCCGCATCGCAGAAATGTCAGTGGGGCAAGTGGCTAATCTGTTTGCCAGTCCTGACCGGAGCCTGAGGCAGCAGGCTTTTGAAAAGTATGAAGCTGCCTGGGCTGAAGTCTCCGAGCTGTGCGGCGCTGCCCTTAACCATCTAGCAGGCTTTCGGCTCAGTCTGTACAAGGCACGAGGGTGGGATTCAATCCTGCACGAACCCCTCATGATTAACCGGATGACTCAGGATACCTTGGAAGCAATGTGGACAGTCGTAGAGCAGAGGAAGTCGCGGCTTCTGGACTATCTCAAAGCGAAGTCATCCCTCTTGGGCCTAGAAGGCCTGGATTGGTTTGATGTAAGCGCGCCTGTTGGACAGAATCAGAAAACCTATACCTATGCAGAAGCAGCCCAGTTTGTGATTGACCAATTCGGCAAGTTCAGCACCGGCATGGCTGAGCTCGCGGAGCGAGCACTGCGGGAGCGCTGGGTTGAAGCCGAGGACCGCCCCGGCAAGCGCCCAGGAGCCTTTTGCACTACTTTTCCCGAGGCCAAGGAATCTAGGATTTTCATGACCTTTAGTGGATCGGCGGACAACATGTTTACCCTTGCCCATGAGCTGGGCCACGCCTATCACAGCAGTGTCCTCAAGGACGAGGCGCCTTTTAACCAGCGGTATGCTATGGGCGTGGCGGAGACCGCTTCCACATTTGCCGAGCAGGTTGTAGCTGATGCCGCCGTACGGGCAGCGCAAAGCCGTGAGGAGCGGCTCGCTCTCCTTAACAACAAGCTGGAACAAGCTGTGGCCATGTTTATGAATATCCATGCCCGCTTCATCTTTGAGACCAGGTTTTACGAACGGCGCCGGAAGGGCCTGGTGAGCGTAGAGGAGCTTAACCAGCTCATGGAGGATGCACAGCGGGAAGCCTACGTGCAGGGGCTAGAATCCTATCACCCCCATTTCTGGGCTTCAAAGCTGCACTTTTATATCACCGGAGTCCAGTTCTACAATTTCCCCTACACGTTCGGCTACCTGTTCAGCCAAGGGATCTACGCCCGGGCACTTGCCGAAGGCCCGCGCTTTGCCGAGGATTACAAACGGCTGCTGCAGGATACAGGCAGGATGACAGTGGAAGAACTGGCCCGGACCCATCTAGGTGAAGATTTGACCAAACCCGATTTCTGGGAGCGTGCGGTGGAGATCAGCCTGGCCGACGTGGATCAGTTCTTGGCCCTGGCTGGTAAACCAGAAGGGGAGGATGACTGATGGACAGCCTTTGGCTGGAGATTCACGACCAGGTCAAACAGATTCCTGTGATCGACACCCATGAGCACCTTCCCCATCATGATCGGTTCGATCCGGCGGATTCAGATATTCTGTTTGACTACCTCCTGCACTACATGAGCAGCGACCTGCGCTCGGCGGGCCTCAGTGTCGAAGAGCTCGAGCAGGCGCGCTCCAAACATCTTCCCCTTGACGAGCGGTGGGAGATTGTGGCGCCGTATTGGGAGTTCTGCCGCTGCACAGGCTACGGGAGAGCTTTGGATTTAGCGGTGCAGGGCATCTATGGTGTCGACGGTATCAGAAAAGAGACCATTGTTGAGCTTGGAACGCTGTACAAGCAGCGCAGGGCTGAGGGGCATATGCGCTTTGTCCTCAAAGACCTCTGCCGCATCGAGCTGAGCATCCTCGATTCTTGGGCCAGCCACGAGCCCTATGACCGGGAGCTGTTTCGCTATGCTTGGCAGCCAACCCCGTTTATCACTGCCTCTCAGGATAAACTGAGGCGCCTTGAGGAGCAGGGTGTTACAGTAAATAGCCTGGACGATTGGCTCCAGGCCTTTAGTGCGGCCCTTGAGGAGAATCTGAGGCGGGGGGTTGTGGCTCTAAAGAACGCCATGGCCTATGAGCGGACCCTCTATTATGAAAAGGTAGATTACGCATCGGCTAAGTCTCTGTTTGCCGACACTCTCACCGCGTGGCGCACCGCCTTGGAGAGAGGCAGTGATCCGATACTGCTGCCCAAGGCAGTACAGGATTTCCTCATGCACTACCTGCTCAAAGAAGCAGATGCCCGGGGCCTAGTGATGCAGGTCCACACGGGCATCTTGGAAGGCAGTGGCAATGTGCTGGCAAACGGGCGCCCAAGCCTCCTCAACAATCTCTTCTTGGACTATCCCAACGTGAAGTTTGACATGTTCCACATCAGCTATCCGTACTGCGGCGAAGCGGGCGCTTTGCGGAAGATGTTCCCCAATGTGTATCTGGATATGTGCTGGGCCCACATTATTTCTCCTGCAGCAGCTGCCGCCGCGCTGAGCGACTTCCTCGATGCGGTACCGTATAACAAGATCATGGGTTTTGGCGGCGACTATGGGTTTGTAGACGGCGTCTATGGGCACCTTGTGCTGGCGCGGGAGACTATCAGCCGCGTGCTTGCGGAGAAGGTCAGACTAGGCGTCTTCGGGGTGGACCAGGCTGTGAGAATCGCAGAACACCTGCTGTATAAGAATCCTAAAGTGCTATTTAGCCTTTAGCAGCCTCGGTAGGCGCGTTGATCGTGGTTGTAAGTTCAAACCTCGGCCTGCTGGCGAGCTGCAGCCGGAACATGGTGCATGTTTCTATTGACGAGGGCGGAAGCTCCACCCACTAGAAAGAGGGTTGTCCACAGCGGGGCAACGTACTGCCATCCCCAGAGACTGATGACTGCACCGGTAATGATGGTCATACAGGCGGAACCAAGATAGGAGGCAAAGTCGAGGTAGCCTGCCAGAGTGGAGGACTTTCCGGCCGCCCCGTATTTCATAGGTAGACTGGACAGTAAGAGGGCGTTGATACCGTTGACCACCAGCGAGCAGGAACCAACGGCCAGGCTAAACAGAAGGGTATTGCTGGACTGCAAGCAGTAGCGCACCCCCACTGAAAGGGCCGCGCCGCACAAGAACAATACTGTGATTCCCCAGCGTTCGTCGTTTCCGAAAAGCTTGTTCAAAAAACCCGAAATGACTACTCCGAGAAACCCCATCACCGGGATCATGAGTGCGTAAGCCGCTGCGGCTGTGATGTCCAATCCTTGGGAGTGCATAAGCATCGCCGGTGCCCAGAGGTTGATCCCTTCTTTTATCATGCCCTGCACCATGGTTGTCACGGCCAGGAGGGTGAGAGTTGGCAATCGAACAAAGGCGAGGGTTTCCCGCAGGTGCTGACTGAGGGATAGTGGCCGGCCCGACTGGGAACTCACACCCGCAAAGGCTGCCAACCCCACATCAGCGGGATCATTGCGTACTTGGCTGACCCAAAACAGTGCCTGCAGGGCCAGCATCGCCGCAGGAACCCAGAAAACCAGTTCAACTCTGCCGGACCACGCTAGAATCCGGCCGGAAAGCCACCATGAGGCCAGGTTGCCCAGGACAAATGAGGTTCCCAAAAAGGCAGAAACAGTGTGGCGCTCATGGGGTGCCGTCCATCGAGCAGCCGTCTTGACAATTGGACCCCAGCCTGTGGATTGGAAAATACCGTTGATACCCCAGAAGAGGACCATCCCCCACAGGGTTTTGCTGAAGCCAAACACTAGGTTGCAGGCGGCCGTCCCCAGCATGCCGAGGAACACGAATCTGCGTGCTGAGAGGCGGTCGCCAAGGGATCCGTTCACCAGCTGTCCCAAGGCGTAGATCCAGTAGAATGCACTGCTGATTAGGCCCAGGGCGGCAGTGCTGAAGCCAAACTTACCTTCCAGCACTGGGAGGGCAACGGCGAGGTTCATTCTTCCCACATAATAGGTGCAGTAGGTCAGCCACAGGGTTCCGATCACCCGGACCTGCCAGGTGCGGCGATGGTGCTCGGTCATGGAACGGACGACTCCTTCCTATGCTTCTTGTCGAGTAATCCCCTTGCTCTTCCAGCTCCCTTTGCGGTAATACACGGTAGTGATGAGAGCGCCTAGTGTCCAGGACACTAAGAGGGAAACAAAAACGGACTCAGGTCTTCCCGTTGGATAGAGCTCACTTCTTGTGAGGTAGGCGATACCATAGGCAGTCGGCACCCGCAGCCCCACTGTGGTAATGAGGGAAATCCACATTGGGGTCATGGTATCGCCCGCACCCCGCATTACCCCTGAGAGACATTGTGTGACTGCCATCGCCACGTATCCCACCGCCAAAATCCGCATCATGCGCATGCTTAAGCGCACAAGCTCCGGCGTATCTGTGAACACGTTCATTAGGTAGTGGCCGAACAGCAGGAGAAAAACGGTGATAGTCGCGGCTACACCTACCGCGATCTTTACACCATCTTTGGTACCTTGGTCCACCCGATCCATGCGGCGCGCGCCGATGTTCTGCCCAGCGAACGTAGTCATGGCACTTCCAAAAGAGAAGTTGGGCATCATGGCAAAGCCATCTACCCGCATGATCATGACATTGGCCGCGATCACCATTTCGCCAAAGCTGTTTGTGAGGGACTGCACGGCAATCATGGCCAGTGAGAAAATGGCCTGGGTGGCTCCTGAAGGCAGCCCGAGCTTAATCAAGGTGAGAGAATGGTCTTTGTTTAGTTTGAGCATAGGCCAGTCGAGGTCGAAGCTCTCGTTCATGGCGCGCAATCTGCGCAGACACAATAAAGCAGAAATGAACTGCGCAATCACCGTGGCTAAAGCCACACCTGGTACGCCCATATTAAACTGGGCGACAAAGACGATATCCAGCACAACATTGAGAAGTGTCGCCACCAACAGGTAAACCAGGGCCGAAAAAGAATCTCCCAGCCCCCGCAAAACACCAGAGAGAATGTTGTAATACGAAAAGCCGGCGCTGCCCAAGAAGAAAATGTTCAGATAGCCCGTACACCAGTCAATGATGGAGGGCGGCGTATTAAGGAGGATTAAGAGGGGCCTGCTGACTAAAGGACCGACCACCATGATGGTTATTGATGCGATGGCTGTTAGGGTAATGCAAGTACCGATGGTGCGCGAGAGGTTGCTGCGATCTTTCGCCCCGAAGTACTGGGATACCATGATCCCTGCGCCAACGGCAATACCCACAAACAGAACGAGGAGCAGGTGAAGGACAGGGCCTGCACTGCCCACTGCCGCCAGCGCATTGTCGCCGATGAAGCGGCCTACGACTATGGAATCAGCAGTGTTGTAGAACTGCTGTGCCACATTTCCGATCAGCATGGGGATAGAGAATTCCACAATCCGTTTCCACGGTTGGCCTTCGGTCATATCTCGTGGCGCGAAGAGTGATTTAGGTTTAGTGGTCACCATATTGTCCCTCCGTGCAAATATCCAGTTATTCGATCGTAGTCCCAATTAGCCCTGCTGTCAATACGTTTGCGGCCTGTACCTCGGATATTGTGTGCCCTTGGAGGAAATTCG
>ERZ773359.4825-NODE-4825-length-13515-cov-6.289227_pt1 | contig 13515 bp, 14 predicted proteins | sample MGYA00374955_ERZ773359 | MGnify/ENA primary metagenome ERZ773359 (study PRJEB29098, sample SAMN04486028) | biogas fermenter metagenome | study: EMG produced TPA metagenomics assembly of the Biogas fermentation microbial communities from Germany - Plant 4 DNA1... | reverse complement strand
GTTATCTTGGATATCAGCGTCTGCGATATCTCTGCCCCGTAAATCTCACGTAGATTATCCTCAATGTCGCGCTGGCTCATTCCCTTTGAATACATCGCCATGATTTTATGTTCGATTTCATCCGTTCGTGTCTGCCTCTTTTCAACGATTTTCGGCTCAAACTCTCCGTTGCGGTCGCGGGGTACGGCAATTTCACTCTCGCCGTAATCGCTGATGATATTCTTGCGATTATACCCGTTGCGTGAATTCCCGGTGTTGTTTCCTTCAATGCTGTGTTTTTCGTATCCTAAATGCTCCTCCATTTCGGCTTCCAGCATTTGCTCAATTGTTCCCGCAAAAAGGCGTTTCAACTTCGACTGAATGTCACCCGTACTGTGGCAATCCTGCATTAAAAGGCTCACTAGTTCCATTTCCTTGTCCGTAAGAATGTTTTTTGACTGTCTCATTTTTGATAACCTCCATTTTGTTTTATATGGAGATTATTTCCATTTACACGGGTGTTTATTCAGCCTCTTTTCGCGGTTGCCATATTGCCGTTAATAGGTGGAACCTGTTAAACGATCACAATCATTTGCGTATCAGACTTCTTAAGGTGGGAAATAAATGGGAAGCAATATAATTACATGTATTTGTGTTCCGTTGTGTGGTGCTTTTCTTCTTCCTGTTTTGGGAGCAATTAATACAAAGCTAAGAAATATGTCTGCGTTAGCTTTTACAGCTATCGCTTTTCTATGTGCAGCCTTTGCTTTGCCTGAAGTTCTTGCCGGTTCTCCTCTTTCTCTTCATTACGAGCTACCCCTGGGATTAAGCTTTGGCTTTTATGCGGATGCTCTTGCCGTATTTATGGCTCTAACCTCTTCTTTTGTGGCCTGCACTATCGTTATTTACTCCTTCGAATATATAAAGGAATATGATAATCAGAATGAATATTACATGATGGTTTGCCTCTTCATAGGTGCCATGATGGGACTGGTCTTTTCTACAAACCTTATTTTCATCTATATATTCTGGGAAATATCGGCCATCTGCTGCTGGAGGCTCATCGGTTTTTACCGTGAAGAAATAACCATACGCCGTGCCAACAAGGCTTTTATCGTGACTGTAGCCGGTGCGCTTATCATGCTCATTGGCTTTGTTGGAATATATGGAGAAACCGGTACATTTGATCTTGCAGCTATAAAAGGCACACATATACCCTCCTGGATTATTGTCCTGATCTTGTTCGGAATCCTTTCAAAATCCGCAACATTCCCTCTGCACAACTGGCTGCCGGATGCCGGCGTTGCACCTTCACCGGTCACATCGCTTCTGCATGCGGCGGTGCTGGTAAAAATAGGTGTTTATATGTATGCACGGATATTTGTCATAAACTTAGATATCGATGCGGTATTTACTGTTGCAGTGCCTGTTATTGCTGCTGTCAGCGCGCTGATAAGCGCGGGAGTGGCCATGCGGGCAAACGATATCAAGCGGGTTATTGCATATTCTACTATAAGCCAGCTTGCCTTTATACTTCTGGGATTATCCTGCGGCACTGAGGTTGGTGTTGTGGGAGGATTGCTGTATATTTTGATGCACAGCGTGGCAAAGGGCGGCCTGTTCCTATGCGCAGGCATTGTGGAACATAATCTGCATACAAAGGATATAACCAAAATGGGTGGGTTGTATAAGAGCATGCCTCTTACCGCGCTGGCCTTCTTATTCTGTGCTTTTTCCGTAATGGGGATACCTCCCTTCGGCGGCTTTTTTGCAAAATACCTTGTTATCGACGGAATTATTTCAGCAGGGAACATTGCCCTTGGCGCTGTTTTTATCGCAGGCGCGGTTATGACCATCTTATACCTTACAAGGCTTTTTATCAAAGTATTTCTGGGACAAACCGTCTCCGAGATAAAAGAAGGGGCACCTCTGATGGTGGTATCGGTTATGCTACTCGCTGTACTGTCGGTTGCCCTGGGGATATTTATAAACGTGCCGTCGGGATTTGCATCTCTGATAAGGGGGGGGATCTAATCTAATATGCTGAATTCCATCAGTCTGTTTCTGAGCAGTGGTGCAAATATTATATGGTTCATGATAGCCTTGCCTGTGGCCATCGGAGTTGTTCTTTGGTTTCTGGGTAAGCACTATATTCCAACACTGATACTTTCTCTGGTATCCGCAGCTGTCAATCTTCTGTTTGCGGTAAGCCTTTACCGGTCGGAAGGTTTTTATCTGGTTTTTCCCTTCTCATCATGTGGATTGGATATTGCGTTAAATGTTTATGGATTCTCTTCAATGTTTTTGCTGTTTATCGCCGCCGGCTTTTTGCTTATCATCTTATATAGTGTCGTATTTTTAAAGGAAAAAAATTATGCAGGTTCCTTTATGCTCTATATGTATATAAGCCTGGCGATGATGAACGGTGCCTTCATGTCGGATAATCTGGGTGTGATGCTGTTTTTCTGGGAAGGACTGTTGTGCACCCTCTTTGGGATACTGCTTATCAATAACATGCACAATCCGAAGACAGCGGTTAAAGCCTTGACGCTATCGGGCACCGCCGACCTTTTGCTGATGCTGGGTATCATTATTACTGCCTATCAGGCGGGGACCCTTTATATCAGCCAGATGCAGAAATTGCCCGTGTCCGGGATAGCTGCCGCCGGCTTTGTCTGTATGATGCTGGGTGCTGTCGGCAAGGCGGGCAGCATGCCTTTCCACAGCTGGATTCCCAATGCGGCGGATGATGCCCCTACCCCCTTTATGGTGGCCTTCCCTGCAGCCCTTGAAAAATTTCTGGGAATCTACCTTACGGCACGCATTGTTATGGATATTTATGATCTCCAGCCGGGAAGCGGCGCGAGCATTGCGGTTATGACCATCGGGACGCTCACCATCGTCCTTGCCGTGGCCATGGCCTTGATACAGAAGGATATGAAACGCTTGCTTTCCTACCATGCCATCAGCCAGGTCGGATATATGGTGCTGGGTATAGGAACGGCGCTGCCTATAGGTATCGTTGGCGGTCTTTTCCATATGCTTAACCACGTCATCTATAAAAGTTGCCTCTTTATGACGGCGGGCAGTGTGGAAATACAGACAGGGACGACAGACCTCAGGAAAATCGGCGGGCTTGGCAGAAAGATGCCTGTTACCGCGATCTGTTTTGTCATAAGCGCACTGGCAATCTCAGGCGTGCCGCCCTTGAACGGATTCTTCTCCAAAGAGCTCGTTTTCGACGCAGCGCTGGAAAGCAATGTCGTCTTTTATCTGGGTGCTCTGCTGGGTGCCTTTATGACGGCCATTTCATTCCTGAAACTGGGAAGAGCGGCATTTGGCGGAGAGTTTAAACTCCCATCAGCTAAAAAATACATCCGGGAATCAAGTGCCGGCATGTTTTTGCCGATGGGTGTCTTAGCCGTATTGTGCGTGCTCTTTGGCGTGGCCAACACATTGCCGCTGGACGGCATTTTGTGTCCGGCGTTGGGAGATACGGCAGTATACTCGGGGTGGCCCCACTCCACAGTTCTTGTTCTGATTTCCATCGGCGTGTTGCTTCTGTCTCTCTGTGATCATCTATACGGAAGTAAAAAAGCAGGCAGTGCGCTGGAGGCTGCAGATCATATTCATTACGCACCTGTGCTGAAAAGTATATATAATGGGGCCGAAAAGCAGTTGTTTGATCCTTATAATTGGCTCATGCATGTGGCGAACGGTTTTTCTGCCCTCTGTGTTTTCATAGAGCGTTGTATTACATGGCTTTATGATGATGGCGTTGTCGGAATTGTCAAGGGAGCAGGGACTTTACTGCAACGCTTCAACGATGGAAGTTTGTCGCGCTATCTGGCGGTGGCCATTACCGGCGTTGCGGGAATTATTGCACTTTTTCTGGCAATTATTTAGGGAAAGGAAGGAGGGATTTTTATTAAATGCAAGTTATAGAATATAGCGCAGTTTTATTTTTTGTCGTACCCCTTGCCATACTCCTGATAAATATTCTCTTGCCAAAACAGCTTGCTGAGAAGTTCAGCATATATCTGGCCGGTATTGCCGCCGTAACGCAGATTGCAGCATCCGCAGCAGGCTTTTTACTGCTTTCGGCGTATCGTTTGCATGAGTATGAATTTTCTCTCTTCTGTGATACGACTAATGCCGGATCCGTGCGTTTTGCAGTAAACACCTTTTCGTTGGTCATACTTTTTTGCATAGGGCTCGTATCGCTTGCCTCCATTTTGGTTGCCAACCGGACAGTAGATAAGAAAAGGGCGGGATACGTCAATCTTCTGATGATGCTGATGCTGGGCATGAATGGCATGGTGGTGGTAACCGATCTTTTTTCCCTTTATGTTTTCCTGGAAATCGTGGGCATATCGAGCTTTGTTTTAATCGCCATGTTCAAATCGGACACCGGGCTTGAAGGCGCCTTTAAATATCTTGTGATGTCCGTACTGGCCAGCATAATGATCTTGACAGGGCTGTCCTTTATCTTTATGCAAACAGGAAGCCTGCAGTATGCGCATGTTATGGGTATGAACCTCCTGGAGGGTCAAAGCAGCCCTCAATTAATGCTCATATATACTGCCATGATCCTGATGATAGCCGGCTTTGGCATCAAAACAGGTGCGGTACCGTTCCATAGCTGGTTGCCGGATGCGCACCAAAGTGCAAATACGGCTATATCCGTGCTTTTAAGCGGTATTGTCATCAAAGTGGCCGGTATTTATGGCTTCATCATTTTAACCGGCTTATTCAGCAAACTGCCTGCTGTTAATATGACTCTGGCCATAATGGGAACTATTTCCATTATCATTGGGGCGTTGTTTGCCTTGCGGCAGAATCATTTCAAACGCATTGTGGCCTACTCAAGTGTGAGCCAGATGGGCTACATCCTACTGGGATTAAGTGCAGACAGTATACTTGGACTGCTGGGGGCAATTGTACATGTGTTCAACCATGCAACCTTCAAAAGTACTCTCTTTACAAACGCTGCAGCCGTGCATGAACAGACGGGGACATATGATATTGATGAGATGGGCGGCCTGGAGAAAAAGATGCCTGTAACAGGTTTTTCATCTCTGGCAGCCTTTATGTCCACGGCAGGCATACCGCCTTTTGCAGGGTTCTGGAGCAAGCTTTTGATTATTATGGCACTGTGGAATAGCGGTTTGCAGTTGTTTGCAGCAATCGCGCTTTTTGCCAGCATATTTACCGCCGCTTATTTTCTGCGGCTGCAAAAGAAGGTGTTCTTCGGCAAACTGCTTAGTAAATTTGCGGGGTTGACCGAAATAGGTGGCAGCATAAAATTTGTCCAAATTATGCTCACCGTTGTTACAATTGCCACGGGATTGTTTTTCCCCTTTGCGCTTCTCTATCTTAGAGGAATTGGAATACTTTAGAGGAGGACGAGGCTGTGGAAGCCGTTGTATATATTTGCCTTGGGTTGATGTTTATCTTCGGCGTTTTGGCTGTTATGCTTCGCAGTATGTTAAAGTCTGCCATTGCCCTGGCGGTTGCCAGTGCAATGCTGGGCATTATCATGTATGTACTTGGCTCTGTATGGGCGGCAATGTTTGAGATATCCGTTTGTTCGGGACTGATTACGGTAATATTTATCAGCGCTATCAGCTTGTCTAATACGGATAAGAAAGATCTGGCCAAGCTTTATGAGGATAAAGAGCGCATGGCTTTTTTGCCTGCAGTCCTGATCATCAGTGGAGTTGTGCTGCTTTTAGTTGTGACTTCGCCGGTTTTTTCGTTGCCGGCTGTTGCCCCCGTAGCGGAGGCCGCAGATACTTTACGGGAAACTTTATGGACCCACCGGCAGGCGGACATATGGGGTCAGGCCATGGTGATCATCACCGGTGCCCTTACCGTTGTAGCCCTGTTCAAGGAGCGTGAGTAAGATGAATGCCTTTGTTGAGACCGCAATGCTCGTTGTAGGTTTTTTGCTGATTATTGCAGGTTGTTATGGCCTTATACGCACCTATCATCTGCTGAAGATAGTTATAGGTGTAGAGGTGGCGATGAAAGCTGTTACCATGTTTATCATCCTTGCCGGATTTATTAACGGGAAAGCCGCTTTGGCGCAGACATTTGTCATTACCGTAATTGTCATTGAAGTTGTGGTGGCCGTGGTTGCGGTAGGAATAGCTATAAACCTTTATCATAATTACGGAAGCATGGATGTCCGCAATTTAAGAAAACTGAAAGGATAGAGGTATCAAAAGATGGCTGGTTTAATCTATTCGCCTCCAATTGTTTTTTTGATATTTGTTGTGATATTTCTCGCGAGCTCCAAAGTGTTTTCACTATATTCCCACCAAAATGCACAGAGGGATCGCGGTTTGGATGCCTATGCCTGCGGGCAGCGTAACGTCCAGCATTATGTCAATCCTAATTATAGCCAGTTCTTTCCCTTTGCCTTTTTCTTCACCATCATGCATGTTCTGGCTCTCGTGATAGCGACTGCACCCTATGAAGCGCTGCTTTTGCCCATTGTCTACATCGCCTCCGGAATACTGGCCATGGTAATAATATTTAAGAAATAATGGTCCAAGCCGATATCCTGTGGAAAGTAAAGTTATGGCTGAGCAAGCTATGATAATAATATTCAAGAGGTGATAATGCTTTGAGCCTTTTAAAAAAAGCAATTGACTGGGGGACACGGAAGTCGCCCTGGATTATACATTTTAATGCGGGTTCTTGCAACGGCTGCGATATAGAAATAGTGGATGCCTTGACCCCCAGATTCGACCTGGAACGCCTGGGTATTCTCCAGCGGGGCACTCCACGCCATGCAGATATACTCGTATGCACCGGTGCAGTCACCCTGCAGACAAAGGACCGCCTGAAGCAGATATATGACCAGATGCCTGAACCCAAGTTTGTCATCGCCACGGGAACATGCGCCTGCTCAGGCGGGGTATTCAACGGTTGTTACTGTGTCATGGGCGGTATAGATAGTGTTATACCGGTAGATGTTTATATTCCGGGTTGTGCCGTCCGCCCGGAAGCGATTATCAGCGCCGTTGCCAAGCTTCTGGGTGCCTTGGAGGCTCAGCAAAAAGGAGGTGGCAAGGATGCAGACCGAAGAAGCGATCATTCACAAGTTAGCCGAGAAATTCAGTATTTTGAAGGATAAATTACATGTCCAAAGATCGAAACGCATTATTTCCGACTTTCTCACCAGGGAGGAATTTGAGCAGGTCTTGCCCTATGTGCGCGATGAAATGGGATTCTACCGGGCCACTCATGTTGTGGGGACGGATGAAGGTGAAGATCTTGGTTTCATTTATCTGTTGACTAATGATGAGGGTATTATCTTGGCGCTGAAAGAAAAAGCACCCAAGTCCAATCCAAAAATAAGCTCCCTCTCCGGGGATTACCCCTCCCTGGAGTTTCATGAGCGGGAACTTGTAAGCCTTTTTGGCGCGGAGGTCGAAGGTTTGCCCCCCGGCCCCTCTTATCCCCTTCCTGATGGATGGCCTGAGGGAAACTACCCCTTGCGCAAGGAATGGAATCCGGAATATTTCGATCAAAAGACAATGACCTACAACCCGCCGGTAGATGCCAAGGAAAAGGAGGGCGAAAAGAAATGAGCGAATATAACCGTGTAGTAATACCCATTGGCCCTCAACACCCTTCATTAAAAGAGCCGGGCTGCTTTACGGTAACCCTGGAGGGTGAAAAAATCGTAGATGTCGTTTTGGGGATAGGCTATAACCATAGGGGAATAGAAAAGGCCTGCGAGAGCAGGAATTACACTCAGATTATTTATCTCCTGGAGCGTGTATGCGGTATCTGTTCCCACTCGCATACTACTGTTTTTTGCCAGGGGGTGGAAGAGCTCGCCGGAGTGGAAATTCCCAGGCGGGCAGCCTACATCCGCGTAATTGTTGCCGAGCTTGAGCGACTGCACAGCCACCTGCTCTGGCTTGGTGTTGCTGCCCATGAGATAGGGTTTGATACCATGTTCATGTATGCCTGGCGTGATCGTGAAGCGGTTTTGGATATACTGGCCGCGGTGGGCGGCAATCGCGTGAATTACGGTATTAACACTATTGGTGGTGTGCGAAGGGACATCGATGACTCCCTCCGGCAAGATATCGTAAAAATGCTCGATGCTTTGGCGGATCAGGTAAAATATTACCAGGAACTGGCTCTGACCGAAACAACGCTGGCTGCCCGGCTGGCAGGAATTGGAAAGCTTTCGGGGGAAGATGCGCTAAAGTACGGCGCAGTCGGGCCTGTTATACGTGCTGCCGGTATCGACTTTGATATCCGGGCGGTGGATCCTTATGCCGCATATGGGGAGATTCCTTTTAAAGTTATCACCGACACCCATGCCGATGTCTTCGGCCGGACTGTAGTGCGCATCCTGGAGATGCTGGAAAGTATAGAAATTATACGCTTTTGTCTAAAGAATATGCCTGACGGGGATATCGTTACTAAAGCTCCGCGGCGTATTCCTGCCGGTGAGGTAATAAGCAGGGTGGAAGCGCCCCGGGGTGAGGATACACATTATATCCGGTCAAACGGAACTGAAAGGCCGGACCGGGTACGGGTGCGGGCGCCATCCGAAGCCAACTGGCACGCCATGAGGCATATGCTGCTGGGTCAATATCTTGCTGATGCGCCCATTACCATTGCCGCCATCGATCCTTGTTTTTCATGCACTGACCGGGCCATTGTCGTCAATTCCGGAAGAGAGACAGAGGTCATGGATTGGCCGCAACTCAGGCAGTACAGTATCGACTGGTATAAAAAGAGGGGTATTGATGTTGCAGCGATTAAAATGCCGGAGCGCAGGATGTACTTTTAAAAGTGTTTGCTGGTTGAATTAATTATAGGCTTGATGAGCAGAGCGTTTTTAAAAGTATTTTATTACAATTTATTGTAAAGGGGCATGGGAATGATTATAGGACTGTTAAAAATAATAGTATTCCCGGGGTTCATATTTTTGACGGTATACGGGCTGCTTTTTGAGTACCTGGACAGGAAGGTGCATGCACGCCTGCAAAACAGAATGGGGCCACCATGGTATCAACCGCTGGCGGACTTTTTAAAGTTGATCGGCAAGGAAACTATTATTCCTGCCGACGCCAATAAGACCATTTTTCAAATTTTGCCGGTGGTATCTCTTGCTGCAGTGGCAGCTGCCTTTGTTTACGTGCCGGTCTTTGGCAAAGCTTCCATTGCTTCCTTTCAGGGCGATCTTATCGTTGTGCTGTATTTTTTATCAATTCCCACTATGTGTTTGTTTTTAGCCGGATGGTATTCCAGAAGCGTATATTCCACACTCGGTTCAGTACGTACGCTGACGCAGATGTTTGCCTATGAGGTGCCGCTGTTTATGGCCTTGCTGGCGCCTGCGCTGATAGCAAAAACATGGTCGATTACAGGAATGACGGCCTTTTATGCAGAGCATCCCCTTTATATCCTGATAAATATTCCGGCTTTTATCGTAGCATTGATCGCTGGCCAGGGAAAACTGGAGCGGGTTCCTTTTGATACCCCTGAAGCTGAAACGGAAATTGTAGCCGGGCCGTTGGTTGAATACAGCGGCAGACTGCTGGCGTTGTTCAGAGTAGCTATAGACTGCGAACTTGTTATGGTGGCTTCGCTGGTTTCAGCAATATTTTTACCCTTTATGACGGGCCATGCCGTATTGGATTTTATCCTGTATCTGGTAAAAACAGTGGCTGTGCTTCTTTTCCTGGCGTTAATGCGTTCTGTTATGGCCCGGCTCAGAGTTGAGCAGATGGTAAACTTTTGTTGGAGATATCTGACACCCATAGCCATTTTGCAGATAATTATAAATCTTCTAGTTAGGGGTGGATTAGGACTATGATTAAAAGCGCACCTGGCAAAATAACCAATATGGCGGTTAAGCACTTCTTTAAGAAACCTTTTACAATTTCCTTTCCCAAGGGTGAGATGCAGATAGCCGGTAAATACCGGGGGAAGCTCACGTACGACCCAACAAATTGCAACGGTTGTGGAATGTGTATGCGTTATTGTCCTTCCAAGGCAATAACTGTTATAAATGAAGGAACCAAAGAAGAGAAAAAAATGAAGGCATCCCTGAACATATCCCAGTGTATATTCTGCTGCCAGTGCGTCGATTCTTGTCCCAGAAATTGCCTGTCCTTTACCCAAAACATTGACCTTTCCACTCTGAACAAGGATGAGCTCGTGGTGCAGCTTTGATGGAAATGCGGGATTTTTTACAAACAATTATACAACCGGGCCAAAAAATTGCCGTGCTGGGTATCGGATCGACACTTCGGTCAGACGATGCCGCAGGCATGTACTTCATAGAGCTTCTCGGTAATTTGGTAAAAAAGGAAAATGTGCTTTTGCTTGCCGGATCAACTGCACCTGAAAATTTTACCGGAGTCATAAAGAGCTTTGCACCTGACACGCTTTTTATCGTGGATGCCGCGTATATCGGACTTTTACCCGGAGAGGCAAAAGTGGTGCCTGCCGCTGATATCAGCGGCGTTTCCTTTTCCACGCACATGCTGCCGCTTCCCGTAATGCTGAAGTACCTCGAAGCAGAGGTACACTGTAATGTAATATTTATAGGAATACAGCCCAAGTGTACGGAGCAGGGCTTAATAATGAGCGATGAAGTAAAAAAAGGAACAGAGCGTCTTGTCGAAGATTTTTATCACGCTATCATAAGGATATGATTCCGTTTCGATGCCAAGTTTTAACTATTATATTATCCGCAAGATAAACATAGATCATAAAAATTTTAGATTTTGACCATTTTTTTATTGACAGATCTCATTGGTAGGTGCTATAATAAAACTGGTAGTAAAAGTTATAACCGTTATGTCATTATATACATAATGACAACTCATCTAGAAGTATTGCACTTGAAAAAATTAAACGTGTTTAAATAGGTATCCCGAATTGTTCCTGGCAAGTTTTAATGCTCATTATTACGAACTTTCGTTGATTATTTTTGGTTCGATATGAATAACTATACATAAAGCTTGCCTGTGTTGAATAATATAGTATTAGAAAATTATCCTTTAAATAGCTCTTACAAACTGATGGTGAGGCACAAGCTTCATGGGTGTTTAATAATTAGAAACTTAAGATAATGATAAGAAAGCTTTGCTTGTTTTCGCAGCAGGTTGTAGTTAGTTTTAACAGTTTAACCAAAGGCAACAACTGGCAGTCTTAACCTCCTAACCGTTTTCGGCGGCGGAGGAAAAAGAAATTTTTTCTGCGCCGCCAAAAACGTTCTTTTTAACATAAGGAGGTTTTTAGTAGTTTTAGATAAGATTGTTTAGAAAAGATTGTAGAAAGATCAAATTTCCTTTAGAATGTTAGAGCACATGTATGCTTTAAATTAATAACATAAGGAGTGGTTCCTCCTTGGAGAACTCCGTGCAAATCTGTAACGATGATTTATACTGTTTTTCTGTGGAAAAGAAATTTAAAAGCCGAAAGAATAAAGTTTTTCTCCTGAAATCCAGTAAACCAGGTGAAAAAAGTAAATATTTAGTACAGAAAGAATACTCCTATCCTGCTAGAATGCCCGGGGAGGTTAAAATGCTCCGTTTGCTAAAGGAAAAAGGGGTGCCTGTCCCTCAGATATACGGTACTGGTGAAAATTACATTCTCCTGGAGTACCTGGAGGGACCTTTGTTTGCCGACTTTTTTTTCTGGCAGGAGAGCGTCAGCGGCTCCGAAAACAGTTCCCTGATAGGGCCCGCTTACCAGCTCATATACAGCCTGTGCCGCTGGTTTAAGGATTTTTACACGGCAACGCGGGAAATTGCCGGAAAGCAGATCATCATGGGAGACGTTAATTTGAGGAATTTTATTATCAGGGAGAAGATCTACGGAATTGATCTGGAAGAGTGCCGGGAAGGGAGAATCGAAGAGGATATCGGGAGCTTTTGCGCTTATGCCCTTACCTACTGGCCGTCCTTTACGTCTTGGAAGATGGCCATGGTGGGGGAGTTGATGCGGGTTTTGACCACAGAGCTTGACCTCGATAAAGAACTGGTTAAAAAAGAAGTGCAAAGAGAGCTTCTCATCATCGCCGAAAGAAGGGGAACTTTTCAGGAAATAGTAAAGTTCCTTGTAGCCAATCTGTTGGAGAGAAGTGTACATTTTGCCTGGTAAAGGGACTTATGCAGCACGGTAAACAAATGCAAAAAGCTTCATGAAAACTTGCGGAATACTGGAACCCTGCCACCGTCAAAAGGCAGGGCTTTTTAATTAAGGGCAGCTTGCTCCGAGTTATCATTCCTCGAGGCAAATGTGTGCCGGCCCCGGCTCTTGACAAGCAGCAGAAGATTTTATTTAATGTCAGTAACGGAGCTAATTCCCTGCTCCACTCTGCTGGAAGGTGGAAAGCCGTTGTGAAAAATATTGCCGTTGCCTGCAAAACTCTGCAGGATGAAATCATGTTTGTCATACGCGACCTGGGGATACAGTATCCGGTTTTATGGATTGAATCCATGCAGCACAATAATCCCAGGCAGCTAAAAGAGTGTATTCAGCAGCAGATCAACCTCATCGGCAATGTTGACAACATCATTTTGCTGTTCGGTAATTGCGGCAATGCCATTCAGGGGCTTTCTTCCCGGGAGAGCAGTATAGTTTTTCCCAGGGTTGACGACTGTATTTCGCTGTTCCTGGGGGGGAACAGGCAAAAAAAAGAGCTGGACAGCAAGGGGAGCGCTTATTACCTTACCAGGGGCTACCTGGAGGGCGAGTCCAACATCTGGAGCGAATATCTGTATTGTGTCTCGAAATATGGTGAAGAAAAGGCGCGCAAACTGATGGGGATTATACTAAAAAACTATGAAAAACTGAGCGTTATAGATACGGGAGCTTACATGCTGGAAGATATACTGGAACATACCAAAGAAATAGCCGCCGCGCTGGAGCTGCGGCACACGGTTGTCCAGGGTTCTTTGCACCTTTTATATAAAGCCTTCCAGGGCAAATGGGATGAAGATTTTAATATCGTTGCTCCCGGAGAATCCATAGATCTTTATTCCCCCCAGCGAGGGAAATGAAAATGTGGCAGAATGGCGGTTTGAGGGATGGAATACCTAACCGGCGTCGTGGAACGGATTACCTATGTTAATGAGGAAAACGGTTTCACTGTTATCAAGATAAGGTCCCGGGGCTTTTCAGAGCTGGTAACGGTTGTCGGCAACCTTGCAGCAGTTCATGTCGGATCTGTCCTGCGCCTGAAAGGCGAATGGAAGTACGACAGTAAATACGGGAAGCAGTTTAGTGCCGCAGACTACCGGGAGACCCTGCCCGCTACTGCCGCCGGCATTGAGAAATACCTTGGAAGCGGGCTTATTAAGGGCATCGGCCCGGTCTACGCCCGAAGGATCGTCAAATATTTCAAGGAAGATACTCTACGCGTTCTGGAGGAGTCGCCTGATTACCTGACAAAGGTGGAGGGCATCGGGCCGAAGCGGCTGGAGAGAATTAAAAAGGCCTGGCAGGAGCAGAAGGAGATCAAAAACGTCATGCTGTTCCTGCAGA
>ERZ773359.4822-NODE-4822-length-13519-cov-49.041221_pt1 | contig 13519 bp, 8 predicted proteins | sample MGYA00374955_ERZ773359 | MGnify/ENA primary metagenome ERZ773359 (study PRJEB29098, sample SAMN04486028) | biogas fermenter metagenome | study: EMG produced TPA metagenomics assembly of the Biogas fermentation microbial communities from Germany - Plant 4 DNA1... | reverse complement strand
GTTCAGATTCCTCTATGGACGATAAGGACTATTTAGACAACTATCTAAATATCAAAGACCGGGCAGTTCAGATTCCTCTATGGACGATAAGGACGTGGGGCAGATTATAATGGCCAACTTGCGCTATATAGTTCAGATTCCTCTATGGACGATAAGGACAAATGGATTAGGTTTCGACCATGCGCATTATGTGCAGTTCAGATTCCTCTATGGACGATAAGGACGGACGGGGGCGATCTTCTCTCCCTCTATGAACAAAGTTCAGATTCCTCTATGGACGATAAGGACTTATCTAGTTTACACAGTTCGATAGAAATTTTATGGTTCAGATTCCTCTATGGACGATAAGGACCAGCCCGGCGTTCCGAAAAACGCCGGTTGAACTGCGTTCAGATTCCTCTATGGACGATAAGGACCCCTGGATCTCTTCAAGAAAGCTGGGCTAGACACTGCGTTCAGATTCCTCTATGGACGATAAGGACTGGAGGAGCGAGAAGCAAGTCAAGGTAGCTTGCCAGGTTCAGATTCCTCTATGGACGATAAGGACTCGCTGAGTTTTTCATAGGCGATCTCGCCGGTGTGGTTCAGATTCCTCTATGGACGATAAGGACGCGGATTGCAGGGGACAAGTGTGAGCAACGTCTAGTTCAGATTCCTCTATGGACGATAAGGACATAACAGTTGCGAATTCTTCTCTTGTTAAGTTATTTTGTTCAGATTCCTCTATGGACGATAAGGACTTGCGGCGGCCAGCAGTAATGCCAACACTAATGTGTTCAGATTCCTCTATGGACGATAAGGACCTGTCCTGTCTGCTGGGCTACCTGCTCGACGAAATACGTTCAGATTCCTCTATGGACGATAAGGACCTGGGAAAAGCCCGGAGAATTTTGCCATAGAAGGCTGGGTTCAGATTCCTCTATGGACGATAAGGACTACTGCATAGTCTGCTACGTCTGCTTCGCCCTTCCACGTTCAGATTCCTCTATGGACGATAAGGACTCCAGCGCTGAATAAAGACATTAAAGGATGTACCAAGTTCAGATTCCTCTATGGACGATAAGGACCTTGGCATAAGCGACGATCTCGAAACGTACTCCAGGAGTTCAGATTCCTCTATGGACGATAAGGACTCTTAACAAAAATCGGTGCAACAAATACAATCTTCGTTCAGATTCCTCTATGGACGATAAGGACTACAGTTGAGGAGGCGAGGGAGTACCAGAGGGTTTTGTTCAGATTCCTCTATGGACGATAAGGACGTACCGTACATATATGACCCGACCTTTATGTAACTGTTCAGATTCCTCTATGGACGATAAGGACACAGTTGAGGAGGCGAGGGAGTACCAGAGGATTTTGTTCAGATTCCTCTATGGACGATAAGGACTCCTAACGTATTCTTTAGGGATAACGTCCCGCACCAGTTCAGATTCCTCTATGGACGATAAGGACGATATTAACGGCGTTAGGTACTTATTATTCCGTGCGTGTTCAGATTCCTCTATGGACGATAAGGACGAAACCTTATCTTATAGGCAACTTTTTAGGTCATGAGTTCAGATTCCTCTATGGACGATAAGGACACGGCGTTTTTGCAGCGAGACATGAAATAGACAAGTTCAGATTCCTCTATGGACGATAAGGACTTCTCCCCATGTGAAAAGGTTATCGCTATTTTCTAGTTCAGATTCCTCTATGGACGATAAGGACACCATAGGAGCAACAAGCTAGGGGGGAGGTTGGTAAGTTCAGATTCCTCTATGGACGATAAGGACGATATGGGACGGATTTTCAGTTGTTTTAAAAAGCACTGTTCAGATTCCTCTATGGACGATAAGGACTTGTGTGAATTGTACACGATTGCATGCCTACCGTCCGTTCAGATTCCTCTATGGACGATAAGGACTTGAAAAGCACTTGGGAAAATGTATTTGACAACATTGTTCAGATTCCTCTATGGACGATAAGGACACCAGGGGACATGTCCCATTTGGGCTGGTGGCCTAGTTCAGATTCCTCTATGGACGATAAGGACCCCGGCGATCCGGGGTACGGCGAACGGTCACAGTGCGTTCAGATTCCTCTATGGACGATAAGGACATCTTCATACCGTGCAACATAAGCGACGCTGCCCGGTTCAGATTCCTCTATGGACGATAAGGACTAGGTACAGATGATAAAGAAAGGGTAGGCTATAAATGTTCAGATTCCTCTATGGACGATAAGGACGATAAAGTTGACGTAGTGTTTAAAGTAATACCTGGTGTTCAGATTCCTCTATGGACGATAAGGACCCCTATATCTCCAGCTATCGTTAAACCTGTAATAATCGTTCAGATTCCTCTATGGACGATAAGGACGGTCATGACGGAAAAATCGTTCAATGCCTAATTGAAGTTCAGATTCCTCTATGGACGATAAGGACCGTCTTTAGCACTTTGCCAGGAGACGGCGCCTGTTTGTTCAGATTCCTCTATGGACGATAAGGTCACATCGGCAATATTTGTTGTGACAACCGTTTGCCGTGTTCAGATTCCTCTATGGACGATAAGGACCAGTACCGCACACCGTTCTTAGTGTGCCAGAGGCGTTCAGATTCCTCTATGGACGATAAGGACACCCAGCCTCCGCAATTAGCCGTAAGGCGTCCCGGGTTCAGATTCCTCTATGGACGATAAGGACGAGAGGAGATCGTCGCCGTCCCATCCGGGACACACAGTTCAGATTCCTCTATGGACGATAAGGACGAGAAAGGCCTGCGAAGCTGTCGCCTGTTTATTGAGTTCAGATTCCTCTATGGACGATAAGGACAACCTATCCAAGTCAAGTTTATCATATCCCGAGGGGGGTTCAGATTCCTCTATGGACGATAAGGACCAACGCTTTTGTGTCATACCTATTTGCTACCGATCGGGTTCAGATTCCTCTATGGACGATAAGGACGCTGCACCCGGACGCCGAACCCGGTGATCCGGGTTAGTTCAGATTCCTCTATGGACGATAAGGACACGTGAGTATTGAACATATCTAGCACGCCGGGGTTTCCGTTCAGATTCCTCTATGGACGATAAGGACATTATCCCCTAGTATGGAATAAAGATATAGGAGCACGTTCAGATTCCTCTATGGACGATAAGGACGTTGCCCGTTTGGTATCGCCCGTGAAAACATGCCCTGTTCAGATTCCTCTATGGACGATAAGGACTTGCCCGATACGCCTTTTCAATTTACACCTGTCAATGTTCAGATTCCTCTATGGACGATAAGGACACAGCAAGTTTTATCCAGCTACCCTCCTGGTAGCCTGGTTCAGATTCCTCTATGGACGATAAGGACTGCTGTTGGGTTATCTTTGTAAATTTTAATTTTACGTTCAGATTCCTCTATGGACGATAAGGACTTGGCGACGGCCTCGCCGTCGCCGTTGTCGAAAGTGAGTTCAGATTCCTCTATGGACGATAAGGACGCAGATCGCTATGATACAAAAGCACTATTTGGCTAGTTCAGATTCCTCTATGGACGATAAGGACTAGTTATAGTAACGAGGAAATATTAATACAAAAGGTCGTTCAGATTCCTCTATGGACGATAAGGACTTTCCTTTAGGCGATATTTATCCTTATGCGGAGGAACGTTCAGATTCCTCTATGGACGATAAGGACCATTAAATCCCTTTTCATACGATAGATTAACAAGATATTGTTCAGATTCCTCTATGGACGATAAGGACCTGATAAAGTGAATATAAATAATTACAGTTTTTCCTAGTTCAGATTCCTCTATGGACGATAAGGACTGTCCCAGCGCTGGGCCCTGCTGCCGGAAGGCGGCAAGTTCAGATTCCTCTATGGACGATAAGGACACTCCCCTAAGCTACCCACCCGCGGACGAAGAAGGTGTTCAGATTCCTCTATGGACGATAAGGACTACGAATTGACGAATAAATTTCCCTTTTCGATACCCGTTCAGATTCCTCTATGGACGATAAGGACGCTTTTTCCTTTTCTCAAGGACATCGATGAGCTTGCGTTCAGATTCCTCTATGGACGATAAGGACCATAGGAAGTCTGAAAAAAGAAAAGCCGGGAAGTCCGTTCAGATTCCTCTATGGACGATAAGGACGAAGTATGAGCTAGAAAATGGATTAGGTCTCTATCAGTTCAGATTCCTCTATGGACGATAAGGACGAGACTGGAATGTAAAGCCCAATCGTAGAAAAGAAGTTCAGATTCCTCTATGGACGATAAGGACAAAAATAATGACAGGGAGGGTGTAGAATGATTGAGATGTTCAGATTCCTCTATGGACGATAAGGACCCGGTATCAGGCCCCGGGTGTCGAGACTGCACCGGAGTTCAGATTCCTCTATGGACGATAAGGACCCGCCCACCTAGCGGGGAGTTGAACCCCCTTGGGGGTTCAGATTCCTCTATGGACGATAAGGACGATGCAACAGGATATTTATTCATCGGCTTTTCCTTGTTCAGATTCCTCTATGGACGATAAGGACAATTGCAACTCCTGCATGAATACTCCGAGGGTGAAGTTCAGATTCCTCTATGGACGATAAGGACTATGTCAATATCTCTAATATCTATATTATTAACGCGTTCAGATTCCTCTATGGACGATAAGGACTTAATATCAGCCGGCAATTCACATTCAATTAAACATGTTCAGATTCCTCTATGGACGATAAGGACTACAGGAAAATTAGCAACTACCCACCCTTTGCCAAGTTCAGATTCCTCTATGGACGATAAGGACCCCAAAACAGTTGATAGTGAATTAAATCCACTAGAAATGTTCAGATTCCTCTATGGACGATAAGGACAGCAGGCAAAAACATTGTAAATACAGGGTTTGACCCTCTTATAATTTGCACTTCTGCGTCAAACCGCCGGTTATGTTTCCGCCTATATAAAATTACTTGTAGGATCGGGGGTATTAGTGACGATATCACGTTTCAACTTCACACCCTCAGGAAGGCAATATATTATTAAAAAGTCTTTTTCATCATCAACAATCTTGGCAAGTTCTTTTCTTAAAATAACTAGTTTTCCTTCGGTAATATCGCCTTCAAAGACCGAACGTTGTACGTGAGACAGGAACTTTCTACATGTTTTCATAACCTTAACCAACCGATACCTTCCCTTTTTATCCACCGTGCAGATGTCGTAGATAACTATAACCCTAATATTACCACCACACTTTCATAGGATTATAAGGCTTTTCGCCTAAGATGTGTTTAATCAATTTATATAAGTCTAAACGGATCAGGCTTTTGTAACGAACATTGCGTTTGAGGTTCCTGTGCAGTATTGTTTTTTCCATTTGTTCCTCAAACTCTTGGACATATATTTTTCTTCCTTCCTCCGACAGATAAGTATAATTGACATTGATATCAAAATGGTGTTCCTGCAGTTTATTTAAATTAATTAGCCTAAAAATCAAGCGATCTACAAAAACCGGCTTGAATATCTCTGCCATATCAAGGGCCAGGGAAAAGCGGCGTTCCGAAGGTTCATGCAAGTAGCTTATTGTTGGGTTAATGGCGGTGTGATATATTTCTTTCAATATAGTAGTGTAAAGCATAGCATTGCCAAATGATATTAACGCATTGAGGGCATTTTGTGGCGGCCTCATGCTCCTTTTTTCAAACTCCCACCCAGTAATAGATGACCACTCGGCATAGTAGGCCTTCCGGGCATGGGCTTCAATGCTCATAACTTCCGTAATTGCAGCTGCTTCTTTAAGCCCTTTTCTTAAATCATCCAGCCGCTGGCAGGTTTCCTGGTATTCCTCTCGCTTCTCCAGGTTTCGGCGAATATTATGGATGGCACCTTCCACAAAAATCCTGGCCAATTCTAAGCGTTTTTTATTATCAAGATAATGTTCCACCTGTTTTACCAGCAAAAAACCGGAATTCAACCCTTCACGGGGTATAAAGCTACCTGCGTAATAGCCGTAATAGCCGAATAGATGCATGCACACCTGTTGCTGTGCTAGGAATTCTAGCACCTTGCTATTAAAATCTAATGGGGCAAAACAGTAAAGATGATCGATATCTTCAACAGGGATTATTCGTCTCCCCTCATCAAATTCAAAGGCGAGGGTATTATCTTTGCGCCGCAGTCTCCCTGCCGAAAACAAATAATAGGTCCGGCTTATATTCATCACCTCCTCCTATGCATAACAAAAATCAAAATAAGCACACCGGGAACACATCCTTCTCTCATGGACCTGTGGCGGTGTATTTTCTGTAATAACCTCCTTAATTTCTTTAAGAACCTGTTCCAGTTTCAAATCATCAGCGTTTTCCCATTCTACATCTACTTTTCTCATACTAGCAGGATAATGAATGACCCCGGAAGAGCAGTTGACCCCTTTTCTCCGTAAATGCCATATATAGTACTTTAACTGCCAGATGTGTGCTTCCTCAAACTTCTTGCTCTTCTTAATTTCATGGACAAATACGCCGTCACCAAAACGTAGAAAATCAATTTTTACTGTATTGAGTGCAATTTCCCTTTTTGTCTCCCTCTGAAAGCGCTCTTCATGCAAAACCCTTCCTTTGATTACATCAACATTCCCAGATACATTTTCCAGATTGAGGCCCTTGGAGAACAGCCACAGCTTGCGACGACAAACAAAGTAATAGGACACCATAGTGCCGGTAATGCGAAGCTGCTTGCTAGTCAATTCCTCTTCACAGATCATAGTAACTCAGTCCCTTTTCCGGATCATAAGGCATATCTAAGACCACTATATCGGAAAGCCAGCGTTCCAACTTTTTGTATACAAGGCTCTGATCATGGACATTAATATGGGATAGTATTCTGTCAAGATCTAATTCTTGATAATATTTTGTCCCTCCCTTATCCGCCGAGTGGTACGGGCACGATACCAGATATTTGGGCAAAATAGTCGTTGCCAAATCTACATAATCTAAACTGGGATACACATCATTTACCCAATTAACAACGGCGGCATAGAAGTCATCGATTATTGCTGCAGGAATTCCCGTTATGTCATATATTGGCCTGAAGTTCTTCTGTGCATCCCTTCTTTTATCTGAGCAATAACCGTGATCAAGGATCTCCAAGGCATTTACGTAACTGTCTATATAATTACCCAGCGCAAGGGGGAAATCTGGATCACGCTGCCTTTCCAGCAAACTATAGGTTTCTTCCACCCAATCCATCTTGCAACCTTCGTTAAGGACAATACTTTTCCCTGACAGCTCAAGTAAAATCTTACAGAGGGCACTATTTATGTCTTTACGTTTTTTCCCCTTTCGCTTATGGAAACAAGGCTCCCATATTTGCCCTGCCAATTGCAGCGGCTCGTCTTCTCCCAGCAGCTCCTTCCTCATTTCCCTTGCCAGCACCACGAGGGATAGGGCAGTCAGGTTGCGCTCATAGACGCTCCCGATTCCCGAACCCAATCTTGCATCCTGCTCCTTTTTCCCTTTATCTCTACCCTTCTTAGCAGCCTTGTCCTCCACCATAATGATCACATTTGCCCCTTCCGGTGCATGCAATCCCCTGCTCCGGGCATAGCGGCGATATACTCGCCCCATCCTCTGCACAAGGCTATCAGCCGGCGCCGGTTCTGTAAACAGGATATCGGCGTCAATGTCCAGGGATGCTTCTACAATCTGGGTTGTAACAACAATGCAAGGAGCCAAGTCCCTCTCGGCTTTGTTAGGCATTAACTTATCCATGACAAGCCTTTCTAACTCTTTGCGTCGTTCCGTGGTAAAGCGGGAATGTAGGAGGGTATGATTGATTTGTATATTCTTCTCCTGCAGTTGGACCTTGATATGGCTGTAAATCTCACAGGCTGCCTGTACTGTATTCATTATCACCAATACCTTTTTCCCGGCAACCGCCGCCTTTATTATTTCCTCTATCACTGGAGCAAAACTGCCATCATGCAGTAGGAAACTGACCCGATGCCGGGCGGAAGTGGCTATTTCGGCAAAATCCGGAAGTTCAATTAAGTTTACTATTCGCTTATCATCCAGCCCGGCCCTCCGGACTATCTCTTTGCGAATAAAGGGAGGAAGGGTAGCCGTCATCAGAAGGGTCTTTCCACCCAGGAAAGAATTCTGCTGAATCAAATGGGTGATGATAGCCGCAGCCCTTGGATCATAGGCCTGTACTTCATCAATAACAAGGACACTGTCCATCAGGATAGAATGTATCCTTTCATATCCCGGGTACCTTAAGGCACTGGGGGCAACTTGGTCGGCAGTTGCCACAATGTACGGCTTGGTCAAGTGGCGGGCTAAATCCATTGCCTTGCGCCTCTCACCCTCAGTTTCGAAAACATTCTTCTGCCGGCTGCGAATATAGAGTTCCAAACTGGCATCTCCATGCAGCAGAGCCACCTGCTCCTCTCCGAACAGCTTTTCCGTACGCTCAAAGATCTTGTTTGTTGCCGCCCGCATGGGGAGCAGCATCAAGTTCTTCCTGCCTGCCCCCCACAGGTAGGCAAACTCCGTCTTTCCAAATCCCGTCGGCGCCACCAGAATCATGCTCGCCCCTTGCAGTTCCGGCCTGGCAGCAAAGAACTCCCGCTGCCAATAACTGCTGGTATTCAGTTGTGCCGTTATCCTTGCATCGACCATATCGGCCGGTAGAACGGCCCCCTGTTCAATGTCTGAAATTTGCAATCGACCCGTGCCATCCTCTACCAGAGAGGCAAAGTGATCTGCTCGCATCAGATTTCCCGCCACGAATATGCGGAATCTTTCCCGCTCTGTGTTGCCGTCACCCACCCTCATGCTTGTCGGTAAAAAGGCCAGCGTGTAGGGCGGAACTAAAATACCTGCCGCACCCAGAGTATTGTGCTGCAAATAATCTATCAGGGTCTCGTTCACATCAATAACTTCCCTGTTCAAGCCATAGCGTTCTGCCATTTCCCCCAGCTCTTCGGCAGCCCTTTGGCACAGATTTTCCCACTTGTCGGGTTCTGCAATAAACTCCTTCGCCTTGGCCGTCACGTCCCCGGAATGATACCCCAATATAATATCGGGAAAGCTCTCCCGCCAATGGTGAAAGGCCACCGCAGAAACTACTACGTGGGCAGCCGAGAGGTTTTCAAAACCGAGACGTTCCGGCCGGAAGAAAAACAATGAAAAAAGGCTGTGGGGAATCCCCGGCCCCGGGACAGCAGCCCCGCCCTTCTGCAGCATCCCTTGAAAATCTGGGTCTATTTTACCGAGGTCATGGAGGAGGGCGGCATATTGGAGTGCCAACCACCATTCTGCAGGGACATCCTCCTGCCTCCTTTGACGCAGTACCTCAATCCCCTGCAGCACATCAGCGATGTGTTGGCCCAGGGAAACCCCGTTGCTTTTAGCCCAGAAATTATTCTTCATAGCAAGACACTTCCTTTCCCGAACCGTTATTACTCAGGACCCTTGCCATATAGATTGGTGCACCCAGTTCGGGATCGACTAAAAGGGCCGGCAGTGTAAAATCGCTCAAGAAGGGTACTGCCGCACAACACAACCGGGCGGGTACATGCTGAAAATTGCGGACTATTCCTCCCTGTTCTCCCTCGTAAGGTATCCTCACCCTGCTGTATTCCGTGGTCACCAGCATGATAGGACCCTGGGTTTTGTGGTAGAGTTCCCGGTAAGTCTCCTCCTTCACCTGCTCCCCCAGGCCAAAGGCCGCCGTCGGCTCGGGCATCCATTGATAATATTGATCTGCATTGCGAAAATCTGCCGGATTTGCGGACACAAGTAGGGTAACCTCGGCAATGGAATCGACCATAGCCCAGTCTTCTGCCCGGCCCAGGTGCAGGTGGCTGAACCACCTTTCCGGACAAACTATATTCTCCTGCAGCACAGCCAATACAGCCGGGTTTGAATGGTAGACATATATCACTATCTCAACATCATTTAGTGTCTCTATGTTAACTGGGCTCTGTCCCCCGATATGCTCTACAACCCCCTGCCATTTACGATTATATACTGAACCATAGCGCTTTTTGTGCTCATTAGCTAGCAGGTTGCGCATCCAAGTGTATTCACGGACAACGCAACTGAATTTAGATAGCACACCCAGGGCAAGATCACCTGCTATCATTGTTTCAATATGTTCCCTATTGCCAAGGATATTAGCTAAAAATCCTATTACTGTAGAATAAGGCGGTACCGGATATGTTTTCCGGGGATCATTGCTGTGTATCACCCTAAAATGTGCATTGGGCAGCGTAAGTTTGAGTCTCAAAAGGTTAACAGACATCCTTCTCACCACCGCCTAATCAATCAGCTTAAGAACTTCCTCGACCCCTTGCCATTCGCCCAACTTGATTTTTTTGTCCAGGGTTATGGCGCCTTCATAAAGCCAGGCCTTTTCAATGTAATCATTTTCTAAGGCTCTCTCCAAAACACCGGTGTTCACTGCGCTATTCTTCAGGGTGACATAACTGTTAAAAATGGGAACTGGGGCTCTCAGTGCTCCCACGACAAAGAAGACAGGGACTGCTCCATAATTTTCAGTGCTGGAGTGGATCATAAGCCCGTTGGTGACAGCCTCCAACAGTTGTTTTATCCGAACCTTGCGTTGTTCAGGGGAGACGATAAAGGTTATCCGGACACCTGTTTTATTATTCCTGACACCCACCACACCCCTTACTTCCTCTTTCCCAATGGAGTACCACACTCCGTCCTCTACTCCATCATCACCAAAGAACTTGATGCCGGCCAAATCTTCTGCACTTGCTTCGGGCAGTGCTTCAAGCCATTCTTTAAGCTCTTCGGGCAATTTAACCAGATGAATATCATGATAGCCTAAACGGCAAAGATCCAGAGTAAAGGTCATCCGGTAATAGGAGTGGTGTTCCTCTTTTTGGAAGGGGTTGGGAACTGTCTCAACGCCTGCCGCCACACCCCTCTGAACCAGATCATGGTTGGCATAGAAGGCCATATCAGCCTGCCACGGCTCCAGGGAGATGGCCTTGGTCATTCCTAAAGGTGCTTTGCGCATGATTCCTACACCAGTATCCAGTACAGAAGTATTCATAAACCCGAACACATCCATTTCTGGATAGGAAATTATATTCGCTTCGGGAAAGGCAAACTGGATTACATCCTGTGCTGTCGTAACCGGTGCCCCCTCCCAGCCGTATAACCTCTGCAGGGTCTCAAATAGATGATGGCGTAAGAAGGCCCTACTCATAAAGGAGTAAATACCATTGTAACGAGAAAGTTTTTTGATGGACATGATGTTGCCGGCTAATTTTTCATCCCGGTTAACAGCCGAAGCCTCAAAGAGCATTGTGATGCTCAACCCTTTGACTGTCATTGATATCTCTCCTTTCACTTGGCACTAGATTTATCTTCTTCTTTTTTAGGCTTTAAGCCGGAAATATAGGCATAAATACCCGTCTTAAACAGATTGGGATCCCTTACAGTAAAAACCCTGGCCAGCTGTTCAGGAAATTCCTTACCCGCGGCTACATAGATCCTCAATAACAGGTGATATACATCGGCCTTGCGGTATAGGCGGGTCAGTTCCAACAGGCGAAAGACCAGATTGTCATCCTGGTTTAGTGGCGCACCATTACCTAAATTACGGAGTTGGTTTATATCAAGATAACTCATACCTTTCTCACCCCTTTCTTTCTTTTTGAGTCTGTTTAATTCCAAATAAAGGGTCAGAACCACTACTAAAGGCTGAATGCTCACAGATTCATAAACAACCTCCGGATCCTTGGCCAAATTATCCCCAATTAAATAAGCCCGCAGCGATTTATAAATAATGGTAGGAAGGTAATCGAATTGTTCTTTTAAGACCAACTCCCACACCCTTTTATTGGAAACCCTGCTCAAGAGTGAAGAAATCCGGGGAACCAGTAACATTTTGGCAAGACTGGGTGGTAGGAGAAAGTAATGTATCTTGTCCCTCTCGAAAACGATAATATCCAGATCCTGCAATCCCCAACTACTGATCCCCCTCCGTATTTGCGGATCGTACTGCAAGGCATTCAGAAGGGCCGTCTGGTAGCCAAACCTATTCCCCCTGAGTTTGCCTGCCAACAGCCGGTTCAAATGCCAGTTTACCTGTAAGGAATCGGAATTAATGAAAAAGCCATTGCGCTGGACTAGATGGAAACACAGAAAGTAAGAGCGGCAGTGTTTACATACAGCCAGATTGGGGTTGACATCCCAAAACAAATTCGGAAAGGCACCTGGGCTGCTGCCGAGGCCTATTGATAACGATCTGGTCAGAAAAGCATCATAAACCCTGGCCTCAGCTTCAGGTGCATAGCTCTGACCACAGAAACTGCAGATTACAGCAGATGAACTATCTCCTTCATCGAGGGTAAACCACTTGTTCAAGAATTCTATTTTATCCCAGGCTAGTTGGGCCAAGTTGGGATAGGGGGCACTCTTATGAAACAAGCTGCGGCACACCGTCTCAATAATTTCTGCATTGGTCAAACTTTTTTCCCTGTCGTCTTTTTTCATAAACCCGGCCTCATAACCCCTTGCCACCCACCACCAGGCTATCCGTTTCATTTCTCCCAGCTCATCCGGCACCGGGTTTTCCGTATAACCTGCGGGCATGGGGACACCTTTGGGGCTAAAGACAGCCCTGGCCAGATGGTCGGGAATTACAACCCTGCCATCGGCCTGCAACAACTCTTTTTCTATGATTTCAGCACCCCTTTCCCCCAAGCCCCAGGCCAATACTTCCAGAAAACCTTGAACACAGGCATTGTAATACCAGGAAGAAGGATATATTGTTATCATAACTGTTCCACCACCTCCAAGAGACCGAAGCCCTGCCCGGTTCGCACGCCCAGGCCGTAGTCGTAGAGGAATTGAAGGCTGGTCGGATAGCCGGACAAGGTAATGTTACCCCTGACACTGGTTATTTTCCCTCCGTAATGGTAACAAACACCCTTTGTAAGACCTTGGTGTTCGATTACTTTAATGGGGCTGAAGATTGTATCTTCAAAGGGCAAAATGTATTGATCAAAGAATTTTAGTTTCGTTTGGAGATGGGTATTTATCGCTTCTTCAATTTCCCCTGCTTCTGTATTGTCTAAATAGCCCTCTTCCCCCCGCAAAACGGCATGTCCCACCAAGCGGAACTTGACGCAACTGGATCTGATAACAATGTTGGGTAACAGGTGAATTTCATCGAGCTTTAAGCCCAGGATGGTGTCCTTCCCTTTGATAGATATTGCTTTGTTACACACATCGGTCATGAGATCATACAGCCCGGTGGAAAAGGTCAAAAAGACCGGTGGACTTATTACCATTACTTCTTCTTCAGGATCGAAGCGCTGGATTTTGCGAAACTGGACGCTAAAGACATAGGGGCTGTAACCCGGATGGGGTTCGTCAAACCGCCGGCTGAATAATGAATCCTGCAGGAGTGTTTTGGTCAAGGAGATGAAATGATGCCTAAAATCCATGGGGATAACGCATTCTTCCTGTTGGTTCGCTGGACGCAAAGTAAACCTAACCCTCAATACTAATTCACCC
>ERZ773359.4820-NODE-4820-length-13520-cov-4.487189_pt1 | contig 13520 bp, 13 predicted proteins | sample MGYA00374955_ERZ773359 | MGnify/ENA primary metagenome ERZ773359 (study PRJEB29098, sample SAMN04486028) | biogas fermenter metagenome | study: EMG produced TPA metagenomics assembly of the Biogas fermentation microbial communities from Germany - Plant 4 DNA1... | reverse complement strand
GGGTTAAATTAGCCATATTTTAGCACCTCTCTTTTCAAGATTATAACACAAAAACAGCTAAATGCAAACATTCGTTCGGATTTTTTTGCCAAAACTATTGACACGCACATATGTTCGTGTTAAATTATAGCCAAACAAATGTTTGGGGGCTGTATTATGAAAACATTGGCTGCTTATAGTTATAAAAGAAAGCGCAGACAAAAAAAGGTAATTAAATTAATCAAGATAATTCTCTTTTGTACTCTATGGCTGGGAGTAACGGGAAGTATTTTCTTTAATAATAATATTGCTCGCGGGGAAGATCATTTTCCACAAACCATCATTGTAGAGGAGGGAGATACACTTTGGACACTGGCTGAACGTTATCTACCTGACAAAATTGATATCCGTACTTATATCCAGCAGATTAAAAAGCATAATCAATTGGAAGGATCATTAGTTTATCCCGGACAATTACTGGAACTGCCATAAATATTTTTTTTTGCTTTGGCAATAATAAGGGAAAATCTGCCGGGGTGAAAAATAGATGGATAATAAAATACCGTGGAATCGTCAGGAAATATTTCACGATGAAATTGATCAATTCCCCTTATTTGATTATTTCCCTTATCTGGCAAAAGAATCTTCTGCAGGAGAATCAAGTGCGGATTCTTCAAACCAAGAAGGCGTTTAGTAATACGCCTTTTTTTATTAAAAATGCCAGCTAAAATTGCTAGCATTGATTCTCTTCCTCCTTTTGCAGGGCTAATAATTTGTTTAAACCATTCAAATATGCACGTACGGAAGCCTCAACAATATCTGTTGAAGTGCCGCGTCCCACAACAGTTTTATTTTCGTATCTCAGGATGATAGATACCTCGCCTAAGGCATCACGCCCCTCCGTAACACCGCGCAGATTGTAGTTTTCCAGACGCGGCTGAAAACCTGTGATTTTATCGATGGCGTTGTAGGCAGCATCTAGCGGACCGCTGCCGGTCTGCATTTCCACATAAATCTCATTATCTTTTCTAAGTTTAACAATCGCTGCCGGTATACTGTTGGAACCACCAATAGTCTGTAAATATTCTAAACTATAAACTGTTTGAGCATATGTAATCTTTTCATTCATCAGTGCTTCCAGATCATCACTTAATACTTCTTTTTTTCTTACGGCCAGTTCCAGAAAGCGTGTATAGAATTCTGCAAACTCTTCTTCAGTTAGGGAATAACCTAATTCCTTTAACTGATTATATACTGCATGACGTCCGGAATGGGCTGTCAAGGCCATATTGGCAGCTTTGCCGCCTATCAAGTCAGCATTAATAATTTCGTAAGTTGCAGTATTTTTAAAAATGCCTTCCTGATGAAAATCAGCAGAATGCACAAAGGCATTAGTTCCGACCACTGCTTTATTGACCGGTATAGGTACTCCCATTAAGTTTGATACTAAACGGCTTGTTTTATAAATTTCATCCATTTTAATCTCATGATAATAGTTTTGGAAAAAATCATGACGAATTAGCATTGCTACAACGATTTCTTCCAACGCAGCATTTCCTGCCCGCTCACCAATACCATTAATATTGCATTCAATTTGACGTGCACCATTTTGTATGGCAGCGAGGGAATTAGCAACGGCCAGTCCCAGATCATTATGACAGTGAACACTAACGATAGTCTTATCAATATTGGGAACTCTATTCATAATATTACGAATCAAGCCCCCAAATTGTTCCGGCACTGCGTAACCAACAGTGTCAGGAATATTAATTACAGTGGCTCCAGCATCAATCACAGCTTCAATAATACGACACATATAATCAAGTTCGCTTCTTGTTGCATCTACTAGAGAATATTGAATATCTGTAGTATACTGTTTTGCATATTTTACTGTTTCTACACCGATTTTTAAGACTGCTTCCGGGTCTTTACCTAATTGATATTGTATATGGATAGGTGAAGAAGAAAGAATAATATGTATGCGGGGCCGCGGTGAATCTTTAATTGCTTCCCAGGCAGCATCAATATCCGCTTTTGAAGCCCGTGCCAAAGCTGTAATAATAGGTCCTCTCACTTCTCTGGCTATTTTCTGGACTGCCTTAAAATCATCGGGAGAAGAAAAGGGGGTCCCACATTCGATAACATCCACATTGAGTTTTGCCAATTGCTGGGCAATCTTCAATTTTTCCTCTAAATTTAGTTTAGCCCCAAGGGATTGTTCTCCGTCGCGCAGCGTAGAATCAAAAATCATTATTTTTTCAGCCATAAATAAATCCTCCCCATTTACTTTAAACAACACTATACTAACATAAAAAAACTTTTCGCCGTTTTATGGCGATAAGTTTAGCAGTCAATCTAATATGATGGATACATCCAGATGCTTGCAAACTTTTTGCCATATGGAAATTTTAAAATATCATAACAAAAAAATGCAAAAAGTCAAGGATTTGTGTGATTTGGGATTTTTATGTGTAACCAGCTATAATAGATACAAAAAAAGTCAAATAGGGTGAACAAATGGAAGGTAAATTTTTTGCTGCCCTAGATGTGGGTGGAACAAAAATTTATACTGTCGTCGCTAACGAGAAACTGCAGATTTTGGCACAACAGGAAAGGCCCACTGCGGCGGCAGCTGGTCCTAAGGCGGTAATAGAGCAAATATACTTTTCACTGCAGCAAACAACAGCTAAAGCAAAAATCAAGAAAAACGATTTACAGGCAGTAGGTATTTGTATTGCCGGCTTTTATGATCACCGACGTAAGCTGCTGCGCAATTCGCCAAATCTTAAAGGGTGGGATGATATAGCCCTAAGCGAGATAATGGCAAAAAAAATAGGCCTACCGGTTCTGGTGGAAAATGACGCCAACGCCGCAGCTTTAGGCGAAGCATTGTACGGTGCAGCTTATGGACATGATAATGTTGTTTTTATTACAGTTAGTACAGGTATTGGTGCAGGGCTAATTCTAAATAACAAGATCTATCGAGGAGAAGAGGGCTTTGCCGGTGAATTGGGTCATGTAATAGTAGCTCCCGGAGGTCCTCTGTGCGGCTGTGGTCAGCGCGGCTGTTTAGAAGCTATGGCTTCAGGTACAGCCATTGCACGAGAAGCACAATCCGCCATAGATGCTCATAAAAACACAATTTTAAAAAAACTGGCGGCAGAAAAGACTATCAACGCCAAAGATGTTTTTGCCGCAGCCGCACAAAATGACACTTTGGCGCAAGACATTGTCAATAAGGCTTTTTTTTATCTTGCCATTGGCACAGCCAATATCATTAATCTTTTAAATCCTTCTGTGGTGGTTCTGGGTGGCGGAATAATGAATAACGCCGATAAATTTTTATTTCAAGCTTTGCAAAAGAATATAATAAGTTATACCTCTGCTGCAATGCAAAATATTCAAATTAAACGGGCAATTCTGGGTCCGGAAGCAGGAGTAAAAGGAATGCTAGGCCTTCTGAGGGCAAATGGCGAAAAAGGCAGGTCTTAACTGTTTTGGCAGGATAAATTACTTAAAATGTAGAATTTGCATTACACAGAGGTGATAAGATGATAGAAGCAATATTATTTGATTTAGACGGTACATTGCTTGATGTTGATATGGATGATTTCCTAGATCGCTATATGCTGAAGTTAGCAGCATGTTTCTCCGCAGACGAAAAGAGCTTTACAAAAAATCTCTGGACTTCGACCAGCGCCATGATTAATAATAAAGACCCTCAAATTACCAATGAAGAAGCTTTTATGGAGCACTTTTTAACTTGGATTAACCATCCCCGCAACGAGGTAATGCAAAGAATTCATGATTTTTACGAAAAAGTATTTCCTACCTTACAAGCCACAGCGGGCCCCTTTCCTCATACAGAAGCAGCAGTAGCTGCAGCCCGCAAACTGCAGTGTCCCTTAGTACTGGCCACCAATCCCATTTTTCCCATGGTCGCCATTCGGCACCGCATGAAGTGGGCAGGCTTGCAGGAAAAAGATTTTGCACTAATTACGGCATATGAGAATATGCATTTTGCTAAACCCAATCCCGACTACTATTTGGAAATCGCCCAAATACTTGGCGTTAATCCTGCACGATGCCTTATGGTAGGAAATGATCCGGTATTTGATATCCGTGCAGCAGCTGAAGCAGGACTAATCACATACTTTGTGGATGAATCACTTCCGGGTTTAAATAAAAACAGAGGGCGTCTTGCCGACTTCCCGCAGTTTCTTAACTCATTAACATAGGTAGAGGAGGAAAATTCATGTCGCTTCCATACAAAGAAACAAAATTACATGAAGTGTCGCAGCACTTGGTGGATGTGGCCATGGGGCGCAAACCGGCTGACTTGGTTATTCGTAACGCCAGTTTAGTAAATGTGCATACAGCCGAAATAATCCCGCGAACAGACGTTGCCATAGCCTTTGGACGAATTGCGCTGGTAGGTCAGGCAAAACATACAATTGGTGATAATACAGTAGTCATTGATGCCGATGGAGCTTATTTGACACCGGGTTTTTTAGACGGTCACATTCATGTCGAAAGCAGTATGGTAACAGTTACCGGATTTGCACAAGCAGTCATTCCCTTTGGTACAACAGGTATTTTCATGGATCCTCACGAAATTGCCAACGTCCTGGGTGTAGAGGGTATTCGCCTCATGCATGAAGAAGGCAAGAATGTTCCTCTACGGGTCTTTACTACCGTTCCTTCTTGTGTTCCTGCTGCACCGGGAATGGAAGATGCAGGAGCCAAGCTCGGCCCTGAAGACATTAGAGAAGTACTTACTTGGGATGGTGTAGTAGGCCTCGGGGAAATGATGAATTACCCCGGTGTGCTGGCAAACAACACAGATGTACAAGCCATCATAAAAGAAACACTGGCAGCCAATAAGGTTGTCACAGGTCATTTTGCCATGCCGGCAACTGATCATCATTTGCAAGCCTATTTAGCTGCCGGTATTACTTCCTGTCATGAATCTGTTACAAAAGAAGATACATTGGCTAAATTACGCAGTGGTATGTACACAATGCTACGTGAAGGTTCTGCCTGGCATGATGTAAAAGAAACTATCCGTGCCGTGACTGAACATCAAATAGATACTAGTTTTTGTCTTCTCTGTTCAGATGATACACACCCTGAAACTATACTTTCTCGCGGACATTTAAATTATGTTGTCAAAAGAGCCATCGAAGAAGGACTAAACCCAATTCGCGCGATACAAATGGTCACTATTAATACGGCACGTTATTTCCGCTGTGACGGAGATCTAGGCAGCATAGCCCCCGGCAAATATGCCGATCTGCTTTTAATCTCAGATCTTACCCGCGTAACAGTTGATAATGTAATCATTGCCGGCACCATTGTGGCGGAAAATGGGAAAATGTTAATAAAGACATCCACGCCGCAATACCCGGATTTTGCCCGCAAGTCTTTACGTCTGGCAAAACCACTGCAAACAAAAGATTTTCACATTTCCGCCCCACAAAGCAAGGGTACTGCAAAAGTTCGCGTGATACAAATAGAAGAAGCACAGGTTACTACACATGAACAAATAAGAACTGTTCCTATAAGAGATGGGCTAATTTGTGCCGACCCGACAACCGACTTAGCTAAAATTGCCGTATTTGACCGTCACCATGAAAACGGCAGTTATGCTTTAGGATTTGTCACCGGTTTTGGCTTCACCCACGGCGCCGTAGCCTCCACTGTAGCTCACGACAGCCACAACTTATTAATTGTCGGCACCAATGATGAAGATATGGCATTAGCCGGAAATGTTCTGGTAGAGCAGGGAGGAGGAATGGTAGCAGTAGCTGACGGCAAGGTACTGGCTCTTGTTTCCTTACCGGTGGCCGGTTTAATGTCAGACCGCCCGGTTGAAGAAGTAGCTGCTGCGGTGGCGAAACTTTCTAAGGCCTGGAAGGAATTGGGCTGCAGTTTACTTTCTCCTTTTATGACTATGGCCATGTTATCTTTGCCGGTAATTCCGTCCTTACGCCTCACAAACCGTGGGCTAGTCAATGTTAATAATTTCTCCATCACCAATCTCATTTTGGACGAGTAATGGAAAACAAAAAACAGGAAATACTAAAAGAGCTCTGAGATTGAGCTCTTTTTTAGTATAAGAGAAAGGTGAGATCTCCATGAAATCAAGGGTAGTACTGGCGGAATTTCGCTCAAAGGATACTGCCAAGCAGGCAGTACAAAAACTGGACGAGCACGGTATTAGAAATGTCTCTTTGCAGCAAATTGGCAACACACCTATCGAAGGTATAGATACCATGAGTAATGCCTATGCAGGCGAATTGCCGCTCTTTGCACGCGGCATCAAAGGCAGCGACATTGCCATTGAAGGAAGAACCGATGCTTTACTTTACAACCGGGAGTCAGCTGAAAAAATAATGGGAGAAGGGAATAAAGTCGTAAATGCTTATCTTATTACAGTAGAAGCCACCACCCAGGAGGAAACACGGTTAGTAGAAAAAATTTTGCGGCAATACGGAGCCGCTATCCACATCAAATAAGACAAAATTATAAAAACTCCTCCTCATATAGCTTATATCTATTACTCAAATTGCTTTATAGGTATAAGCTATTTTACTTTCCTTCAACTATACACTTAACATTTATAAGTAGAGTCTAGAATAATGAAAGGGAGGAGTTAGCACTTGAAAAACTTTTTAGCATCACGACGCGGAATCATATTTGTTGGCGGCGTTATTGGAATTTTAGCAGCATTTCTGCAAAAATTGGGCAACCCTGGCAACATGGGTATTTGTGTAGCCTGCTTTGAGCGCGATATTGCAGGAGGGTTGGGGCTCCATAGAGCACCCATTGTTCAATATGTACGTCCGGAAATAATCGGTCTTGTTTTAGGTGCTTTTATAGCTGCTTATCTTTTTAAAGAATTTAAACCTCGCTCGGGCTCCGCTCCGCTTGTCAGATTTATTCTCGGAGCTTTTGCCATGATTGGAGCACTAGTCTTTTTAGGTTGTCCCTGGAGAGCTTTACTTCGTTTGGCAGGCGGAGATGGCAACGCCATTTTAGGTTTACTTGGATTAACAGTCGGTGTTTGGATCGGTACCATCTTTTTGAAAAACGGTTATACTTTAGGACGTACACAAAAAACTTACAAAGCTGCCGGCTTTGTTTTCCCCTTGCTAATGGTGGGACTATTAGTAGCTGTGCTGCTCAACCCTCAAGTTGAAGGGGCAGAAAAAAGCGGTATTTTATTTTACAGCCTCGAAGGTCCTGGATCAATGCATGCACCGCTTATAATCTCACTTTTATTTGCTATAGTCATAGGCTTTTTGGCACAGCGTAGCCGTTTTTGCACCATGGGGGCAGTGCGAGACTTGATTTTATTTAAGCACACACATCTTTTCAGCGGCGTAGTCAGTTTAGTAGTTGCAGCATTTATCACCAATATTATCTTTAAACAATTTAATCCTGGTTTTAGCGGTCAACCGGTAGCGCATACAATGCATCTCTGGAATTTTGCCGGCATGGTATTAGCAGGATTGGCTTTTGCTTTAGCCGGAGGTTGCCCCGGCCGACAGCTCTTTTTGGCAGGTGAAGGTGACGGCGATGCTGCCATTTTTGCCCTCGGCATGATAATAGGAGCCGCATTCGCCCATAATTTTGGCTTGGCCAGCTCAACCGCAGGTGCTACACCTGCTGGTATGGTAGCAACAGTAATAGGTCTAATAGTCTGCATGCTAATAGGTCTTACCATGAGAGAAAAAGTAGTCTAAGGAGGTGCAAAAGATGAGTAAAATAATAGACGCTAGGGGCCTTTCCTGCCCACAGCCTGTTATGTTAACTATTAATGAGCTAGAAAATACCACTGAAACTCAACTGGAAATCTTGGTTGACACCGATACTGCAAAAGAAAATGTAACCCGAGCCATAACTTCACAAGGATGGCAGGTTGCAAAAATTGAAACTTTGGATGATGAATATAAAATAGTCATAAAAAAATAAGCTTATCAATTTTTAGGGAACTAAAGCCCCACCTTCCACGTCAAAAAAGAAATGGGAGGTGGGGCTTTGCGTAAGCTTACATTTTTATTATTCTTTGTTATTGCAATGCTTCTAACAGCCTGCGCCAACAATAAAACTTTTACTGCCACTGTGCTGGAAAACAATGAAACTTCAATACTGGTGCAGCCTGAAGCTAATGCCACAGAGGCAAAATCGGCTGATAAAATAACAATTTCACTTAAAGATGCAGTCATTTTAGATATCAATGAAACCAAAACAAATGTTTCTGAAATTAAAGTTGGTAAAAAAATCGAAATTTCTTATGACGGTGTCATTGCTGAAAGTTACCCGGCGCAAATTAACAATTGCTATCAGATAAAACTGTTAGATTAGCAGTACAAAAAAGAGAGGAGCAATTACTAAAAAATTGCCCTCTCATAAAATTTTAATAACGTCCGATAATATATATTATGTTAACTATGCGATATTTTAAAAGAAAATAGAATTCAGTTTTGTTATACGTTGAAATAAATTTTAACGAAAAAAATGCATCCGATTATATTGAGGAAACTCATACTCATACAAAGTCAATCCTATCAAATTCACTATTACCCAAAGAAAAATTAATTAAAATAGCCAAAAGCATGGATAACTAGTAAGTAGTAAAAAAATAAAATATTATTTATAACGAATTACCTCCTTTTACGTTTATATTCTAGAAGCAATAAAAAGGGTAATATTTTGGTTATAGAGTAGAAAGCTGCTTCTTCTTGATCATGCTTTCTTTAAAGTAACAACAACCAATTCCGGCCGATTAAAAACACGGACGGGGAAAATACTGTTCCCTAGACCACGACTTACAACCATGGAGGTGGCACCACTGCTGTAGACTCCAGCGGTATATTGGGGAAATAGGCCTTGGTTAGGCGCTATTAAACCGCCGATAAAGGGCAATCTTATTTGTCCTCCATGGGCGTGACCGCTAAAAACCAAGTCTATCTGCAGATCACTGTATAATTCAAAAAGCTCCGGACGGTGGGAAAGCAGGATGTTAAATTTGGTGTCTATACCGTCTAACAAGTTTTTCAGTTCAGCTTCAACATAACGGGAACCATCATCCCATAGGTAGGATTCTTCACTTTGATGGACGGCAGGATCGGCTAAACCTAAAAGACCGATCCTGCCTCCTTTTTTTTCAATTACTGCGTATGAATTATCCATGATATTTACATTTAATACTTCTAATTTTCTTTTTAAAGTAGTATAAAGACCGGATAACTGCTCATGGTTACCCGAAACATAGTATGTAGGCGCTACTTTTACTACTTCTCGCATAAATTTTTCTGCCGCTTCAATATTTGTATTTCGCCGATCAATGAGGTCCCCCGTTATCACAATTATCTCAGGATTTAGCTTCCTGATTTTTTCTATTAGTTTGCCTTGAAAATCTTTATTATGCAGATCTGAAATGTGTGCAATTGTAAAATTATTGAAAGCCGCAGGTAATTTAGGACTGGCATTTGATCCATTTTTTCCTGTTTCCCATAAATAACCTCTCTAAATTACGGCTTAAAAGCATTATTATTAGTTACCTGAACTTACTGCTGCCTGCAGCACCGTCCCTGCCACAGCCGCCGCAGCCCCGCTGCCACTGCCGCCATTTTCTATCAACACCACAAAAGCCAGCGGATAATCATCCCTTGCTAAAAAGCCTGCAAACCAGGCATGCGGCCTCTTTCCTTGTCCCACTTCGGCCGTACCCGATTTAGCACAAAGCTCAAGGTTTTTAAAGTTGTGCTCGCCATAAACACTTTTCGTATTATTTCTCATCATAGCCTTAAGTTTGGCAGCAGTTTCAGCTGATAAGATTTGTTTTTTTTGAATTCTTGATAAGAAACTATTGTTTTCTGCAATTAATTTTGGTGGAATGAGCACACCATTATTTGCAATTGCACCCACGAAAGCCATAAAGTTTAGTGGATTTGCCGTATTAGTGTATTGGCCGATGCCGGCCCAAGCCAGTTCTACATCAGCTGCATTTATAACATTCACTTTGCCTATGGCGGTTTTGATTCCATCCAACTCCAGAGATGAATTAAAACCGGCTAGATTCGCATATTTCTGTAAAGTGCTTGCCCCCAATTCCAAGGAAATTTGTGCAAAAGCTACATTACAGGAATGAGCCAGAGCCTGCTCAAATGTGACGCTGCCATGCTCCCTCAAACAAGTAACCATATCAGCTCCAATTTTCATTTTCCCTTCGCAGTGGTAAAGTTTACTCTCAAGCCCAGGAAGATTATCCAGGGCAGCAGCAGCTGTAACCAGCTTAAAAATGGAACCCGGAGGATAAACAGATGAAAGAAAACGGTTAAGATAAACCCCTTCATATTGCTCTGGTGAACCTTCAATATTGGGAGGATTTGCCGGATCAAAGGACGGTGAACTAACCATACAAAGAATTTCCCCCGTCTGGTAATTATAAACCCCTACTGCTCCTTTACGGCCGTTAAGCGCTTTGTATGCTGTTGCACATAACTTGCCTTCCAAAGTAAGGTAAAGATCAGCACTGTCACCCATTTTTCCCCGAAATCGATATACTCCATTTAGCAGGTTCCAACCGATTAAATGTTCCCCAAATGCAACTTTAACACCGGTTGCAACGTTGTTGTGCAGATCTCCGACTGCATGCATCAGGGCGGTACGGACGGCCTTATCCTGATGAAATTTTGTACTGCCATCCTTTACTTCCAGCAAAATCTCACCTGAACGATCGTATATACTGCCGGAAGCCTTTAACTTTCCATTATTAAAAAGATGCTTGTTGGTGGGATGCTGCACCCAGGCGGAAGCATGGTTTAAATACTGTATGATAAAGGCTGCAATGCCAAAAACAAGCAGGCTTGATAATAAAAATAAAACAACTGAACGTTTAAACAATAGCTTCATGCGACTCACCTTTGTTCCATTCTGTGCCCAAATTAGTTATTGTTTTACAGAGCGAATTAATGCCAATAGTGCCCACGAGGTTATCATAGAAGAGCCACCATTGGAGATAAACGGAATGGTTACACCGGTTAGTGGCAAAATGTCTGTTGAACCTAAAACATTTAATGCTGTCTGTACCACAAGAATAGTGGCTGCTCCACAGGCAGAAATGGTATAGAATGCCGAACGGCTGTTGCCCGCTAAAAGAACTGGATAGATACCCAAAAAAACAATTATTGAAACTACCACCAGCGCAATCAGAAGTCCCCATTCCTCACAAAGTATACCAAAAACCAAATCAGTATCGGCTGCAATTACATTAACCAAGTAGCCGTTACCGCCGCCTACACCTAAAAGGCCACCGCTGGCAGCGGCTATCATTGTGCGTGTTTGTTGATAACCAGAGGTATTGGCGAACTGCCAGGCTCTTCTCCATACTGCAAAACGTTTAGTAACATAAGGAACAAATGCCACAACTCCTATACCGACAAAGAAAGCGGCTGCCACCAATAGAGCAAGTGAGCGAATATCTCCTGATTGCATAAACGCCATTATTACAAAAGCAGCAAAAAAAACTAATGCCGTGCCAAAATCTCTTATGAGGACAAGTGTCAGAATACAGGCACAAGAAAAAGCAATAAAAGCAGCCATATTGCGTGTTGTAAGCAGCCTATCCAATGTAGCCGTACCGGCCAATACAAAAGCCACCTTCACAAACTCCATAGGTTGAAAGGTGATAAAGCCAAGGTTTATCCAGTTTTTTGCACCGAAATAGGTTTCCCCCAGTGCCAGATTCATAACCAGCAACACAAGGGCACCACTCATTAAGAAATATTTTATTTTTACCGCTTGCCCCAGCTTCTGAAATAGAAAGTCAATCACAGTATAAACTGTCATACCGATTAGAATTGCAGTAAGCTGTTTGTAAAGTGAATTTGGTGCTGCTGATGCCACAATGAGCATATTCATCCCGCAAAGAAAATAAGCAAGCAAAACCATTTCAAGAGCATTACGCTTGTAGCAGCGTAAAAGCAGGTAATGAGAACATTCTGCCAAAAGCAAAAGCAAGATACTCGCCGGCAGTGCGGGCATAACAGCAGATCCTTTTGCAACAACAAGCTGTAAAGCTCCCAGTAGCTGATAGATTAAAATTAAAAGCAAAGTGAAAGTAGTTGTGCTTCTTCTATTTTCTGATATTTTACCTAAAGGTTCAGTCTCAGCAGCTAACAGCAGCAAATCTAAGCCTGCCAAAGTAATTGTATCTCCGAAATTTAGTGTCTGCCGCCCCTCTATCTCAGCTCCGTTAACCTTTATGCCGCCCTTGGAGCCTAGATCGGTAATGGACCAAATGCCATCATGAAATGTAAGCACGGCATGATTTCTAGAAATAAATGGCAGATTTATCATGATATCGGAGTTTTTGCCGCGCCCGATCATGCTTTCCCAACTTGTAATGGGGAACCAGATATCATTAAACAGATACAGGTTACCCCAAATGGTTTTTGTTTTTCTCTCGCGCAAAAGCGGCAAAACACACCATAAAAATATTATTATAGATAATATGGGAAGTATCCATCTTACTAAAAAGGTATAATAATCTCCTGTTACAGAAAAAATCTTAAGAGTTATAACGGGCCTTTTAACAAATTTAAGCAAGTTGTTTATATCCTGCTGTACAATTTGTTTTACACTTTCCAGAAAACTAATCATTTTCACTTACCTTTTCCCTTACTTTCACTTCCTTATTATTTCTCTATATTCTTTAGCGAACCTGCTTGAACTTCCTCTCAATTATTATATTGCTTTCCCTTACTGTCACACTCAAGTATTGAAAAACATATACTACTTTAGGCTTACTGCAGTAAAGAAAAATATCTACAATTGATCAAGGAAGGTAGGTATAAAATGAAAAGTCCTCAATGTCATAAGTGTTTATGTGAATATAATCGCCTTACTGAGGCACGCTTTTGGTCAAGAATCCTTATGGAACACGCTCTGTTTATTCAATTGGGGTTAGCGCCCAATGAAGAAAAGCTCAGCGCTGAAGCGCAAAGATTTGTAGATTTGTTTGATAATTTATTAAACAGGCTAAATAAAGTAAAAAGACTAAATCCGGAGTTATTGGAAGAATTAATAGAAGCAGTAAAAGCTATTATTGAGTTTAAGGCAAAAGTTTTAAGACTTATTATTCAATGTAAAATGCGGCCCGGCAGTAATTATCCCTTATTGTTGGACCATATCAGAAGAGAAGCGGAACGCTTTTTAAATCTCTTAACAACACCTGTAGCAGAAGATGCGCTGACTCTCTTGCTGCAGCAAGAAGTTTTCTGGTTACGCATCATGAAGGAGCATATTGAATTTATCATTCATTTATTAGATCCATCCGAAAGAGAACTTCTAGAACAAGCACATGAGTTTAGAAAAACATTCTCCAGGTTACTGGAAACTGCCCGAGATTTAGATTCCATGGCAGAAACATCACCTGGTAAATTTAATGATGTGATACAATTTACTAAAAATGTAATTCAACATACTAAACAGCTTAGCAATTTTAAAGCAGCGGCATTTGAACTGGATGA
>ERZ773359.4819-NODE-4819-length-13520-cov-5.045377_pt1 | contig 13520 bp, 12 predicted proteins | sample MGYA00374955_ERZ773359 | MGnify/ENA primary metagenome ERZ773359 (study PRJEB29098, sample SAMN04486028) | biogas fermenter metagenome | study: EMG produced TPA metagenomics assembly of the Biogas fermentation microbial communities from Germany - Plant 4 DNA1... | reverse complement strand
TGCCGGCGGGATAAATATTGCCGCTGAAAGCAACGAGCGTTATTATATTTATAGCGTAGAAAAACTATTGGAAGAAAACCCCGATATATATATTATTAATAGCCATAGCCATATCCCGAAGGACGTCATGAGCAGAAATGGCTACCAAGCTTTGAAAGCGGTTCAAAACAACAAGGTTTATGTGATTGACGACAATTTGATTAGCCGAGCCGGTCCCAGAGTGATAGAGGGTTTGGAGCAAATGGCCCAAATGCTTCATCCTGAAGTTTTTGCCACCGAATAAAATACGTTATTTAACAAATGGAGATACTAAATGGATGCTCGCTCTAAAAGAAAAAAATGGAGATTTATGCTACTCCTCCACTGCTTAGTCTTAGGGCTAATCAGTATAATTTCTTTCACTATCGGGCCCGCAGATATTTCTTTTCGAGAAGCTGTGGGGATTATCTTGGGAAGGATACCGATATTTAAGAATTGGATTGATCTTGGACAATATTCCACAGTGGACCAGACCATTATCTGGTCCTTGCGCATGCCCAGGGTTATCCTGGCCGCTTTGGTAGGCGGTGCCTTAGGGGTAACAGGCGGTGCTTTTCAGGCTTTTTTCAAGAATCCACTGGCCGATCCTTATATAATCGGGGTATCCTCAGGGGCAGCCTTAGGTGCAACGGTCGGTATTGTGACCGGGGCAGCCACTACCCTAGGCTTAATGAAAATCCCCTTTTTTAGCTTTTTGGGTGCCATGCTCACAACCTGGCTTGTCTATTCCCTGGCCAAAACCGGTAAAAAGATTGTGGCGGCTACCCTATTGCTGGCCGGGGTCGCCCTTAACTCTTTTATGTCGGCCATTATGTCTTTTCTCATGGTTATTAACTCTGAAAAGATAGAAAAAGTATTTTTATGGCTTATGGGCAGTTTCGCCAGCCGAACCTGGCAACATGTCTCAATTGCTGCCCCTTTAATTTTGATTGGGGTCTTGATTATTTTTGCCATGGCCAAAGATCTTAATGCCATGGTCTTTGGCGACAGCACGGCCCAGCATTTAGGAATAGATTTAAAAAGGGTTCAGCTTGTCCTTTTATTGGCCTCTTCTTTAACAGCGGCAGGAGCCGTAGCTATTTGCGGTACCATAGGCTTTGTAGGTCTAATTATTCCCCACATGGTAAGAATCTTGGTGGGACCGGATCATAGGATACTTCTCCCCTTTTCCTTTTTGCTCGGGGGCACGGTTATGGTGATAGCCGATACTTTGGCCCGGAGTCTTTTTGAGCCGTTGGAAATTCCCATTGGCATTATTACCGCTCTGTTTGGCGGCCCCTTCTTTATTTATTTACTAAAAAAGAAAAAAGCCGTCAGTTTATAGGAGGTTTATCATGAACCTTTCTTTAGAAGCACACCAAATAACTTTTCGCTATGCCCAGGAAAATGTACTAGAAGGGTTGAGTTTAGAGATCAATCAGGGCGATTTCGTGTCCATTATTGGTCCTAACGGATCAGGTAAATCCACTCTGCTCAAAAATATTACTGCTGAATTCAGTCCGCAAGAGGGAGTTGTCCTGTTGGAAAATCAGGATATTTTTAAAATAAAGAAAAAAAATTTAGCCCGCAAAATGGCTGTTGTCCCTCAAGAAACTGCGGCTGAATTTTCTTTTTCGGTCTGGGAGACCGTCCTTATGGGTAGAATGCCTCATCAAAAAAGATTCCAAACCGATTCCGAACAAGATTTGGCTATTACCCGTAGGGCTATGGAACTGAGCAATGTTTGGCATTTAAAAGACAGGTTGATTACTGAGCTGAGCGGAGGAGAAAAACAACGGGTTATTGTAGCCCGGGCTTTAGCTCAAGAACCACAGATCCTGCTGCTTGACGAACCAACCTCCCATTTGGATCTCCAGCACCAGCTGGAGTTGTTGGAATTACTGCAGAGTTTGAATCAGACTAAAGGGTTAACTGTGATCGCGGTTTTGCACGACTTAAACCTGGCAGCCCAATTCAGCCAAAAAATTATCTTGCTCAACAAAGGCCGGATCGTTGCCTATGGTGATCCGGCTGAAGTGCTGACTTCCAAAAACATCCTGGAAAGCTACCATATCGAAGTAGCCATTGCCGCCAACGAAATCACAGGGCGTTTTAATATCATCCCTCTTAGCAAGCACAAAGGAAAAAATAAAAAAGCCCGAAATTTCAAGATTCATTTGCTTTGCGGGGGTGGCAGCGGTGTGTATTTAATGGAACAATTGCATCAAGCCGGTTATTCCGTAAGCTGCGGGGTTCTGAATATCGGCGATTCCGATTGGAAAAAAGCGAAGGAGTTGCAGCTGGAAGTTGCTGAGGAGGCTCCTTTTGCCCCTATCGGGCCGGCAGCTCTTCAAGTGAACGCCGATTTGATTCAAAAAGCAGATGTAATTATCGTCCTCCCTGTCCCTTTTGGTACGGGTAATTTAGCCAACCTGCAGCAAACGGCGGAGGCTCTGCGAATTTATGGGAAGAGAGTATTAATCGTAGCTCCCAGCCAAGCGGGCCAGTATGATTTTACCGGCGGAGAGGCGGAAAAGTTGCTTGCTCAAATGGCTGCCCAGGGAGCGCTCTGTTTACCTAGTCCTCAAGAAATACTGGAGAGTATTGGAGATGAATAGTTTGCTTTTACATACCTTAGAAACTGCCGATGAAATCCACCGTCGACAAGACAGTATTGTTATTACTTTTAAAGGACCCCGCAAGGTTTTGAGCACTTCTCGTCTTAATGGCGGTTACCGAGAAGATCTTACGGCGGTATTTAATCATAATATTAATTCCGGGCTAGGTCTTCAGACGGATATTCATAGCGGCAACTATCATGAGCATATGACTTTAGTGGCTAAAGCACTGGGCTTAAACCCCCAAAGCACAGCCGGTTTATTAACAGCCGCTCATATGGAAAACGCAGCTCTGAAGACAAATTCTTATGATGATTTGAGTGTGACGGCTATTGTTACCGCCGGTATAGATTACAACGGCGGTCGGGTCGGAGACCCGGCCGGTTTTTATGAACGCCGGGGTGAAGTGGTAAGCCTGACCCCAGGAACTATCAATATTCTTTTAGCCATTAATGCCGATATGCCGGAAGAAACACTTGTTCGGGCTTTGGTTACCTGTACGGAAGCTAAAACGGCCGCTTTACAAGAATTAATGGCCGGAAGCTGCTATTCTAACGGTCTAGCGACCGGCTCAGGGACTGATGGCACAGTAATAATTGCTAACAGCTGTTCGGATCTAAAGCTCTATTATGCCGGAAAACACAGCAAATTGGGAGAATTAATAGGTTTGGCCGTCAAAGCCGCTGTTCGGGAAGCTCTTTTCTTGGAAACGGGGTTAAGCCCGAAATCTCAGTTCAGTATACTGAAGCGTTTTAAGAGATTTGGCCTTGAGGTTGAAAGCCTATGGCATACATACCGAAAGTACCGGAACGATCAGACTCCCTCTTTAAGCTACGCTGAATTTGAACAGCTTTTAACACTTGTCGACCGGGACGAAAATATTGTGGTGCCCAGTACCCTTTATATCCATTTGCTGGATCAAATGAATTGGGGGCTGATCTCCCCTTCTCAAGCAGCCCGTGCCGGGCGGGATATTATAGTCAATGTAATGGCTTCCCATGGTTTAAGCCCGGGGCTAGACGGTTTAAGCCCGGAATTAGACGATTTAAGCCAAGGAATAGGATTTAATAATCAGGAAATTTCTGATCAAAATAATCCTATTTCCATAATGGTGGAGAATTATGTTCAAATGATTTTAACCCTAATCGCTCATCGCCGGACTGAATTATATAAAGCTTGTTGCCAAACTGACCAGCGGTATGGTGATTAAGCAAGCTAAGGTGGTTACAAAAGCTGCCCCGGCTGCAAACTCATCATCTGAACCATAGCTTTTGGCAACTATGGCCAGAACGGGCATTGAAGGAAGACCAACAATAATAGTTAAGATCATTCTGGGCAGTTCCGGCAGGAAAAAACCCAATAAAATATAGACGATCACCGGTAACATAAGCATTTTTACCAGGACAATCATGAAAATGCTGGGTTTGTTTTGAATTTGGGCCACGGCAACAAATGCCAGCGTTCCCCCGATATAAATCAGCGTTAAATACTTGGTCATGCTGCCGATACCCACAATTGTATCCATAAGCAAAGCCGGTAGCGGAATTTCAAGCAGCAGAATGGTAAAAGCAAGAATTACGGCCGCTGTAATGGGGTTGAGCATTCTTTTGAGGGCACTCTTTATATTCTTACTATTCCTTTGGTGTCTGCTGCATAAATAGACGCCCACCGTCCAGAGAAGAGCCTGATCAATTATGGTATAAACTGAAATACATACATTTACTTGCGGTCCCTCAAAGGTAGCCAGCAGCAAGGGTATGCCGATAATACCCATATTTCCGAAGGTAGCTACGGCCACAAAAACGTTGGCCGTTTTTTCTTCAAATTTCCACATTCTGCTTAAAATAAAGCTTGCTGACATCATTAGGAAATAAGCAAGAATAACGCCTAAAGCAATTTTGCCGCTAATCAAAAACTCTTGAACCGTAACCCCGCTGCCGGCGATGACACTAAAGATCAAGGAGGGAATGATAATTTTAACGATAAGTGAAGATAAGGCGTTTAAGCCGTCTTTGGTTATGACGTTGACTTTAGCCGCGGTAAAACCAATAGCCATTAATAGGGCAAAAACTATGATTTGATTTACAAGAGCGATCATTTGAGCATTCATTATATTCTTCCCTTCTGTGCTTCCAGTTGACTACAATTATTAACACTTATTTTAATGGTATATAGTATCTTTGAACTCAATCTCTTTTGTTGATTAAGACAAAAGGGACGGTTTATAGGGTTCCGGCAAAGATGAAGATCCTAGGGCTCCGGAAAACTGTAAAGATAATTGTTGCCCGTGAATTTCCCGAAAATATACTTATTACAGGCGGATTCACACATTACATAGATCCTGCCTTCCACAGCGATCAGTTCTTCGGTCATGGGGAACAGTTTTATGGTTTCTTCCAGATGGTTATCGTCCAAGTAGAAAAGGGGCACCTGGGTTCCGGCAATCTCAAATTTTAGATCGGGAGGTTGCTGTGCCGGGTCTTCGTAGATGTAGATATGGGAACTGGCAGTTCCATAAGAGGTAGATAAGCAGATTTTGCCGTTTCCCGTAAGGCATACTCCTTGAGCAAGCCCGGTAATTGAGTAAACATACTCCGGAACCTCTTTGACAAAACCGTATGGCGCGTCTTTGGACAAGGCATATACGGCCATAAGAGCATAATGCTTATTACCGGCATCAGTTGTCAGATGGTGACTCTTGTCCGTGGGGTAATTTTCTTCTCGGTAGAATTCACCTACATAGAGTTTGTCCTGCTCGACGTGAACAAAGGCACTAACTACATCAAGCGGAAAATTATATACCGATGTAATCCGGTCACCGGGAGAAGCCTTAAGCACATCTGCCAAATTGTAAACACTGATGGTCCGTTCATTGGTCAAATAAAGATAGTCACCGTATACAGCCAGACCGCCGGCATGGTTGGTGTCGGCAGTTCCGTCCTTTTCCATGAGTTCTACGTATACTGGCCGGTCATTGAGGAGATAAATTCGGGAAGCGCTGCCGTCTTTCATATAACCGCTGGTTAAAAAGACACCTTCCGTGCTCACCGTAATCCCCTGGGGTGTAAAGCCGCTACTTAGACCGGGAATTTTAAATTCTTTTTTAGCCATGGCATAAAAATCGTTGTAGTTAATTTGAAAATAGATATTTAGACCGATAACTATGAGCAAAAAAATTCCACAAATTGTTTCCGCAATTCCGAGGGTAATCTTTAGTATTTTGCTCATCTTTTTAAGTCCTCCTATACAATCTAATTACTTACCTCCCCTAAAATTGTATTTCTCTTTTTATTCCAAGTCTACCAAGTTATCATCTAGACAATAGTTAAATTGTGAATTATATAAATCTTACTTGCCTCAGATAATTATAAGGCTAAGAGAACAAAAAATGAAGAATGAGCCATAATCTCGAGATGTTCAATTACCTGCCATTTTTTTAAATCTATTATACTTTTTAAGATTTCTTTATACTTTTTTAGAAAAAAGTTTTATAATAATCAGAGTATAATGATGAACCTAGACTGCACTCATGGGAACTCAAGATTAGAAAAAGAGCCTAGGGATCTGAAAATAAGAAAGGAGCGAATAAAAAATGCGAAAAGTCTTAGCCTTACTATTACTCTTGGTGATGATTTTTAGCCTTCCAGCCTGCCGGTCGACTGCTCAAACCCCGAAAAATGAGTCTCTTTCCGGTCAACAAGAACAGACCGCTGACCCCTCACCGCAGACGGAGGAAAAAGAAGTCGCTTTGTACTTTGTCAATAATGAGTATGTCCAAACCGGAAATGAGGATTTAGAAAAGCTCATTCCTGAAAAACGAATAATTGAATACGGAACCATATCCTTAGAGGAAGCTGTGGTTAGAGAACTGTTAAAGGGTACGGAGAGTGAGGAACTGTCGACAGGAATACCTTCTACGGTTAAACTTTTGGGAGTGGAAGTGACAGATAGTACTGCTTATGTTAATTTTGCTGCCGAGGGCCTGAACGGAGGATCATTTCAAGAAATGATGACCATAGAGCAAATTATCCAAACCCTTACGGATTTGGAAACTGTGGACAGTGTACAGTTTTTAGTGGACGGGGAAAAAGCTGAAACTCTGATGGGACATATGAGTATTGCTGATCCTTTTACCAAGTAGTAAACAAATCACGTCCTGAATTTGAGAAAGGACCAGTGTTTTCTTTCTAAATGCAAACATTGGTCCTTTCTATTCTTTAAAGTATTAAAAAAGTATTAAAGCTGAGATATATAGCTGGGAAGCGCATCTAATTATATATTAGACCGGGCAGAAAAGTAGCGATGGACGGAAAAAGTATGAGCAAAGCTATGCAAGCGATAATGGCTCCCAAAAAGGGCCAGATTCCTTTAAAAATTGTTTCCAGCGGAATGTCGGGTTTGATTCCTTTAATGACATAAACATTCATTCCCACCGGCGGGGTAATAACCCCCATCCCCACTACCAAAACAATAACTACCCCGAACCAGATCGGATCATAGCCTAGGGTATCAACTACGACAGGAAAGAAAATGGGAACGGTTAAAAGAACCAAGGCCAGGGCATCGATAAAACAGCCCAGGATAAAGTAAATAAGCAGGATAAGGCCCAGAATGGCAAAGGGAGGCAAGGAAAGAGATCCTACCCAGTTGGCCAGTTCAAAGGGAACTCTGCTCACAGCCATAAATCTGCCGAAAATTACAGCCCCGGCGATCATAAGCATAATCATGGCTGTAGTCCTGGTGGTATCGAGCAGGGATTTTTTTAATTTATCCCTATCAATTCTTTTTCTCCATAGGCTGACCAGCAATATGCCCCCTGCTCCCACTGCTCCCGCCTCGGTGGGAGTAAATAAGCCGATGAAGAGCCCTCCTACGGAAACAAGAAAAACTAACATGACTTCCAGCAGCCCGCCCCGGATGGAAGAAATTATTTCCCGCCAGCCGGATTTAGGCCCTGTTGGACCTAAGGAGGGATTGCGCTTAGTTAGGATATAAATAACGACCATATATAAAAAGGTTAAAAGTATTCCCGGCAAAATACCGGCCATAAACAAAGCTCCTACTGATTGCTCAGTTGCAGTACCGTATAAGATAAAAATAACGCTGGGCGGAATTAAGATACCTATTACTCCTCCGGCCGCAATACTGGCGGTGGCTAAGGACCTATTGTACTGATATTTATCCATTTCCGGCAGGGCTATAGCCGACATGGTAGCTGCCGTTGCTGTATTGGAACCGCAAATAGCCCCAAAAACAGCACAGGCAGCCTGGGTGGCGATAGCCAACCCGCCGGGCATATGCCCAAGTAGTCTATAGGCAAAATTGTAGAGGCTTGTACCGATGCCGGAATAATAGGCCAGAAAGCCCATCCAGACAAACATGGCTATAACGCTTAAGGAATATGAAGAAAAATTACTGAAGATTTCTTTGGCTACCATGTTATAAGCCGAAGAAACAGAATTTAAAAAGCTGAACCCGGCAAAGCCGACAATGGCCATCGCAAAGGCAATAGGCATGCGTAAAAACAGTAATAGTAGAAAACAGAATATCCCTATAAGTCCAATGTATAATTCGTTCATTTGGCTGCCCTCTTTACGGAATTGATATTTAATGATTTATTGGCCGAGAAATGTTTTAAGAAAGGAAGTAAGCCGGATATTTCTCGACAGGAAATAATAAGTTTTAATAAAAGGACCAGACATAACCCTGCTAAGCCTATTGCCACCAGGTAAATAAGTGGATAGACCGGTATTTCCGCCGAGGGTGAAACTAGACCCTTGATTCTCATATCCCGACCGAACTGGAAAAGATACCAGACGGCACCGCTCCAGAAGATTAAAGCCCCTCCCTGCATCAAAACAGCTATCACAGATTGTACTTTGCAAGAAAGTTTTTCCATAAAAATGCTTACATCTATATGCCCGTCTTGTAAAGCACAGTGAGCTAAGGCTAGGCCAATACCCAGAGCGGTTAAAAATCCCACAATCTCATAGGTTCCTAAGATAGGCCGGCTAAAGATTTCTCGTAACAGAATATTGCCTATCACCAGTAGCATTACGCTGAAAAAGCATATTCCGGCCAGTTTATCCAGGATCCTGGCAATGTTTTGAATTAAGTCGGTAAACTGTTTCACTTTCTGCCCCTCCCTAAAAACTATTCATACTCCTTGTTGTATTTAGCGGCCAAATTTTTGACTGTGGTCAGAATTTCTTCTCCCTTAAACCCTTTTTGGTTCATTTGGGCGATAAAATCATTCTGTACCGGTTCTAGCATACGAATCCAGTTGCTCTGTTCTTCAGGGGAGAGTTCAATAACCTCCATTCCTTTTTCTTCCACAGCGTAGGTCAGGGCCTCTTCATTTTGTTTATCCCATAGATTGATAGCAACTTCGGCAAAAAATTTGTCATTAATCTGTTTGATAGTTTCTTGGTCTTGAGGACTTAGGGCTTCCCATTTATCGAGATTCATGGTTATATAAAAGAGCGTATTGTAAAGGAAAGGTGTTTTGGTCAAATATTGAGTGACTTCGGCATGTTTCCAGCCCAGCAATACTTCAACAGGGCCCAGATTGCCTTTGACTACACCTTTGGATAAAGCCTCATAAGCTTCGGACTGGGCCATGGCTACCGGCGTAGCGCCCAGGACTTCCAAAGTTTTGGCACTGAGGCCGGTTGCCCTTATTTCTAATCCTTGTAAATCATCTATGGTACGGACCGGGACTTTAGTATATAAATCCCCAGGGCCTGTGGTAAAGACCATCATTAGTTTAGTATCCTGTACCTCCTGAGGGTTCAATTGTTTAATACCTTCCCAGGCTGTATGGCTGGCAGCCTTAGAGTTGACATACTCAATGCCGGGCAATTCAAATACTTCCAGGACCGGGAAATATCCACGATTATAGGAAAAACAGGAAAGACCTATATCCGCTATACCATTAACAACCCCGTCATAAACCGTATCGGCCTGGAGAAGCGTGTTGCCCGGATAACTAGTTATTTTAATCCGGCCTTCGGTAGCTTCTTCAATAGCCTGGGCCCAGGGTTGAATTAAATCTGTCTCCGCAGGATGGGTGGCCGGAAAGAAATGGGCCAACTTTAAGGTTATAGGTTTTGTCTTCTCCTGAGCGCCGGTAGAAGTTGACTGACCACAAGCGGTAAATAAGCTAAGCATTAAGGATATAATCATTACTAGGAAAACAATTTTTTTCCGGTTGTTTTTTTTCATTTTTCTCCTCTCCTTTGTGAAAATCTAATTTTTCATAAAAACAATTTTCTTTATAAATAAAAAAACTCCTCAATAGGAGTTTAAAAGCAGGATAAGCTTAATTAATAGCTAGCTAAATAGCCATTAAATAAAGGCTTTATTCCCTATTCCTATTTCCTACCGTCCTAATGTCCTACCGATTTTTAAATGAACTACTTGGCAAGCTTAACTTGCCCACTGATCTACAGTTCTACCAATCTACAATTAACGTATTGTATTATACTAAATAATGTATTATAAAAGATTAAAAAAATTTTATGCTAAAAGTTTATACATAATAGTATGCTATTGCTGCTTATATTACCACAATTTTTCTTAAAGTCCAAGCCCAAAATTAATTTTTATTTACGAACCATAAGTTTTTTTATGGCTTGATCTAAGCCTTCCAAGGTTAGTTCATACATGGGAAAAATTTCGCGAATAATATTTATGGTTTGACGGCCATAGGCCCAGGCCCATTGGGCTTGAGGAATTGGGTTAAGCCAAGCATTATAGGGAAATTTACTCGCTAGCCGTTTTAGCCAGGTTATTCCCGGTTCATCATTGCTCATATCCCAAAAGATATTGCCGTCGACCATTAGCAATTCGCTGGGAGCCATGGCTGCATCCCCTACCAAAATTGCTTTATACTCAGAATCCAGGTTTCTCAGAAGGTCTTGGGTTTTTATGGTCCGTCTGGAATCGCAGGAAGCGTCTAGATATAAATAGTCATAAATACAGTTGTGAAAATAATAAAATTGCAGGTCCTTAAAATGAGAAGCTTTATGCACTGCTGTAAAAAGCTGACTGCAGATATCCGCATATCTGTACATAGAGCCTCCCGAATCCATGAAAACAATAACTTTAACCGCATTTTTACGGGGTCTGGTCCAAACCAATTTTAGCTTTCCGGCATTGCGACAGGTTTCGTCGATAGTTCCTTCTAAGTCCAACTCGGTTTTGGCGCCATCTACCCGCGTGCTGAATTGCCGCAAACCGCGCAGGGCAATTTCAAACTGGCGGACCCCTAAAGTTTCGTCACGCCTGTAACTCCGGTAGTTGCGTTCCGCAGCTACTTTCACGGCCGATTGCTCATAAGATTGGCCGCCGATGCGGATTCCACCCGGATGGAAGCCGGAATGCCCAAAAGGAGAAGTCCCTCCTGTACCGATCCATTTATTACCGCCGTGGTGAGGACTGTCTTGGGTGCGCAACCGCTCCTCTAAAGCAGCTTTCAAACTTTCCCAGTCCGGTAAGCCCAATTTTTCCAAAAGGGCATTGCGTTCTTCCTCGCTAAACATTCTGGGCGGCAGTGGATTTTCCAGCCATTTGGAAACTTGGTCCACCAAGTCCTGCGGGGTTTCAACCCCTTGAAAATACTTTTGAAAAGCTAGATCATACTGATCATAGTGGCTCTCACTTTTGATGAGAATAGCCCGTGCCAAGTAGTAAAAGCCTGTAAGGCTGGAATTGGCCAGTCCTGCATATAAGGCTTCCATGAGAGTCATCCATTCGGTGATAGAAACCGGAATGCCTTCTTCTCTTAATTGATAAAAGAAATTAGTAAACATTGCTGTCCATCACGTCCTATTTAATAGCCACGCATTACTGAACGGAAATATTTGTCTTTTTCTCGCTCTCTTCCGTCCATGCCGCGAGAGTGCAGTTGTCTTAAAGTGAGTTCAAAATCCTGGTTCTTTTTCAGCAAAGTTCCTAAAAAGGGTAGCTCTTTAGTAATAGATTCCGGTGCTATGCCCCCAATAGCTAAAGCCTGGACCCAGTCTAGCAGTTCACTGGTGCTGGGTTTTTTTTGTAAACCAGGAATATCCCGTAACCAATAAAAAGCTTTTAAGGCCTCGCGCAAAAGTTTTTTCTGGATATCGGGAAAATGTACATAAACAATCTTTTCCATCATTTCTTCGTTTGGGAAATCAATGTAGTGAAAAATACAACGGCGCAGGAAAGCATCGGGCAGTTCCTTTTCTGCATTACTGGTAATAATAACAATCGGCCGGTGTTTGGCGTTAATGGTTTCGCCGGTCTCGGGAATGTAGAAATTCATAACATCCAGCTCCCAAAGCAAGTCGTTGGGAAATTCCAGATCGGCCTTGTCGATTTCGTCAATTAACAAAACCACTCGTTTCTCAGAAGTGAAGGCTTCACCCAGTTTACCTAGCTTGATGTAGCGTTTAATATCCGAAACGTCATGATCTCCAAACTGGCTGTCGTATAAGCGTTGAACCGTATCATACACATAAAGCCCGTCTTGGGCTTTAGTCGTGGATTTTATGTTCCAAACGATTAATTCCAGCCCCAGGGAACGGGCTACGCTTTCTGCCAAGGCAGTCTTGCCGGTACCCGGTTCTCCTTTAATTAAAAGCGGTCTGCCTAGGGCTACTGAGATGTTAACGCTGTTGCGAAGATCATCGGAAACAATATAGTTTTCAGTCCCTTTAAAGATTAATTGCTTGCTCATTAGAAAAAGTCCCCCTCTTCTATCTCAGTGATTCTATATTTTAGACGTTTTTAGGGTTAAGGTCAAATAAAAGCTTTGTTGGAAGAATTAATTCTGTGCTAATAATCTGTTATTAGCGGGTATGTTCCCAACGAAAGGAAGCGATAATTTGCTTGAATAGTTCTTCATCTGTTTGCTCAAGGTCATAGGTATAAAACAAAATTGTGAACAAATGGCTGCCGTCATAAACTAAATAAATATAAGAGTAGCAGAAGGAGTTTTCTTCATAGACTGGAAATTTTTCCATTATTTCATAGACTTCAAATTCGCCAATGGTGAAGGTTTTTTTTCTAAGAAGTTCTACCCCGCTTAGACTTATAGGCTCATAATTTTTAATTAAAGTTTTTAAAGCAATCTTGGTTTCGGCTACCGGGGCCAGTTCTGCGATTTTTTTGTTTTCATTATCGTAAAACACACTTGTTCCGTCAAAATTCCAAGTTTGGGGATAGTGAAAGCTATAGGCAAGCAGGTTACTATCAGGGACAGAGTTGGACCAGTGCATGCCATATTCCGTAATGTCAAAGCAAAATAAATGCACTTTAGCCTCTAGCTTATTCCATCCCGGTATTTTATCCGAGGGTTCGATCTCGAATTTTTCTTGGGCGTAACCGGGCTCCGGGTCTTGCGGCAGCAAGTTATTATTATACAAGTAATCTTTAGTCTGCTGCTCTATAGTTTCCAAGAGCATGTTGTCATTTAAAACTCCGTTGGCCAGAAAATCCCGGAGTACCCGATCCCGGCCTATTTGCTGTTGAAAAGACTCATAGCCGATTTGTTGTAAGGTTTTGCCCATTAACCACCCCAAGTGGTTAATATGCTGAATATCTTGTAATTGCTGCTGGGCTTGTAGTTTTTCTAAGGTAAGAGCCAGCAGTTCCTGTAACTGGTGAGTGGTTAATCCGTTCAGAATTGCTTGTTGGGCCAGAATAGTCTCTATTATGCAGGAGGGCGCTAGCAGCTCCGTTTTTCGGTATCTGGCCAGCAACTCCGCGCCGCAATCTTTTCTCTGCAATAATTCCTGCAACTCTTTAAAATTTTTTGCCACAGCATCAAATTTCTTCTGAGGTTCTTGACAAAGTGGCACACCTTCCCACACAGTTGAGTCCAGTACTATATCGAGTAAAGCA
>ERZ773359.4818-NODE-4818-length-13520-cov-14.403862_pt1 | contig 13520 bp, 15 predicted proteins | sample MGYA00374955_ERZ773359 | MGnify/ENA primary metagenome ERZ773359 (study PRJEB29098, sample SAMN04486028) | biogas fermenter metagenome | study: EMG produced TPA metagenomics assembly of the Biogas fermentation microbial communities from Germany - Plant 4 DNA1... | reverse complement strand
AAAAGGAGGGGGATTATGGGTGCAATAAGGCTGATGATTGTGGACGACCATGCCATTGTGAGGCAGGGCCTTATAAAGCTTATTGAAATGATCAGCGACTTCAGGGTTGTCGCCGAGGGTTCCAACGGCAGGGAAGCGATTGACCTTGTAAAAACCCACAGGCCGGACATAGTGCTTATGGACCTTAACATGCCGGACATGGACGGCATAGAGGCCTGCAGGAGGATAAAGGAATGCGACGCCGGTGCAAAGGTTATCGCGCTGACGGTGTGCGAGGAGATTGACAGGATAACCGAGGCACTGGCTGCGGGGGCGAAGGGGTACATACTGAAGAACACCGACCTGGAAAGCCTTGCAAGGATAATAAGGGGCGTGTATGAGGGCAAGGCATACATAGACCCGGCGGTGGCCACCGGGCTTATAGACCGGTACACCAGCTTCGCGCGGCAGGCGGAGGTAAGGGACGCATCCCCGCTGTCCGAAAGGGAAACCGAGGTGCTGAGCCTGGTGTCTAAAGGCAAGACCAACAGGGAAATAGCCGAGGAGCTTTTTATAAGCGAAAAAACGGTAAAAAACCACGTGACCAGCATACTGCGGAAGCTGGACGTGTCGGACAGGACCGAGGCCTGCGTGGTGGCAATGAAACGGAATATAATCTAACTAAGGGTAAAGGGGTTTGAGGTTTTCCGGGATTTCGTCCTTGTGGGACGGGTCCTATTTTTTTATGGGACCTTTGGACCATGTCCAAAATGAGACCGAAAAGTGTCAAAATAGGTCGAAGGGCCGATGTCGGCTGCTTCCCGCCGGTGGTATTATATTAATCACCAACCCTAAAATGAAAGGAGTGTAGCGGTAATGCTTAGAACCATGAAGGGCTTCCTGGCGGATGAAAGGGGCCAGGCGTCGACCGAGTACGCGGTGATTATTGGAGTAGTAGCGCTTTGCCTTATTGGAGTTTTGATTACATTCAGAGGAAAACTAGTCGCTGTATTCGAAGGGGCTAACGAAGATTTAGGAAATCTGGATGCATTGCCTGCTGAATAAACAATTTCCCCATTGTCCTGCTTGGCCACACGGCAGGACTTTTTTTTAGAAATACAGGGAGGTATTCCTGATGAAATACATTCTGCTTCTCAGCATCCTTACAATATGTACAATAACCGACATAAAGGAGCGAAAAATCCACAACTCGGTGCTGCTTCTGGGCCTTATCATGGCCCTGCTGCTTAACGCCCATGAAGGCGGCCCAGGCGGGCTGCTTGACTCCCTGAAGGGCCTTGCCGCCGGTACCGCGCTCTTTTTCGTCCCCTACCTGCTGGGATGGATGGGGGCCGGGGACGCAAAGCTGACCGGCATAATCGGCGCCTTCGGCGGCTGGCGGTTCGCCGTTCATGCCATCCTCTGCACGGCGGTGGTGGGGGGAGCTATTTCCCTTTACCTGCTTATAAGGCACAAAAAAACGGGCTCCCTCATGCAGAACCTGAGAATGTTTCTTTTTACCCGGTCTTTCTACTACCTCCGGGACCATGACGGGCAGGACACCTTCCCCTACGCCGTAGCCATATCCCTGGGGACGAGTCTTGCCCTGGGCTTAAGGGTGATGGGATATGTTTAAGAGCTTTTTGCGAAATGAAAAGGGCCAGTCCATGGTGGAGTTTTCGGTGTCGCTGCCGGTACTGCTCCTTATTATCGCCGGGATACTGGAGTTTTCCAGGCTGGGGGGTGCCCTGCTTCTGGTGAACTTCGGTGCCCGGGAGGGCGCACGGGTGGCGGCGCTGGGCGCCGACGACACCGCCATAATAGAACAGGTAAAACAGGCCACGCTGTTCCTTGACGATGCCAAGCTGGTGGTGGATATCGACCCGGAGGTTGAAAGGACCAGCAGCCACGAGGTGTCGGTTACGGTGAAGTACCCGGTGGATATAAACATACCTATTATAAATAAGATTACCGGCACCCCCAAGTGGGTGACGGGAAGCCTTACCATGCGGGTGGAATGAGGAGGTATCGGCATGCCTAGATTTTTTAAAAAAGAAGACGGCGCTGTCTTGATGTTGTTTGCCCTGCTGATGCCGGTGGTCCTTGGCTGCGCCGCTATGGTGGTGGACTTCGGCATACAGTACGGGTCAAAGGTAAGGCTGCAGAATATCGCCCAGGCAGCGGCCTTGGCGGCGTCCCAGGACGCGCTGCAGGACCCCTCCGTTGCCCGGGACAAGGCCTATGAGTACCTCCACCTTAACGGGGTCCAGGCCCACGAGGCGCAGGTGGAAATTTCGCAGCCGGAGGGCAGCGCCTATGTTGCTGTTACAAGGGAATCCGATTATTATTTTGCCCGTATCCTCGGTTTTCGGACAGCGGACATATCCGCCGATGCAAAGGCTGTAAGCGTAGGGATATCGTCCTTTACCGGGGCTGCTCCACTGGGCATAATGTCCGAGGACTTTGTATACGGGCAAAAGTATACGCTAAAATACGGCTCACCGGAACTGGGTTCGGGAAATTTTGGCGCCCTGAGGCTGGGGGGCAGCGGCGCAAACAACTATGAATACAACCTGAAGCACGGCTACCCGGGGGAACTTAAAGTGGGTGACATAGTAAACATCGAGCCCGGTAACATGTCCGGCCCCACCAGGCGGGCCATAGAATATCGGTTCGCCCAGGACAACCGCATCCCCCCCCAACACCTTTTATGACCATGACCGGAATGCGCCGCAGATATTGTACGTGCCGGTGGTGGAGCCTTACGGCGTAAGCGGCAGTCACGTGCACTCGGTGCGGATACTGGGCTTTGCCGCGTTTTTCGTGACCGGCATACCGGGAAGCGGAAATGAAAGCGAGATAGAAGGGTATTTCATTCGCACGGTAAAAAGCGGCGGCGGGTCAGAGGGCCAGGCCAACTACGGCCTTACCACTTCCAGGCTGGTCAATCCGTAAAGGGGGTTATCCCGTGAACAAGAAAATTATACTACTAACGCTTCTGCTAACAATAGCCACTACGGCGGCGGTAGTGCTTTACCTTGAAAACTATAAAAAGTCCATAGACCATAGGGAATACGTGCAGGTAGTTGTCGCAAAACAGACCATACCCAACCGTTCCAGGATAACCCGGGACATGCTGGAGGTGGTAACAAAGGACAAGGCTTATGTTCATCCCAATTCCACCGGCGATATAAAAAGTATCGTGGGCACCATAGCCACCACCAGGATAGCCAGGGGCGACGAGGTTTTGAAGGATTACATCGCCGGCCCTGGGGACATCGAAAAGGGCCTTGCCTTCGTGGTACCGGATAACATGAGGGCCATAACCGTCCCGGTGAACGAAGTATCGGCGCTTAATTACATGATAAGACCGGGGGATATGGTGGACGTTATCGTAACCCTAAGCCTCCAGGAGGAACAGCCGGACGGCAGCACCAAGACCTACGACCAAAGCAACTACGTACTACAGAAGGTATTCGTGCTGGCCACCAACAGCAACCTGGGCTACGACAACGGGTTTGTACAGCAGGAGGGCGGCGCTTCCGGCAAAAACACCGTCACGCTGGCGGTATACCCCGAGCACGCGCTGCCCCTTGCACTGGCCTGTGATTACGGCACAATCAGGCTGCTGCTTCGCAGCCCGGCGGATGAAAGGGAAACCTCGGTGAAACCCTTCCTGCTGGAACACTTTATCCGAAAGGATGATACCAGATGACCATTAGAGTAATGATAGTGGACGACGTACCCGAAACCTGCGCCAACATCTCAAAGCTTTTGTCCTTTGACGAAGAAATAGAGGTGGTGGGCATCGCAAACAACGGCAAGGAGGCCATTGACCTGATGGAAAAGGCCAGGCCGGACGTTTTGCTGATGGATATAAACATGCCGGTTATGGACGGGATTGAGGCCACCGAAAAAATATCCGTTGCCCACCCCGAGGCGTCGATAATCATGACCACCGTCCAGGGCGAACTGGATTACATAAAAAAGGCAATGGTTGCGGGTGCGAGGGATTACCTGGTAAAACCCTTTACCGCCGACCAGCTTATAAGCTCCATTAAGAAAATCCACCAGCTGGACAGAAGGAAGAACAGGAGGAAGGCTCCCGCAGCGCTGTCGTCAAAGCCCAAGGCCATTGCCGTGTACAGTCCCAAGGGGGGTATCGGCACCACCACCATCGCGGTAAACCTCGCGGTTATGATGCACCAGCTTACCGGAAAAAGGGTGGCGCTCCTTGACATGGACCTGCAGTCCAGTGATATAGGCGTTATGCTGGATTTAAAGCTTAACAAAACCATAAGCGATATCGTGCAAAACATCGGATACCTGGACCAGGACCTGATGCACGATTACATGTACAAGCACAGCTCGGGCATTGACGTGCTGCTGGCCCCGCCGGAGCCGCAGTACGCCGAGCTTGTAAAGCCCGAGTACATTGAAAAAATCCTGAAAGTCCTGAAGCAGCAGTACGACTTCATAGTAATGGACACCCCGTGCAGTCTTGACGCATTTTCCATAGCCCTTTTAAACCAGTCCGACGAGGTTCTGATGGTGCTGGCCCTTGAACTTACCACGGTGCGCAGGGTCAAAAAGACATTGGACCTTTTCAAGGACCTTGGCGTACAAGGCAACATCCGCTACGTACTGAACCGGTCCTCCGAAGAGATTGGCCTGAACCGCCGGGAGGTGGAAAAACACCTTGGCATTACCATTGACAACCATATTTCCTCCAACGGCAGGGTAACGGTCAATGCGCTGAACAAGGGCGTACCCTTTGTTATCAACACTCCCACCGCCAGGATAAGCGACGAGATGAAAAAGCTGGCGCTAAACTGCGCCGGGACGGTACAGGAAAAAAAGAAAAAAAGCCTGTTTTCCTTTTAGGAGGTGCCTTAAATGTCGCTTCTTAAAATGCTGGAAAGCCGCAGGAACATGACCGATGACGGCATAGGCAGCGTTATCCAACCGGACAATACCGACCGGTACGAGGAACTGAAGACCACCATTCACCGGCTTTTGATAGCCAAGCTGGAGCAGGAGGCCAAAATATCCGCCTTAAACGGCAGCGAGCTGGAAAAGGAAATAAGGGACTTTGCGATGGATTATATAAACGCCAATTCCCCGCACATACCCCAGCCGGACAGGAATATTATAATAGGATACCTTTTGGACGAAATATGCGGTTACGGGCCCATTACCGAGTTCCTCAAGCAGACCGACATTGAGGAGATAATGGTCAACGGCCCCTACCAGATATATATTGAAAAGAAGGGTAAGGGCCATATACTGACCGGTAAGAAATTCCGGGACAAGGAACACGTGATGCACGTCATTGAAAAGATAATAAGCCCGCTGGGCAAGCGGGTGGACGAGACCAAGCCCTACACCAATGCAAGGCTTCCGGACGGTTCCAGGGTACACGTCATCGCCCCGCCGGTGGCGCCCAAGGGGCCCTACATATCCATACGGAAGTTCGAGACCGACCCCTTTACGATAAACGACCTTATAAGCTTTAACACGCTGACGCCGGAGATGGCAAGGTTTCTCGAGGCCTGCGTCAAGGCTAGGATAAACATAATGGTTTCGGGGGGTACCTCCTCCGGCAAAACCACTGTGCTTAACTGCCTTACTTCCTTTATAAACGATGATGAAAGGATACTGGTGATAGAGGACTCCATGGAACTGCAGCCGCGGGGAAACCACGTGCTCCGGCTGGAGGCAAGGGACGCCAACATCGAGGGCAAGGGCGAGTTCACCATAAGGCAGGCGGTAATAGAGGCACTGCGCATGAACCCCACCCGCCTTATAATAGGCGAGATCCGGGGCGCGGAGTGCTTTGACTTCCTGCGGGCCAGCAATACCGGGCACCGGGGCAGCATAAGCACCGCCCATGCCAACTCGCCGAGGGACCTTTTGCACGCGCTGGAGACCATGACCATGATGTCCAACATAGACATACCCCTTATAGCGATAAGGAGATACATAGCCAGTACCTTGGAAGTCATCGTGCAGCAGCAGCACATGGAGGACAATACCAGGAAAACGGTAAGCATCACCGAGGTGTGCGGTATGGAGGGAAACGTAATACAGCTCCAGGAGCTTTTCCGGTACGAACAGGAGGGCGTGGAGCGCAGCGGCAGGGTCCGGGGCCGGTTTGTATGCACAGGGGTTAGGCCCAGCTTTATGAACAAGATAAGGGCGGCGGGCATAGCCATCCCGGACAGCATCTTCGAAGCTTGAGCACACACGGGGGACAGACACGGGTGGAGGTGAACAGCATGAAATCGACTTATCTTTTATTTTTGGTTATCCCAACCTTATACATATATTACCTGGGTCTTTTAAGGGTCCTTTACAGTAAAAGAATTCACCAGGACGAAAGGCTGGACCGGTACCTTAAAGCGGAACGGGCGGGAGACCGGGACGAAAAGCCTTCATTCACGCTAAAGTCCGTCATTAGGAGGCTGGGAAAGTCCCTCATCAGGAAGGACCGGTCCGCTAGACTGGAGCTGCAGCTTATAAAGGCGGGCATTCCCCTAAGGAGCGAAGAGTACATAATAATAGCGTACCTTTCGGCCATAATTCCGCCGATTCTAATATATATGCTAACCGGCAACATTTTCGCGGCGGCGGTGACCTTTGTGGCAGGGTTAATAATGCCGAAGCAACTCCTTAATGCCGCAATCAAAAAGAGGTTAAATAAGTTCAACCAGCAGCTTCCCGATGCGCTAAACGTTATGATTTACGCGCTTAAGTCGGGCCTTAGCTTTATACAGGCCGCTGAAAGCGTGGCAAACGAAATGACCGGCCCCATAAGCAGCGAGTTCAAAAGAATGGTAAACGAGGTTACAATCCTCAGCCGTCCCAAAAACGAGGCGCTGGAGAACATGAGCAGGCGGGTAAACAGCGACGACCTGGACCTGGTGGTGACGGCAATAACCATCCACTCCCAAGTGGGGGGCAACCTCGCCGAGGTGCTGGAGAACATAGTCGAAACGGTCAGGGACAGAATCACCATCAAGGGGGAGATAAAGGCCATCACCGCCCAGGGAAGAATTTCCGGGATAATAGTCGCCTCCATCCCGCTGCTGGTGGGAACCATGATTCTGTTTATAGACCCGGGGTACATGAAACCCCTTGTCACAAAACCCCTGGGCTGGGTGCTCATCGGCTACTGCATAATATCCGAAATGCTTGGCTTTATGCTTATGAAACGGATAACAAACATAGACTTCTAATACCCGGGAGGTATCGCCATGACCCATATTCTTGTCCTGGTACCGGTAACGCTTTTCCTTATTTTTTACACGATAACATCCGCCGTGGCAAACGCCCGGAAGCGGGCTGTAAACAGGATCGCAAAGTACTTAAGGCACAGGGAAACCACCGCCCGGGACATTGAGCTTAACAAGTCACTGTCCGACAGGCTGCTGATGCCTGTTTACCGCAGGCTTTCCAACGCCGTTTCGCAGCTTATTCCGCGAAACCACCTGGAAACCATAAGCGTCAGGCTCTCCCACAGCGGTCTGAGGATATCCCCCCAGGAATTCCTTACGCTGCAGTTTTGTGCAATGACCATATTCCCTTCCCTTTTCTCGATAATGCTTTTCCGGGCAGACTACGAAGTCGACGAGATTATCGCAATATTTGTCCTGCTAGCTTCGGCGGGCTACTTGATACCCAAGTACATAGTCCTTTCCAGGATAAACAGGAGGAAAGACCAAATACGACGCGAACTGCCCGGAATGATTGACCTGCTTACGGTAAGCATGGAAGCGGGGTTAAGCTTTGACATGGCCCTGTCCAAGATAGTGTCCAAGTCCTCGGGCCTTCTTTCGGAACATCTTGGCCTTGCAATAGGCAAAATACGGCGGGGCATACCCCGCAGCCAGGCCCTTAAGGAAATGGCGGACAAGGCGGACGTGGATGAACTGACCAATTTTATCCGCACGGTGCTGCAGGCGGAAAAGCTGGGCATAAGCATCGGCAACATACTAAGGGTGCAGTCGGCCCAGATGCGGGAGACAAAAAAGCAGTGGGCCAGGGAAAAGGGCGGCAAGGCGGCGGTAAAGATAATTATACCGCTGGTGCTGTTCATCCTGCCGGTACTGTTCGTGGTGCTTTTGGGCCCGCTGCTGCTTAACGCGATGGAATACTTCTGATGAAAAGTAACGGGGGAAAGAACAATGGTGCTTATAAACAAGGAAACCGGAACGGTGATAGCCAGTGAAGTATTCGTGGCAAACAGGTTCTGGCCGAAGTTTTGGGGACTTCAGTTCAAAAAAAGCATACCCGCCGACTTCGCCTATATAATACTTAACTGCCGCAGCATACACACCTGCTTCATGCGGTTTAACCTGGACGCGGTGTTCGTTGACCGCCGCTTTAAAGTGCTCAAGGTGTACCGGAACTTAAAACCCTTCAGCATGACGCCGCTGGTAAAGGACGCCTACGCGGTGATTGAACTAAAACACGGCAGGCTTGATATAGAACCGGGCGACGGTCTTGGGTTAATCAATGACACCCCGGCTGTATACCTGTAACTTCCTCCGCGGCAGGCAGGCCGGGCTGTCAATAGCAGCGGATTTTTTAATGGCAGTCGAGTTCACAACCGCTGCGGCTTTTTACAAGGGCCGGCCGGGTTCACAGCTGCTGCGGCCTTTTACAAGGGCCGGCGTGTAAATGGCAAGGAATTGTTCTCCAATCGCCCAGGGTTTTGCCCTCCCTAATCATCTAAAGTTTTGCCCTCCTTTATGGTCCTTGCAATCTGTGACGCCACCGGCGGGCAGCCCTTGCAGAATGGGAAGTCCTTCCTGTGCCGGGCGGTGCAGTTGCCCACGACAATCACCCTGCCGTCCGGGGCGCAGCCGCAGGAGCCCCCGCCGCCTTGCCCGGCGTCCCCCGGAGTACCGCCCTCCGGCACTCCGCCATACGGTACGTCTACGTCACAGCTGCTGCCGCCCTCAAAACTTCCACCCTGCCCGGCACCTCCCAACAGGTCCCCCCTTTCCAGGTCCCTTCCTATGCCCACCGTAACCGGGGGCCAGTCGGCGAACTCATGATGGTGATACCGGAAAAACTGTACCATGGCCGCGTGGCATGCGCTGCACGCTCCCCTGTCCACCACCCTTGGGTTGGAATAGGACTGGTGCAGGTCATGCTCGGTTGCAAGCACGAACTTCCGTGAGTAGTCCATGTAGTTTTCCGGGTGCACCCTAAGGTTCCTTAGGTCAAAACCCTTGTTTTCCCTAACCAGGTTAATGTGGGGGACCGCGTCAAATCCCATCCCCATAAGCCTTAGGCATACCAGGTCATTGGCCACCGCATTGTCGCTGGCAACCACCACTCCGAGGTTTACCGGCGTGCCGCCGGACGGGCCAAAACCTTCCATGGCTATAAACCCGTCGGCGACAGTATAATCGGGATAGCAGACCTTAGCAAGGTCCATGATGCCGTAGTCCAGGCACTTGCCCTTGCTTTCATCGGGGACGTCCCGGTGTATCCTGTGCAGCCTGGTCTTGTCCTTCTGGTACATGCAGCCCTTCATGTTTTTTATACTCAGCGTGGCCCCGGTGTACATATGGGTTTTCATAACCGGCACCGAAACCAGTATATCCACCTGGAAGGGCAGCCTGGAAAGCTTAAGGCTGTCCACCATTACCGGGTCGGGTATTCTTACCTCCTGCATCCCGAAGTCGTCAAGGCTGACACACTCCGCCCCCTCCTCCAGGCACACGGCATGTATTCCGGCAGACTTTAACGCTTCCATGCTGTCGGTGCCCACTATGGAGCTGTCCCCCACGTACAGCCTTCCCACATGCTTCTCTTTGAAGAAACGAATAAGCCCCCGTACCACTTCCGGGTGGGTGCAAAGCCCGCTGGCGGCGGGCCCCTTGAACCCGGTATTTACTTTCAGCAGAACCGACTTGCCGGCGGCGTTTTCCTTGAACGCTTTGCTTATGGCCTCATGGGCCATCGCCGCCGGGTCGGTACCCTTTATTACATATACATGTGAAGTCATTACCGCATTCCCTCCAAACCTGTCCCTTAGTCATGCCCTGCCGTGCTGCATGGCCGGTATGTTCCTTTATAACCTTCAAAACACCCGTGTCTTGCTCGCTCTCTACTTTGCAGCGGCTTGTATTCCGTTTGCGAGTTCATCAACCTGGTCCTGTATTTCCCTTGGCGGAGCAGGGGTTACAAGGCTTACCGCCACCAGCAGAACCATTGCCGTCACAAAGGCCACAAAGGTAAGGTGAAGCCACTTGTAGTAACCCACGGCAAACCATATTGCGGACCCGAGAAATCCCCCAATAAGCCCGGCAATGGCCCCTTCACGGGTGGCCCGTTTCCAGTATAGGCCCAGCACCACAACCGGCGCAAAGGTGGACAGGCCTCCCCATGCCCACCAGTTTACCCACAGCACTCCCTCAAAGGGGTTAAAGGCGATGTATACGGCCACCGCACCAATAATCACAGCGGTTATCCTGCCCACCAGAAGTATCTCCCTGTCGGTAGCTTGCCCCTTTTTGAACATCTTGTTGTAGAAGTCCTGGCAGACCGCCGTGTTTACAACGTGAAGCAGAGCATCCGACGAGGACATTACCGCCGCCAGTATGGCCGCTGTCACAACCCCTACCAGGAACTTGGGAGTATAGGTCATTATCATCCGGATAAAGTTTGTATTGGGGTCAGCGGACTGCGGAAACAGCACCAGGCAGGCCAAGTACATGAAAAACGTGCCGAACAGCAGAAACACGCCGGTGGTCCCTGCAATCATCGCACCCTTTTTGGATTCGCCGGGGTTTTTCATGCCCATAAACATCTGCACAAGCTGGGGCTGTCCCATGTAGCCCAGCCAGCCCGCGGACAAAAGACCAACTATTGTTATGGGCGCAATCCACGGGTTCATTAACTTTGGGTCAATAGCCTTCACTCCTTCAAACACTGCGCCAAGGCCGCCGGTATTGGAAAAGGCAATCACCAAGCCGAAAATTACCGTAAATATCATTAGCATGCCCTGGATAAAATCGGTCCAGGCCACCGCCAGCAGGCCCCCTGCCGAGGTGTAGGCTATTACGACAACAGTGCCCAATACCACCGATACGGTATAGTCCCAACCCAGGACCGCCTGCAGCGTGGTCCCCGCCGCCATTAGCTGGGAGCTGAGATACACGGTCATACTGATAATGATAATTACTGCCGAAATTGCACGGATGTACTTTTTATCCTTGTCGTAATAACGGGCCTCCAAAAGGTCAATGAAACTGCGCGCCTTGGTCATCAGCGTGAATTTGCTCACCCTTTTGGCCAGCACAAAGAAGTTTATAAACGGCGCAAAACCGGACGAAAAGGCTGTCCATATGGCTCCAAAACCGGTACTTGCAACCTGGCCCACCCAGGCGATAAACAGCCAGCCGCTTAACCCTGCGGCCTGGTGGGCTATTGAGGTAAGTGTAGTGCCGAAGGTCCTTCCGCCAATGAGATAATCCTCCGAGGTTTTAACGCTTTTAGATGCTCTATAGCCTATGTAGAGCATAGCCGCCATGTATGCCAAAATAACAACGATTACAACTGTCATTAATTACTCCCTCCATAGTTGAGAATTAAGCCCCGGGACCGGGTGCCATGTCGGGCGTCCCCATCCAACGGCCGGCGTCCCGGCCGTAACATAGGCACCATCCCCTGCCTGCCCCGGACAAAGAAGCGTTCTTTGTCCGTGTGGGTTTTGGGGGACATTCCTCCAACCCCACAGGTCGACCTTTAAGGGAAGGTGTGTCCCCTTTTCTCTATATAAAAAAGAGGACCCATCTAATGAGTCCTCTTTTAGCTTTCCATGTATTCTTAAGGGAGTACGGCATCGCCTATGCCTATATCGGCCTTCGCAATACCCTACACTTGTCATCCTCATTAGAGAAGGTGTTACCTATTCTTTTGCAGGACAAATAGCCGGCGTAGTAATAATAGCCCCCGGCGTAGTAATAATAGCTGTTAAGCTGTCCTGCATTTACCTTCCCAATAAGGTTTTCCATGACATGGCCTCCATGTAATTTGACCATTCTAATTTTATGGCTAATTCTATCAGGTTGAACATGTAATGTCAATGAAAATATTGTGTTAAAGTTTCCCAGGTATTCCCGCTTTCCGCCTTTTTTGTCCCCCCGCGGCTGGAAATACCGGCTTTAGGCCCTTTCGCCTAACCCTTTATAACCGCTATTGTCTTTAACTTTTTAACAGGTTCTATTAGGTCAAGCTGCTGGCTTATCACAAAATCAATGTCCTTGTAGGCAAACCTGCTTTCCTCCGAAACATCCCTTTTGTTTTGCTTGCCCAGTATTACCCCCAGCTCCTTAAGGTCAACCATGGTTTTTTCCACCGAAAAACGTTCCCTGGCCTGCCTTCTTCCCAGGCTCCTGCCCGCCCCGTGGCTGCACGAGCAAAAGCTCTCGGGATTGCCCTTACCCTTTACAATATACGAAAAGCTGCCCATGGCGCCGGGAATTATCCCGGTTTCGCCATCCCTCGCCCTTATGGCGCCCTTTCTATGAACCCATACCTCCTTGCCGTAATGGCGCTCCGCGGCGGCATAGTTGTGGTGGGCATTCACCTCGCCGCTGAATTCAATGCCCGAGAGTTTTTCCGCCAGCCTTTCTTTTACTACCTCCAGCATAACCTGCCTGTTTTCCCTTGCAAATTCCAAGGCCAGCATCATCCATGAGATGTACTGGTCGGCCTCCCTGGTATCCAGCGGTAAATATGCCAGGTCAAACTCCCTCGGCACGGGAAAGGACCATTTCTCGTTCAGTTCCTTTGCCCTGTTGTTAAAAAATCTTGCCACCTTGTATCCAAAGTTCCTGCTGCCGCTGTGGACCATTATGCACAGCCTTCCCTCTTCATCCTCCTGCAGCTCGATAAAGTGATTTCCGCCCCCCAGCGTCCCCACCTGGTAGTATCCCTCTTCTATCAGCGGCAGGCCTTCCGGCAGGGCGGTACGCTCCATCGCCCTCGCAAAGTCCGATTGTTCCAGTGTACTGCATTTTTGCCGTTTGGCGTGGTGCTTAAAGCCGGTTGGAATATCCCGCATTATCTGGCCCACCAGGTTCTTGTACTCCCCGGGCCCAAGTTCGGTTTTGTGCCTGTCGGTTTCCACGAAGGCAACACCGCAGCCTATATCCACTCCGACCGCGTTGGGTATTATCGCGCCTTCCACCGCTATCACGCCGCCAATGGGCATGCCATAGCCCTCGTGGGTATCCGGCATTAGCGCGACCCATTTATGTACAAAGGGAAGGTTTGACAGGTTGAGTGCCTGTCTAAGGCAGCCGTCGTCCACCTGCTCCCTGTTTTCCAGCCATACTTTAATCGGTACCCGCTGCTTGTCTTTTTCGAAAATAACGAACATGTCCCCGCCTCCTTTGATTTTATTCAAAGGGCAGCCCTTTGTACCGCCCCCGCCGTTCAGCCACATTCCAGCCCGGAAGCCGACCTGCTCACTATGATTATAAGCGAAATTTCGGGAAAAATCACTGACGCCCGAAAAA
>ERZ773359.4817-NODE-4817-length-13528-cov-5.097380_pt1 | contig 13528 bp, 11 predicted proteins | sample MGYA00374955_ERZ773359 | MGnify/ENA primary metagenome ERZ773359 (study PRJEB29098, sample SAMN04486028) | biogas fermenter metagenome | study: EMG produced TPA metagenomics assembly of the Biogas fermentation microbial communities from Germany - Plant 4 DNA1... | reverse complement strand
ATGGAGCATCCAGGAATGCAAAGTTCGGGAAGAGTCTCTTGGCGCTTACCCTGCATGCAAGCTTAAACATATCGTAGTTAGGATCTTCAGGATTATAGTTTACTCCTTCTTTAACCTTGAAAATATGCACCGGGAAAATGGGGGTTTCTCCATTTCCGAGACCAGCTTCGGTTGCAAGAAGTATGTTCTTGATAACCATCCTGCCTTCCGGGGAGGTATCCGTACCATAGTTAATGGAACTGAAAGGAACCTGCGCCCCTGCCCTGCTGTGCATGGTGTTAAGATTGTGGACAAAAGCCTCCATGGCCTGATATGTATTCCTGTCTGTTTCGGCCAGTGCTTTATCGGCCGCAAAATTCTGGGCTTTCCCTATAATTTCAGCATCATGAATATGTTCAATGAGGTAGTCCCTCTCCAGGTCCACATATTTTTCATTGGGTATTAGTGTAGGATAGACATTGTGCTGGTCTAAAATTCTCTTTGAAACAGTATTTACAAGTGTTGCCGCGTCCTCATATCCGGACAACAGTTCCAGAGCTTTGGCCAGGTTCTGCTTGTAGAGCCTTGAATAGGTTTTGGCAACACCTGCAGCCATTCCATAATCAAAATTGGGTATGCTCTGGCCACCATGCTGATCGTTCTGGTTGGACTGAATGGCAATACAAGCCAGGGCGGAATAGCTGTGTATGTCATTGGGCTCTCTTAAATGCCCATGCCCTGTACTGAATCCGTCTTTAAAAAGCTTAACTATATCAATCTGACAGCAGGTGGTTGTAAGGGTGAGAAAATCCATGTCATGGATATGAATATCTCCATTTTTGTGGGCCTGCGCATGCTCGGGCTTTAGGATATACATTTCATAAAACTGCTTTGCGCCTTCAGAACCATATTTGAGCATGGTTCCCATTGCAGTGTCCCCGTCAATATTTGCATTTTCTCTTTTGAGATCATTGTCTTTTGATTCTTTAAAGGTCAGGTCCTCATAAACCTTCATCAAACGGGTATTCATTTCCCTGATACGGGTTCTCTCTGCCCGGTACAGAATGTACTCCTTGGCTGTTTTTGCGTGTCCGGCCTCAATAAGAACCTTCTCGACAATATCCTGGATTTCTTCTACCCCTGGAACTTTCTTATCAGGACTGCTTTCAAGCTGCTCCACTACTTTTTCTGCCAGAGTTACAGCAGTGGTATAATTCTCTTCTCCTGCAGCTCTTGTTGCTTTGAAAATGGCATTAATGATTTTTTCAATGTTGAAAGGTACTTCTCTTCCATCTCTTTTTCTGATCTTTGTAATCATGCCCGCACTTCCTCTTTTATGTTGAGTTTTTTCATTGGTTGACAGATAAAACCTCCCGACAAAAGCGTCAAGAGGCAATCAAATCAATTCTCATAAAAGACCTGCTTACTTGGAAACCGTCCTCTGTGGAACAATATTTTGTTATTATTATACTATCACAGCACAACATGTAGTGTCAATGCTAAGTTATCCTGTAACCTTAACTCTTCCATTGTTCCCAGATTATAATAGTGTGATTGATGAATACTATAAGTCCAGCATACACAATATAACGCCAGAAAAAAATGAGAATATGGTCCCGGAATTGGCTCAGAAATAAGGGCAAACAATTCCATGATATGGAATCCGGATGGCCGGATTATTCAAAAATACGCTATTTCAGTATTATATTTCAATTAATCGGAGACATTTTCAAAAATGTCTCTACACCGTTGACAAATTGGTAACGGTCTAAATATAATTGAGGTAAGTTAATAAACAGCAGGGGGAGTCCAAGATATGACCAAGATAAAAGATACCGCTCTGGACAGTTTCCAATATGCTATTTCAGAATATCTTCTCAGAAACAAAAGTATCCTTGATCAGATGACCAAACTGGAAAGTTCAAATGCACGAATTAACAGAACCCTCTCCAAGGCAGTGACCCATTGTGGTTGTCTCAAAGTCAATGCGAGCAAACAAAACTATCCTGAAGACATGCAGCCCGAAAAAATCAGTACTCACCTGGAAGGGAAAATTTGCCCCAACTGCAGGGACTTTCTTGAAAAAGAAATAGGCCATCACTTGTTCTATCTGGCTTCACTGTGCAACAACCTTGATCTGAACCTCTATGACATTATTATTAAGGAGCTTGAAAGACTTAATCTTCTTGGAAAGTTCAATATGAGATAATTTGAGTAATAAGTTCAGAAGTATATTTCCGATAACACTTAAGATTATCTGATTACTTGGTGCACCTATGATTAATCTATAAATTGGAACACATATAATCAATTAAGATTGATTGATAAGAAATTATACAAAATTTAAGGGTCTGAGTAATATTCAGACCCTTATCTCTTCTATTTACAAGTTTTACAAGCATTTATCTTTATCCGGTAAGTTTTACTTTAGAAAAGACCGCGCTGAGAATAATGAAATATCGAAAAATCAGACATCAAAAAACGGCATTTATAGCTTCTTCAACAGTGGAAACAGTCACTATTTCCATTTCTTCAGCCAAATCTTTGGGCAGAGTTATTGAGCTTTCAGGAATGATACAGCGTTTAAATCCGAGGCGGTGGCTTTCTGCAAGTCTTTTCTCCATTTGGTTTACAGGCCTTACTTCTCCTGTTAACCCGACTTCTCCAAATACTACCGTCAACGGGCTTAAAGGCATGTTTTTAAAGCTTGACGCTATCGCCAGGACGGCTCCCAGATCCGATGCCGGCTCAACAAGCTTAAAACCTCCTACCACGTTTAGATATGCATCAAAGGATGAAAGCTGCATTCCAACTTTCTTTTCAAGGACTGCCAGAAGCATTGAGAGCCTGTTATAGTCCATACCGTTGGCCTGTCTTCTTGCCATCCCGAATGCGGTAGGACAGACAAGGGCCTGTACTTCCACCAGCATTGGTCTTGTTCCCTCTATTATTCCGACAATTACCGATCCGGCCTGGTCCTGGTTCTTATGCTGAATCATCCTGCTGGAAGGGTTGGAAACGTCAATGAGCCCTGTTTCCCTCATTTCAAAAATGCCAATCTCATTGGTTGAACCAAAGCGGTTTTTAACCGCCCTTAATATTCTGAAATCCTGATGGCGTTCCCCTTCAAAGTAGAGGACCGTGTCCACCATGTGCTCAAGGACTCTGGGACCTGCCAGAGACCCTTCCTTGGTCACATGTCCAACCACAAAAGTTGTAATCCCGTTCTTTTTGGCTATCCTGAGAAGCTGCCCGGTCACATCCCTGACCTGGCTTACACTTCCCGGCGCAGAAGTCAGTTTTTCCGTATATACCGTCTGGATGGAGTCAATCACAAGAAAATCAGGTTTATCCCTGTCAATCACAGCTTCAATAGTTTCAAAGGATGTTTCTGAAACCATGAATACATTGGGATTAAGTGCCCCAATGCGCTGAGCTCTTAGCTTAATTTGAGCAACCGATTCTTCACCCGAAACATACAGAACCCTGCCGGATTCAGCGATTTTGGCAGATATCTGCAGTATCAGTGTTGACTTTCCTATACCAGGATCCCCGCCGACAAGTATAAGAGAGGCGGGAACTATTCCCCCGCCCAATACACGATCAAACTCGGCACTTCCGGTTTTGAGCCTCGTTGCTTCAATTGTTTCAATTTCAGTAAGCGGCAGTGGTTCCGGCAATGGCCCTGCAGAACCTTGCGTCCTGGATGCAGAGGCATTTTCAACTACCTCTTCAATAAACGTGTTCCACTTTAAACACGAGGGACATTTTCCAAGCCAGCCGCTGCTTTCATAGCCGCATTCGCTGCATACATATTTACTGCGAAGCTTTGCCATTATTTTTACTCCCTTCAGAGTTTCTTCCATTTCACCCCGTTAGGTGTATCCTGAAGTTCTATACCCATTTCTTTGAGTTTATCCCTGATTTCATCAGCCAGTTTCCAGTTCTTTTCCTTCCTGGCCTTCTGCCTTTCTTCAATAAGACGCTCAACTTCAGCCTCGAGGGTGTCCTCGCCCTTTCTCACAATGCCAATTACTCCGGTGAGTTCATTGAACAGATTGAGCGCTTCTTCAAGATAAGCTTTGCTTGTATTGCCTCCGGAGATATCGGTATTGATTTCGCGGACCATCTCAAAGATGGCTGCAATGGCATCAGCTGTATTAAGGTCGTCTTCCATGGCTTCGATGAATTTTTCTTTATATGCCAGAAGTTTTGAAGCGTCAGGACCTGATGACCCTTCATCCTTCGCATTCTTGAGCAGGAATTCCATATTCCTCTTGCATTCATAGAGTCTGTCCAAAGCGTTGGAGGCTTGTTCAAGCTGCTCAGCACTGTAATTTATAGGGCTTCTGTAATGGGCTGAAAGCATGAAGAAACGGATAACTTCATAGTCATAGTGCTTGGATGCATCCCTTACCGTAAAGAAGTTACCCAAAGATTTACTCATCTTCTGGTTGTCTATATTGAGAAATGCGTTATGGAGCCAGTATCTTGCAAAGGGCTTTCCGTTGGCTGCTTCGCTTTGCGCTATTTCATTTTCATGATGTGGGAAGATGAGATCCACTCCGCCGCTGTGGATGTCAATGGTCTCCCCAAGGTATTTATTCGCCATTACTGAGCATTCAATATGCCAGCCGGGGCGGCCGGGTCCCCACGGGCTGTCCCAGGCAGGTTCTCCGGGTTTGTGAGCTTTCCAGAGAACAAAATCCATGGCATCCTGTTTTCTTTCATCCACTCCAATACGGGCCCCTGCTTCCAGTTCATCTATGTTGTAGTGGGACAATTTTCCGTATTCGTTAAATTTCTTGGCGCTGAAGTAGACATCTCCGCCTGCTTCGTAAGCAAAGCCTTTATCAATAAGTGTCTTAATAAAATCAATTATTTCAGGTATTGTTTCGGTAGCCCTGGGATGGAAATCGGCTTTCTCAATGCCGAGGCCCTCTGCGTCCACGAAATATTCTTTAATATAGCGCTCAGCTATCTCACTGACCGTAGTTCCTTCCTCATTGGCTTTCCGGATAAGTTTGTCGTCTATATCAGTAAAGTTCTGGACAAATGTTACATCATAGCCTCTGTATCTCAAGAATCTTCTTAATGTGTCAAAGACAATAAAAGGCCTTGCGTTACCAATGTGGAAGTAGTTATATACAGTCGGGCCGCAGGAATACATGGTTACCTTGTTCCCATTAAGCGGCACAAACTCTTCCTTCTGGCGGGTTAAAGTATTGTAGAGTTTCATAAAAGATTTCTTCCTTTCTGACAGTTTTCATCCTGACAGCTTTCATTCTGACCTTTTTTCTTCCTGTCGGTCTCCCTGGGTATTATTAATTTTACCCTCAAGCTCTTTTATAATCTTCTGGTATTCAGAAAGTTCGCTTCTCAGTTTGCTGATCTCGCCCCTGAGCCTGCAGAATTCCTGGGATACCGGGTCAGGAATATGTATCTGGTCAAGTTCAAAGCTTTGGCGAATCTTTTGTCCGGCGCGCTTGACAGCTCTGCCGGGAACACCGACAACAGTGGTATCTTCTTCAACCTCATTCAATACAACTGCATTCGCCCCTATTTTGGCATTGTCCCCGACCTTGAAAGGTCCAAGAATTTTGGCGCCTGCACTTATAAGCACATTGTTGCCTATAGTGGGATGGCGTTTTTTCCCTTTGTCCTTTCCAGTACCTCCAAGGGTAACTCCGTGGTAGATTGTGCAATAATCCCCTATTTCGGCAGTCTCGCCTATGACCACTCCCATACCATGGTCAATAAACAGGCATTTGCCTATTTTGGCTCCCGGGTGTATTTCAATACCGGTTTTGTGCCGGGCATACTGCGAAATGGCACGGGCTATAAAGTACCTTCCATGCCTGTGGAACCAGTTGGCAATCCTGTACATCCGGACAGCCTTATATCCTGAGTACTGGAAAATTACCTGCCATACACTTCTTGCTGCAGGATCCCTCTCATAAATTGATTTAGCTTCCTCATACCATCTGAACATGTCTTTCACCTGTAGATGCATTATATACCAATAATTATACACATTATATCTTCTACAGGAAACTGTGTATGACAAGTATTTTAAAAAATCAGGACATTGCCGTAACATCAGGCGCTTCAATATCTATCATTGCAGCGCCGGCGGCTGTGGCAAATTCAGCATTTTCCGGTATGTGGAACTTCACTTTATGCAGATCTGTCAGGAAATGAAAAACTTCTCTGGCCTGAGGTACACCTGTCAGGTTGCCTGTCAGAACAACATCTTCGGTATTGGCGTTTCTGGAAGCGAAGACCGCCATCATCCCTATGCTCTGAAAAACAAGATTGATTATCCCAAGAGCAATATCAGCTTTGGAGACACGGTCGATTATCTTCCCAAAGTTGGATGCTGTGGTATGCGACGGCATACCCGCAATTTCATCATGTGAAATGTCGCCTATTGTAAGGTCTACATGGCTTAAATCCCCGTCTTTGGCCAACTCTATAATATCATTGAAATTGCGTATGTTCAAGGTAAGTCCGGAAAGGCCAAGCAGGGTTCCTCCGCCCACACCTGTTCCGCCTAAGTGGGAAACCCTGCCTTTATCAGCCATGACATAAGCGGTACCTGTACCCATACTCACAACCACCGCTCTGTCAAGGCCGCTCAAATACAGGCCGCCAAGGCCTGTCGCATTAAATTCTGCAACTCTGTAAGTGGGAATTCCGAAGATTTTTTCTTCTATGAAGGAGGAACCTACTCCTGTAATCATGACTCTGTCGATGTCAGACAGCTTCAGTTTGTTTTCGTTAAGAAAGCGGCCAAATGCGCCATATACCGATGAAACCGGGTCAGTAGCCTTGACCAGTAAAGGACTGAAGATTTTGCCCGAGTCCATTCCTACGATCTTGGTTGTACTGCCTCCGATATCTATTCCAATTACTTTACCCATAAAATCCCCCTGTTCCCCTTAAAAACATTAGTGTTCTTATGGAATATTTTTATGGTCAACTTAAGTACTATCTTTTCTTTATTCTTTCAACAGCATAAACAATTGGGGAACATACAAGAGCAGCTAAAAGTATTTCAAATACCACATTAAGGGCGATGCCCCCAAAAATAAAGGTGAAAAGGTTTTTGACCACAACAGGTGTTTCAGAAGAGCTTACTATCGCATCCACATACTGGCGTGCATAGAGAATATAAATCATTCCCAATACACCTATTGTATTGGTAAGAGTTCCCGCCACAGCACCGATTATTATAGCTATGCTCTTTTTCTTTATCAGCTTGTTAATGCCGCTGTAAGCATAGTGTGCCGCAATTCCTATCAATATACGCGGCAGAACAGAAACAAGCGGATTTAGAAATACAAAGGCCGTAGGCAGTCCTGCAAATATTGTGGCAGCAGTATACAGACTCGAGAGTCCAAAAATCAGCCCTACAAAGCCCCCTACAACAGGACCTTCAAGTATTCCCGCAATAATAACAGGAACGTGCATTGTAGTAATAGTGATTGGTAAAGGCGGGACGGGTATATAACCCAATGACGGAATAAGACTTAAAAGAATTGAAAATGCGGACAAAACGCCCGTGACAGCAATGCGCCTCGCGCTTGCTCCAAATTTGTTGCTATTCTTGTTCATAACCTACCTCCGTTCTCACTCCATTATGGATATGAGTCGAAATTAATATAGTATAAAATTAATTTGTCCGGTTTTCTTCAGAAATACCGGCCATTTAATATTATCACAGCCCCCGATATTATTTCAATTATTTAAGATATACATAAATAAAGGCTAAGACAGCCACACTTTATGCAAAACCAATATCAGGGTTTTGTGGAAATATAGATAAGTTTATCCCTCAATATAAGATAAATTACTGCATGAAATGACAGTATTTTTCTATGTACAGTCATTAAATTGTGATAAGATTAAAGAAATAACTCAACAGGTGATATGTTTGCTTCACGTTTTTATAGTCAACCCGGCGGCAGGCAAGGGAAAAGCTCTGCAAATGGCCGAACAAATAAAAAAGAGGTTTGAAGGTTTTTCACAACCTTATGAAATAAAAATAACCCAATATCCGGGACACGCTACAATTCTTGCCGAAGAGGCCTTAAAAGCCGACCAGCCCGTCCGTATTTATTCTGTGGGCGGTGATGGTACTTTAAATGAAATAGTTAACGGAATGGCTGGCTCACAAGCCGAACTTGGCGTCATCCCCTGCGGTTCAGGCAACGATACGGTCCGCTCGCTATACAAAATAGTCGATCCCATAAAGCTGATTGATGTTCTGCCTGTTTCTTCTACGGCACTTATTGATCTGGGCAGGTTTAACGGAAAATACTTTATCAATATTGCTTCCATAGGATTTGACGCAGAGGTGGTATTAAAGAGCCGGATTTTCAGAAGATCCCCTCTGATTTCAGGGTCAATGGCATATATTCTGGGTGTTTTGACAGCAGTTCTGAGAATGAAAAAATACAGGTTGCGCATAAGTGTAGACCAATCTGAAACCATTGAAAAAGACACTCTTTTATCTATTTTTGCAAACGGCTCATTTTACGGAGGCGGAATGCTGCCCGCTCCCATGGCGAAAATGGATGATGGGTTGCTTGATTTCTGCTTTGTTGATAAAGTCACCAGGTTAAAACTCTTAAGGTTTTTCCCTGCTTTCATTAAGGGAAAACATGTCGGTATGAAGGAAGTCCATATTTCAAGAGGCATACGTACCGTTGTTGAGAGTGACATACCTTTTCCTTACAACATTGATGGCGAAGTGTTCACAGGCACCAGCGCAGTTGTCGAATTAATACCTGATTATCTTAATGTACTGGTTCCGGTTGAGAAATAATCGTCCAGCTTCAATTATTTCAGATACAGAGTTGTGCTGTTCTTATATTGTGGAGCCCCGCATTTCTTCACATTACATAATCAGCTCATTCTCTTTTTTATTTACGGCATAAAACCCTGTGGGGTTTTCGGGATTTTCTTTATTGTACATAAAGGTGTTTCCGTCCATGCCGGAAAATACACCGCCCGCTTCGGTAACGATGATTTCCATAGCCGCCGTATCCCATTCCATGGTTCTTCCGAACCGGTAGTAAGCGTCTACATCGCCCCTTGCAAGAAGGCAGCCTTTGTACGCGCTTCCTGCAATTCTGATGTCTGTTATATTGTTTTTTAATATCAGATCATCAAGTTCAGGGGAATGATGGGATCTGCTTTTTGCCAGGCGAATGTTTCCGGTGTTCTCAGAGACTTTTATCCTTTTTACGCCACTTTCTGTTTCCATGAATGCCCCCATGCCTTTTAACGCGTAATACATTTCTTTGTAGACAGGAACGTAAATGACACCGGCAATTGGTCTTCCCCTTTCAACCAATGCGATATTTACGGTAAACTCATCATTCCTCTTAACATATTCCTTTGTCCCGTCAAGGGGGTCAACTACAAAGCAGTATTCCTTATTAAGTCTGGAGAGATCGTCAGAGGATTCCTCGGCCAGTACGGGAATGGATTCGAAATTACTTTTAAGACCTGACACAATTATTTCGTTAGCAGCTTTATCAGCACTTGTAACAGGTGAATTATCCTCTTTATACTCGACTTCGATTTCCCGCCTATAGTGTCTGAGTATTTCTATGCCCGCCTTATAAGACAGTTCTTTCATTACCTGAAGTATTTTCTGTAGTTCCTTCAAGCCCGGAATCCTCCTTTGTACTCTGTTTTTCAGCATATTTCTTAATATAGCTTACATTTCAGCAAAGCCACTCATTTTATACAACCCTTATGTAGTTATTTCGGTTTCCGACAGTTTGAATTTTATATGCTTCCCTTACAGGGCAACCATAGGCCTGGCTTTGGGTAATAACCATATTTAAATATTCCTCAGGGAACAGCAGGCAATATCCGCAACCAGTTCTTGAAACCTTGCAGGGTGTGGAAATAACTTCAAAAAACAGCCCCGACTGTTCAAATATGCGGCGCATTCTGAAGGCATAGTTCCCTGAATCATAAAGAGCAATACAATCCACAAAAAGCACCCTTTAAAATGATATCCATATTAATATGCTATTCCGCATATTATTCCACTGTCACAAATTCTGTCATATAACCTTGACCTCAACTTTATTCCTTGACATCATCAGGGGCTTATCGTATAATTACTTTTGCATTTAAGCGCCCGTAGCTCAGCAGGATAGAGCACAAGTTTCCTAAACTTGGTGTCGCACGTTCGAATCGTGTCGGGCGTACCAAAAAAGTCTGTTCATTACATGAACCGACTTTTTTCTTTTTTGTCCTTCTGCTATATATTTTCCCAAAGGAATGGATTAACCCCATTTAAATTCAATCATCACTTGCAGAACTTGAAGAAACTGACCTATCCTGCCGATTCAAGATTATTCAGTATTCCGGATGAAAACATAAAGAATGTGATTGAGAGAACAAGGCCCCATCCGCACATGGCATAAACAGCCATAATTTCACTGCCTGTGTAGGAAGCGGCTATGATCGCGGCAATTATGCCGGGAACCTGGATTAACAGTGAGGATATTACCTTAAGGAATATCAAAAGGCCTTTGCTGTGCACCCAGCCAAATATTCTTCTGCTTAAGACGTCGGTATATACAAAAACCGATCCGAAGGCCACATAAGTCAGTGTGCATGCGAATATGGTCTGTATACCCGCTTTAAACATTATTCCCGAAAGCAGGAAGAGCAACAGTCCATCAAAAAAATTCTTGATATGTTCGGCAGCCGTTGCATAGAAAAGCTTCTTCGCCGATGAATCGGGGATCAGGTATATAAAAGGTCTTTCCATCTCAACATTAAGTCTTCCCTGGGCCTGGAACAAAAGCAGCATATAGGCGCTGAAAAATAAAATAGCCATTAGAGATGCATCGCCACCGAATTCCCTCCCGATGATTAATCTGAAAACAAGTGTCGAAATTATGATGGTTACTGTCGTCACATCAAAGAAGAAGAAAAACGACATTTTACGGTATTCCAGAAGCTGTTTTGACAGTATTGTACGGGCTCCCGTCCCCCAGAGCTTCTGGGATACTTTATCCCTGACCTTCAAATTAAAAGCAAAGGTATTTCCTTCACGCTTTGCTTTCCGGACAGCTTCCAGATACTCGGTCCCGCTGAGTACATCTTCATAGTAATCAAGTTTAAGATGGTAAAGTGCTATGGAAATTCCAGCAATAAAAAGAACCATGCCTGTAATTCCGACATAAAATTCAACAGAAATCCCGGATACAGCGGCAGATGCGATGGAAGCAGCCCATCCGGCCAGAGGAAAATACCTTGCTATGGGGCTGTTAAATACATTTATTATAGACTCTCCAAGATTCCTGGTCTGATAGAGATTGTATAAAGTCAGCAATACAAGCACGGCAGATAACAGATTTAATACTTTTTTCACTGTTTTAGCCCTTTGCTTGTCTTTGGAGGACCATGAATACACAAGCATTCCAAGAAGCGGATATGACAGGGCATAAAAGACTGCGGCAAGAATTATCATCCAAATCCCATAGGGCCTGAAAATAAAGTTGTTTTTAAGATTGGGAATCTGGAACATGGCAAACACTATAAGTACCAAAGTTGCTCCCAATTGCTTGATAAATCCGTAAATAAGTATTTTATTAGGACTTATTGGAGCTGTGAAGAGAAGGTTTACATCGGCAAGGCGATAAAAAGTGCTTCCTCTGTCCACAGTTACTCTCAGATTGGAAGTATAGAAAAAAACAAAGGCAAGAACCATAATCCCGTTGAAGAGTTGGGGAGAACCAGCCCTTATTAAACCGCTGGGCATAAGAAAGGACGCCAAAATCAGGCCTCCAAAAAATACCACTATGAAGATATAGCCAATGAGAATGGAAGGTTTTTTAAAAATCCCTTTAATCAGGTTTATCAGGGAGCGTCTTATAAGATAAAGCATTGCCTTCATCAGCCTTCATCCTCCCCGCCGGTAACCTCGAAGAAAATCTGTTCCAGAGATTCTCCGGACGCTGTCAATTCCTCCCTGACCCGATTAGCAACAATCTCTCCTTTGTTCATAATAAGAACCTTATCCCATATTTCGGCTATGGAATCAATGATGTGGGTGCTTATAAGTATTGCGCAACCTGAGTTTTTAAGCTCCACAAATATTTCCTTGAGCTCTTTAATGGCTTTGGGGTCCAGCCCGATCATGGGTTCATCAAACATGACCATTTTAGGATTTATAAGCAGCGCGCAACATAGGCTTACTTTTTGCTGCATGCCTTTTGAAAGCTCTTTGGCAAGCATCTTCTTTTTATCGCTCATGTCAAACCTTTGGAGGAGAGCCTCGGCGGTATCCTCCCAGTCGGTCAGGTTATAAGCCCTTGCAATAAATTCGAGGTGCTCCCAGCATGTCAGTGATTCATACAAAGCAGGGGTTTCAGGAACATACCCGAAAACTCTTTTGGCTTCAGTACTTTTATTGTCCTTCCCATCAATGGTGATTTTCCCTTCAAAGCGAAGCAGACCCGCAATGGACTTTATGGTAGTGCTTTTCCCGGCTCCGTTTGGACCCAGAAGCACTCCGATTTCCCCGGGATTAACCTGGAAAGACACTTTGTTCACTGCCAGGACTTTCTGATATTTCTTTGTCAGTTCTGAAACTTTAAGCATAACCGGCTCCCATATAATAGAAAATACCCTTTAATTATATAATAGTTAGCGGGTATTTTCAGCATTAATTAATTACAATAATTCTATTACCGGAATTATGCCCCACAGCATTTTTTATATTTTTTACCGCTGCCGCAGGGACATGGATCGTTTCTGCCAACCTTGGTGCTTACTGCCCGGTGGTCTTCATTGAACTGTTTTCTTATTGCCACCCTCTCTTCTTTTGAGAGAATATTGTCCCATTCATCAAGGTTGTACAACCAGGGGGCCTTGGCACCGAGCATATTGTAATATAGTTTTTCAAAATCAATATTTAATTTAATCTCGCTTTCACTGGTCAAATCCTGAAGGTCAATCTCGCTTTCAAGGCTGGTGTTGATTCCATCCAGAAAACCGGTAAAAGTTATTTCATCCATATCGTATTGTTTTGCAAGGTCCGATACGCGGCCTTCCAAAACCTTGGTGTTATTTCCCAGAATATTTTTATAGGCCTCAGTCTCTTTTGAAAGGTAGTTGTCCAAAAACTCCCGGGTTTTTATATCATTGTTCTGATTCTGCAGTTTCTCCTGCCATTGTTCAAAAAGGCTCATTAGTATTCTCCTCCAAACATATTACATTTTTTCCGGGGCACTTATGCTGATGAGCTCCAGGACATTCTTTATAACAATGCGGGTGCTGTCAACCAGAATAAGGCGCGCCATCATCAATTTTTCCTCTTCCCCTCTAACCCTGCAGGCATTATAGAAGCTGTGGAAGCTTGATGCAACTTCCATGACATACCTTGTAAGTCTGCTGGGTTCCAGAGTTTTGGCTGAGAGGGTTATTTCTTCAGGATATTCAGCAAGCTTTCTCATAAGCTCTATTTCTTCGTTTTCTTTAAGCAAAGTCAGGTCAACCTGGTCAACGGAAG
>ERZ773359.4812-NODE-4812-length-13539-cov-4.846856_pt1 | contig 13539 bp, 14 predicted proteins | sample MGYA00374955_ERZ773359 | MGnify/ENA primary metagenome ERZ773359 (study PRJEB29098, sample SAMN04486028) | biogas fermenter metagenome | study: EMG produced TPA metagenomics assembly of the Biogas fermentation microbial communities from Germany - Plant 4 DNA1... | reverse complement strand
GTGTCCTTTTAGGGATCGGTGAAAGTTTTTCCCTACAGTGGGTTGACACTATCCAAAGCATACCTCACCATTGACAGACATCCTCCCGTCAGGCTAAAATTATGTTATTGCTTTAAACTGGTTCACAAAAGAATCTGGATGGAGGTTTCTGCCGGTGGCACAAAAACTTAAGCACAGTACTATTAATAAATTTTGCATTGGGCCCATTGGTTTTTTCTTAATGATGAACTTTGTCGGGAACTATTACAATTATTTTTTAACTGACATTCTTACCATCAGTGCTGCAACAGTGGGTACAATTCTACTGGTGGCCAGGATTATAGATGCTATTGCTGTCCCCGTAGCCGGCGGTATTGTGGAAATGGCACACCAGAAATGGGGTAAATATAGTACCTGGCTATGGGCAGCACCACCATTTACGGCCTTTTTTATTGCCCTCATGTTCACAGGGCCCAACCTTAAGCCGGCGGCACTTTCTTTCTTTTTAGGGAGTATGTATGTTTTGGCACACTTAACTGTTAACTTGGCTGAAGCTTCCCAGTATGCCTTAATTCCGGTCATTGCCCAAACACCGGAAGACCGCATCCTGCTTTCAAGCAGAAGAGCGCAAGCCATGTCGGCAGGTCAGTTAATTTTCGGGCTAGTGGCTCCTTCCCTCATTGTCCTGTTAGGAGGCAACAATGAAGGACGCGGCATCTTTTTAACAGTTCTCCTCTTTGCCATCCTGCAAATGCTGGGCTATTGGCTGGTGGCACAAGTTGCACAACCTTATGATTCAGGAAAGGCTACCGACGCGGCTTCAGGGGTTTCCCTTAAAGATATGGCTTTGCAGGTAGTCACAAACAGGCCGCTATTTATTTTAATTGTAGCGGAAATTTTGCGCTGGACTGCCAATATTGTCATCGGAAACTTTGCAGTCTATTATTTTAAATATGTGGCGCAAAATCAAGCTTTAATTGCTGTGTTTTTTACTTGCAGCAGTATTGCAACTTTTTTGGGTTCGGCTCTGGGCCAACTGGTAACACGAAAAGTAAGTAAAAAGCAATCCTGGTATATTGGTATGAGCATAAATTTCCTGGCTTTAATTCCTGCCCGGATTTTTGCCCGCAATACCATCCTTTTTATCACCTTTGCTGCCGTCGCTGCCGTTGGGCATGCCATTGTCATGAATCTATCCGCCGCTTTTTTTGCCGATGTAGCTGAATATGCACAGCGGAAAACAAAAAAAGATGCCAAAGGCGTTATTATGTCTTTAAGCTCTTTGCCTATTAAAATTTCAGTGGCTTTATCCGGTGCCATTGCCGGCTATAGTCTGGCTTTAATCGGTTATGACCCTAATATCGCCGCTACTACCCGAATTATAGACGGAATTATCTCTTTTTCCACTTTAATACCGGCGTTTTTCGCCTTGGCTGCAATATTGGCCATAAAATTCTATCCTTTACCTGATCGCATTCAAGACTTAAGTGAAACTTAATACAGTATTTTAGTCCGGAAGCTCCTGCTTCCGGACTTTTTTACCTTTTGCCCCTGCAGCTGCTATTTAAAGAATGGTGTAGCTTGAAATTTTGGGCTAAATAAGCAGTCATTAAATTCTATACTGATAACGATGGGCTCTGGCCCTTGCCGCCATTCTGCGGCGGCGGCGTTTAATAAATAGACGCAAACGGAGCAAACATACAATTAACACTACCCCCAAGAGGATGCGGCGGATCAAAATTTTTAGAACTGAAGGCTGCTTGTCAGCCCCGGACAAGTCCGGTCGCAAATCCAGTGTAAACAGTTCTGCACCGAGGTTCCCGTACATAAAAGGACTATCATGCCGAAGATCGAGCGTCAGTTTTAATACAGCCTTTTCCTCACCTGTCTGTTCCTCTAGGGAAAGACTTTGCCTTACATCTTCAGCAGTAAATTCATGATATAAAAGTCGAGTTACACTTTCCTCCGGGCTGATTGTATATATATTTAAGTCTTTTTGCCATACTTTAGCAATCATCTCGTCAGTGACGGGAAAAGCTACTTTCCGGAAATGATTGAAGCCATAATCAAGCAATGTAGTGACGTCTGTACAAAGATCTTTAACACTGGGGTTATCCAAAACTACCACAATTAGTAGCCGCTCTCCCTTTTGGGCAGCAGCTACCAGAGTATGATTGGAGTCTACAGTCCACCCTTTTTTTGTGGCAACAATCCCCTCATAGGCAGATTTTCCCTTTAGTAAAGGGTTTCCATTGTTTAAATATCTTATTTCCTGTTGCTTATTAGTAGGCGGCATTTCATAACGTGTGGTGGTAAAAATGCGGCAAAAAAGCGGACTTTTGATGGCATGCTGCATTATTTGTGCCATATCATAGGCAGTTGTATAGTGGTTTTCATCTGGAAGACCGTGGGCGTTAATAAAATTCGTGTTCAGAGCACCCAATTCCCGGGCTCGTTGATTCATTAGTTTGGCAAACTGTGTACAATCTCCACCAAGATACTCTGCAATGCCATTGGCAGCATCATTGGCGGAGGCTACCGCCAGTGCATACAGCGCCTGCTGCAGCGTAATTCTCTCTCCTTCATCCAATGCAATATGGGATGAATTGCGCTCAAGGGAGAATACTGCCTCATGGCTTAATTCCACGGTATCATCCAAACTGCCCCTTTCAAGAGCCAGGAGGGCAGTCATAATTTTTGTGATGGAAGCCGGGTGCTTTCTTTTCTGCATATTCTTTGCAAAAAGAATTTGTCCGGTTTTTGCATCCATCAAGACAGCCGCATCTGAAGATAGATTTGGGATCGTTTCTTCTTTAGAAAGAGCAATTTCCGCATTCAGCAAAAGAATCATGATTAATAAAATACAAGTAAACCGACTGGCATCTTTTTCTGACATGTTTAATCCTCATTTATTTAATTATTTACTGCAAGTAACACCGGTCTTCTAAGCATCTCCGTCCTTTTCATAAATTTGTTTTTTTGAGGCAAAATAGATCTAGCATCCATGAAAGGTGTGAATGCTTATGCTAAAAGACCGGGTCGTCATCGGACTTGCTGTGGGCATATTGGCTGACGCCGTTAAATTAGCTTTCAATTACCTTTGCTTTAAGTTAAACTTTACTGATGCAGTTTTCTGGCAAATTGTTGCCGGTACAGTTTTATCACGTGCGGATATTTTCTCACCCCTGGGCTTGTTGGTAGGTGCTTTAGCGGACATTGTCGTCACATCTCTTTTTAGGATCTGTCTTTATCTACCTGATCTACCTGACGGGCAAAGAAAGCCTCTACCTTAAAGGTATCGGCTTTGGCATGTTTGTCTGGATTAACTTTTTTGTCATTGTGCAGGGACTTTTAGTGCAGGGGAAAATCCCTCCTACACCTACCGGCCTCTTGGTAACATTTGCCGCCCACTTCATATTCGGCCTGGCTTTAGCTTTTTTTACGCAACTCTTGACGGCAAACTTTGGGGAAGAAAAAGAACAAGAGTCGCAGTCAAAACATACTTTTAGCATCAAGAAATCCCTGCCGGCAAGAGTGCGTTTTAAAAAAGCCGTCAAGCCGGAAAAATTAAGATAAGATTTTGCCTTTTTCCCGGTTGTATTAACCAATTAGCTTTTTAATTTGCTCCTGAATATCTCCCTGCACAAGGCCGCCGTGGTAGCAAATGACCCTGTCAATCTCAAAGGAAAGCAGTTTGCGCAATGAAGCCATAGCTTGTTTTTGATCTACAGTAAACATGGGAATGGGGCCCATTAATTTGCCCTGATTGCTGTTAAGGGCGTCTCCGGTAATTAATGTTTTTGTCGCTGTCAAATACAAACATAAATGGCCCGGAGTATGTCCCGGTGTATGAATCACGGTAATGCCCCCGCAGTAAGGTAACTGCTGGCCGTCAGAAAGGGCAACGTCAACTTCTACAGTTTCCCGATTGCGGTAGTTATTTCTGTTTTCCTCCTGCTCTTCAGGCGGCAGATTTGCAATTGTCTTTTCTATTTTTGCTAATAAATGCTTCTTTCCCTCAATAAAAGGTTTTTCTTCCTCATGGGCCAGCACGGTAATTTTTTGTTGTGCCGCAGACAGGATACCGGGCAATCCCCCGAGATGATCAATATCATGGTGGGTAATAATAACTTTATTCAATCTTTCAAAAGGCACCCCGCTTCCTGCTATAGCTTCTTTAACAGCAGTTGCCATGGGGGGTAAGCCTGCATCAATTAAAATTACATCTTGATCATCCCAGATTAAAACCGGGTGAAATACCATACCCTCACCGGGTGCAGATACCTCTAACATCTTAAGCCCTGGTGCTATTTGCATCTTTACCTAAGCCTAAGGCTTAGTTTCACCTCCAATGTATTTTTTTAAATAGTTAAATTCTCTGCACACACAAGCAAACTTCTTAACCGCCCACAAGGCGCAGCATTATAATTACTTCATCTCCGTCTTGCAAGCCGGTCTCGCGCTGTGCAGGCTCTTTATTCACCAAAAAAGTTGCCACATCCAGAAGACTTAAATCTGCATTGTCAGCTGTAATGATAATTGAATCCAGTAAATCTTTAATCTTTGCTCCTTCCGGCAATTCCACAGTTTCAAGATCTTTTTTCAAGTAAGCTTTAGCAACACCTAGCGGTTTTACTTTAATCAGCATTTTCTCACCCCTCAAGCGGGAAGCCGGCTTTATTTTCTATTTGCCGTAAAGATCACGTATAACTTCCTCCAGCCCTCCCAGTTCTTGTAGAGACTCCAGGGAGGGTTTGCCTGTTTCCGTATCCCAGTCCATATGGGTGAAAAAGTTTTCGGCAAGTTGCTCCACATCTATTTCAACATCCTTTAAAGGACCTGCCGTCAAAGGAGGTTTACCCACTGCTCGCAGTGAGATTGTAAAATCAGACGGTTTGAAGCCCTCGCGCAAATTAAAAGCATGGCGCATATTTAAAATCCGCTTTCCTGTTTTTAAAGTTTCCTCCTGAAAGAAAGGCATCCCTGTGACAGCGGCAAGATATTGTTCTTTGGCATCCATGACGCCGCCGTTCATCATAAACGTACAGAACCCTGCGCAGTTTTCCACCTCCTGCGAGGCGGTGGCGGCAACATCCATGGGACCTGTATTACTATAGTTATACTTATCAGGAAAGGCACCAAATGCTTGTGCCAGCCCGATACCCCCCTTGACATGCCGGCCCGGGGTAGGATCATATTGATAGGTACGGGCAAGACCAGGGCCAAGACGGGGATCGTGCATGGGCAACTCAATACCACTGGCAGTTTGTAAAAATTCTTCTCCTTTGCCCCACACTTTGGCGTCATAAGCTGAACCATGGGCCAAAACTGCGCCGCAACCTTCCTGATCGGCGATTTTTTGTGTTATCGCCACAATGGCCTCACCGTTACCCCAGGTTAAATCTATACCGTCCAGTTCTTCCCGGGCAAGAATGCCTTTACTGTAGCATTCCATAGCCCAGGCTATGGTTGCCCCTGTAGAAATGGTATCAAGCCCGTAACGATTGCAAATTTCATTACACATGAGCACAGCATCTGCCTCGGAATTAAGCAACAGGGCACCAAAGGAGCAGGAAGTTTCATATTCAGGCCGTTCTGTGGCCTCCAAGGGCCAGCGCCCGCTTTTTACCTTGTATTCTGCGCCGCAACCCAGCGGGCAGTTAAAACAAGCATATTTTTTCACCTTATGGACGTCTAAACTTGCTGCACCTAATTTTTCCGCCGCTTCTTCACCATAATCAATAATACCTACCCCCGCCCAGTTTTTTACCGGGGAATCACCGTTGAGGGCAGATACGGCTGTACCCGAACCTGTACCTAAAGTACCGAAAGCTTGTGCACCGGGATTTTTCTTAATATTAGCGGCAATCTGTTTATTAATCTCCGTGACTTTCTCGGGATCAGCCATGGTAATTTTTCCGGTTCCGTATACAGCAATGGCTTTTAAGTTTTTTGAACCCATCACTGCACCGCCGCCACCACGGCCCGGTGCCCGGTGGCCGTCATTAATGGGACAGGACATCAGGGAAAGTTTTTCCCCGGCGGGGCCAATGGCTACGACACGGAGTTTTGGCAAGTTTAGTTCTGTTTTCAACAATTCCCAGGTTTCTTTTGTATCTTTACCCCACAAATGCGTGGCCTCTTTAATCTGAACTTTACCATCCATAATAAGTAAGTAAACAGGTTTTTCAGCTTTACCTGAAATAAAAACGGCATCGAAACCTGCTTTTTTTAGTTCCGGACCGAAGTAACCACCGGAATTGGCATCATTCCAGCCCCCGGTAACAGGAGACTTATGCACTAAAGTATAACGGGCGCCAAAAAAAGCTCTTGTCCCGGTACAAGGGCCGGTAATAAAACCTAAAATATTTTCCGGGCCTAAAGGATCAGCTCCTACCGGCATCATCTCATACAAAATTTTCGCACCTATACCATAACCGCCAATAAAGTTACGTGCCAAATCTTCATCTAAATCCTGTACAGTAACAGACATTTCCGTTAAATTAACAAATAAGATTTTACCTGTATAACCGGCTAACATTTTCCCTACCTCCTATATAATAATTAGGCCGCAAAAAATTAACCACACTCTACCAAAGAAAATAAAAGGAATATTGCGAATATTATATCACAGTATATATAGATAAATAGTTCTACACCATTCCTTTTCATCCTTTTTTAATTTAATTTCACCTGCTTGGCAACAGTCATTTTTTGCTCAAATTTTAACAACCCCTTTTGCTAAGAAAGGTAGCATATTAGGCTTGATATAATTTCCTGGCAAAATAAAAAAGCCTACGATTAGGCTTTTAAGGGAAAGAAATGTTTTATCGGCCTTATTGCTATTGTATTAAACTTAACCGGAACTTGTTTGTATCTCTTTTAATTTATTATTTAAATCTTGCTTTAAAAGCATGATTTGCCGGCAATATTCATAAAGAACCATCCCTGCCGGGGTGGGTTTAACGCCTTTATTGCTTCGCTCCAATAATTGCACTTTAAAGTGAGATTCTAAATCACGCACCTGCATGCTTACGGCAGGCTGTGTAAGGTGTCCCTTGCGGGCGGCCTTGGAAATGCTACCATATTCAACCACATTGCAAAATGCTTCCAATTGCGCTATTTTCAAGGATCTCACCGCCTCCTTCTGGTAAGAATGATATTCTGGGGTTAATTGGGATAATTAGTGAAATAAATAACTTGAGAAATTATAATAACTAGCTGGAATACCTCACATCCGGCTAAACATTATTGGCAAATTGTTATTGTTTTCACATAATTATATATTCTGCTCACCTTCTAATTTTTCCTGCCGGAAAAGTATTTTCTCGAAAAAAAATTAAAACTTTCATTTTCCTAAAATGTAAGTTTCCTATCTTTAACATATTGTATGAAGAAACAGGCAAAAAATCAACCTTGAAATTTTTGCCCGACTTGTGTTTTTTTTTTGCTTTACTGCCTTCCTGCCATATTTTCCTCCAACTCTTTTATTTTGTTGGCAAACCAAGCCGTATGCAAATCTTCATCAATTAAATGACCCCATAGCATCTCAAATAATTCATGATTTTTACCCACACGCAAAATAAAATCCTTATAATCCTTCATGGCCTTTTCTTCCAGATCAATGTTTGCTTTCAGCAAAGCAATGGTGCCGGCCTTCCCCGTTGCAAAACCTCCCACCATACCTGCAAGGGGGGCTATTGTTTCCCCCATCACAGGAGCTGAAACACCTAAGAGCTGAAGTTTAGCCCTGATATTTTCCACATGTCCCTGTTCCACCTCGGCAATACGCAGAAGTGTTTGCCTAAGGTAAAAATCTTCTACTTGCTTACTCTGTGCCAGATAAAGGTTTACTTGATTAAGCTCCAAAACGTAAAACCACTGGAGTTTCTTAATAATGGCGTCTTTTTCCATTTTAACCTCCGTTAAAGCAGCTCAACTGATTTAAAGTTTCCGGGCACTTATATTTATTCCCATCTTCCCGCCCTGTTACAATTTGTTCGCCGGCGCTTTTGCTTTTCTTACCATTTAGGGGTTTTGAAAATTATATTTGCGTGCAAAAAACGCCCCTAAAAGCGTAGAGGCGCTTAAGCTCTACTAATTTCTTTTATCTCAAACTTAATTTCATACTTGCCGTCGTTATCTAAAATTCTTGCCAGGCGTGCCAAGCGAATCGCCGCCACCTGTCCTTCAAATTCACCGGAAAAAATTACGGCGAAAGCCGGTTCAACTTTTGTTTCAGCAGGCACAACTTGTTTATTAACTTGGGGTGCCAATTGCATATCTGTTTGTGTTTCCCCATTGGTTTCCGTTTTTTTCGGCCGTCGCCCCCTGGGTTTAGTCTCAATACCCAGTGATTTTAAAACTTCACTATAGAACTTTTTCCGGGAGATTTTCATATCACGAATAATATCATTAGTAGCAATTTCCTCCCGCCATTTAGTCATAAGAACGACTTGTTTCTCAATGGGAAGTTCTTTAAATTCTTCATACGGTAATACTCTGTTTTCATACATATTGTATACTATCACCTCACTGTTTTGCATATATTCTTTTTTCGCTTTGCCGGTTAAAAAATCAACAGGTGTCATCACAGGACCTTTGCGTCCCGTTCTTGATGCCCGTCCCCGCACACCACTTAAAAATTTTTTGCTGGTTGTAGATTTGAAAACAAGTTCTGCTTCAGTAGGTTCTAAATCATCTGAAATAAAAATATCCTCACTCATTTCCTCACCTTTTTGTTTCTCTATATTGCATTAGTATGAGCTCCTTTTAGTTATTTATGCCATTAGTTGCGGAGAATAAAAGAAACCTTTTTCACCACATTAAAAGTCCCGGATTTTTCCGGGACTTTTAACTGTCTGTATTTTTTAATTTGGATATGGGTACTGCTCACCCCGGGAGCGATAGGGAAGCATCCAGGGTGCGGTAATCTCATCCTGACTGTCCATGGCTCTGCGGTACATTAACTCATAATATTCCCGCACCACCCTTGTCGCGGAAAATTTAAAGTGTGACATATCAATACTTGCCCGCATCATATCCAGCCAATAATCTCGCCTCTCATAGTAAGTGGGAATAACTTCATGAAAAAGAACTTTATACAGTGCCTGCAGGTCATTTAAGTTTTGCTGCTCGGGATCAGTATCGGTGTGGTGAGCATCAAGTAGCCAACCGGAGACGCCGTGCTGCGGGCCTTCACCCACCCAACCGTCCACCACACTTAAATTTAATACTCCGTTCATAGCAGCCTTCATGCCTGATGTGCCGGATGCTTCTAAAGGCCGCATAGGGTTGTTGAGCCACACATCACAGCCCCGAATCAGCAGGCGGGCAATTTCCATATTGTAGTTCTCCAAAAACACAACAGAATCTTTATATTTTTTGTCCATTCTCACCAAATCACGAATTATACGTTTACCTTCCTCATCCTCGGGGTGAGCTTTTCCGGAAAAAACAAGCTGTAATTTGCCCTCCTGAAGTAACGGGTCAATCACTTCCGCATTACGGAAAATCAAGTCAGAACGCTTATACCCGGCAGCTCTTCTGGCAAACCCCACAATCAGGCGCTCCGGATTCAACCTGGCATCAGTATGTTGCCCGGCAAATTCCACCAGTTCCTTTTTCATCTTCATATGGGGTTGCCAGAGATCTTCTCCTTTTTTAAAAGCACGGTGAATTTCAGGCGCTTGCCAGGTAGGTACATGCACACCGTTTGTAATGGAGATAATGGGGCTGGTATCGGCTACATGCCTCCACATGGCCCTGGCTGTATGCCCGTGCAAATTGGAAACGGCATTGGCAACTATGCTTAAGCGCAAAGCAGCTTCCGTCATATTGAAAGGATCGCCTCCCAGCCGGACCATCTGCTCATAATTCAAACCATTATAAGCGCCTAATTTTTGCAGTTCACCGTGATCATGTTTTTCATTGCCGGCTGCCACAGGAGTATGTGTGGTAAAAACCACTTGCCGGCGGGTTGCCTGCCAAGCGTCTTCAAAGGACATGCCTTCCGCCATTTTTTCCCGGATTAATTCAAGCCCGGCCAGTACCGCATGCCCTTCATTAAAATGGTAAATATCCACTTCTATCCCCAGAGCGCGCAATAAGCGCACCCCGCCTATACCTAAAACTATTTCCTGGGCAATGCGGTCATAACTGCTGCCGCTATAAAGTTTATTTGTCACCCAATTAAATTCCTGTGACTGGCTTGCATCTAAAAGATAGAGGGGCACATTACCATACTCATCTACTAAACGCACCTTGCAGTGAACGTCTTTGCCTTCTATTTGCACCGTGACGGTTATTCCCGTATCTTTGACGAAAGCAAAATCATAATCCGGAAACAGATCATACGGCCAGCCATCTTCACCGATAAACTGTTCCGTGTAATCTTGCCTCCAGAGAATCCCAATACCCACCACCGGCAAATTTAAATCACCGGCTGCTTTTAAAAAATCACCGGCTAAAATCCCCAGCCCCCCGGCATAAATTGGTAGTTGGGAATTTAAGCCGAATTCCATACAAAAATAAGCAACCCGTGGCAGTTCTGCACTTTGTTTCATCATCTTCCGGCCTATGCCGTCATCACCGTCCTTTTTTCATTTCATGTTTATTTTGCAATTGGTGCGGGCAGATTATACCTTGCATGCAGGAACCGACACAATTTGCCAGAATAATATAAAACGAGACTTTTTACGGGGGGAATTACATGACTGGGTTTGCGCTGGGTTTGGCCATTCTACTGTTTTTACTGGGGTTAGCTGGTACTGTGCTTCCGGTACTGCCGGGTACGATTTTGATTTATGCCGGCATGATCATTTACGGTTTACTGACAGGCTTTAAAACACTTTCGGCAAATTTTTACCTGTTGCAGGGTATGGCTTTAGTCCTGACCTTTTTTATTGACTTCCTTTTTGCGGCGGTTGGCACTAAACGGTATGGCGGCAGTCGCTTTGCCATCTGGGGTGTTTTCCTGGGAGCAGTGGTGGGAATCATCTTTTTCGGGCCTTTCGGGTTTATTATCGGTCCTGTGTGCGGGGCCATCATCGCAGAGATGATTTTCGGGCGTAAAAATTTTGATCAGGCCGTGTACGCAGGTTTTGGCACTTTAATTGGCGTAGTCGGGGGAACTGTTTTAAAAATCATCATTGGTATTTTGATGATAATTTCATTTTTCATTGCCATTTAAATACATATATTTTCTCCCGGTAAAATCAACTTTTAAAATGAAAGCAGCGAGGGGCATTTCAACCCGACGCTGCTTTATTTTACGTATTACTGACATTTTATGCGTTTGCCAAATAAGTTCACCAGTCCCAGCCCGGCCACAAAACCTCCGATATGAGCCCACCATGCCACGGATACATTGACCCCTATACTGGCTACACCGGAAAAAACCTGCAGTATAAACCAAAAACCTAAAAAAATGACGGCGGGAACTTCGGCCACTGTAAAGAGAAAAATAACAGGAATCAGGGCAACCACACGAGCGCGTGGGCAGCTGATCAGATAAGCACCCAGGATACCGGCAACAGCACCGCTGGCCCCAATAATAGGAATACTGCTCCCGGGATCAAAAAATACTTGTACCAGACCGGCAATAATCCCCATTAAGAGATAAAAAAGCAAATATTTTATATGACCTAAACGATCTTCAATATTATCGCCGAAAACCCAAAGATAGAGCATATTACTGCCAATATGTACCCAGCTGCTATGCATGAACTGATAAGTAATAAGGGGCGTCAAGGCAGAAATAAACCTTCCTGCCGCCAACTCTGCCACCAATCTTTCCGGAATTAAACCATAGGTAAAAACGGCTGTATTAAGCTGGTGGTAGTTTAACGTCAATTGCCGGACAAAAATATAGATATTCAATCCAATCAGTAAAATATTAACATAAGGAAAAATACGTGTACGGACTGTATCCCTAAGCGGAATCAAAGAACCGCCCCCTTGCTTAGATCATTAAAGCTGCCAATAAAGCAGCAGTGCCACTTGCAAAAAAATAATTAATGGTATGCCTAAACTAAACAGTCTATGTTTTGTTTTATGCCGCCAGATTTTCATTCCTAACCAAATGCCGGCACTGCCTCCCATAATTGCCAGCATGATAAGTACTTTCTCCGGGACGCGAAATCTTCTGCCCTTGGCGGCAAGTTTGTCATAAAACATCAGGAGAAAGGCTAATAAGTTCAAGCTTAAAACAAAGATTTCCGCTGCTTGCATCCTCAAATCCGCCTTTTCATTGCTTATTTTTCGGCCATTGCGCCTTCTCCTGCATCATACTACAAAACTAATGCTTTTTTAATACTTTTGCTAAATTTACTTTTCAGCGCGGCTTCAAAGGTTTAGCTCAAAAACTATAAAAAAAGCATGATAGCTTGTTGTCTCTATCATGCTTAGAGGAATACTTCCTTATACCAGCGAAGTGGAGATTCCGGCATCTGCAAAAGTTGACATTTCATGCATAATTTTTAAAGACGCATCCACAATGGGCATGGCTAAAGCTGCCCCTGTGCCTTCACCCAGACGCATATTCATACGCAAAAACGGTTTAATCCCCAGCATCTCCAGGGCAATGGCATGCCCCGGCTCTTCGGAGAGGTGGGAAGCCAGCATATAATCCACAGCATGCGGATGCAGGTGAGCGGCAATTAAAGCGGCTGCGCTGGAAATAAAGCCATCTATCATGACAGGTTTACGGTTTGCTGCCGCCGCCAGCATCACCCCGGCCATCCCGGCGATTTCAAGACCGCCTATTTTCGCCAGCACATCCAAAGTATCATCTGCCTGTGGTTGATTAATGGCAATGGCTTTTTCCACAACTTTTACTTTTTGCTGCAGTAAATCTTCATTTAACCCTGTACCGAAGCCACAAACTTCCCGGGCATCACATTGCTTATAAAAGGCAGTGATGGCCGCACTGGGCGTGGTATTGCCGATCCCCATTTCACCTGTTCCCAAAAGGGAAGCACCCCTTTTGATACAGTCTTCAGCCACTTCTATCCCTACTTCCAGAGCAGCCACTGCCTGCTCACGCGTCATGGCCGGTCCCTTCGCAAAATTGTTGGTCCCGTAAGCTACTTTTCGTTTTAATAAAATCGGGTCATCGGGCAAGTCGGCAGCCACGCCAATATCTACCACAATCAATTCTGCCCCGGCATGACGTGACAGCACATTCATGGCTGCCCCGCCGGAAAGAAAATTAAGTACCATCTGCGGTGTAACTTCCTGTGGGTAGGCCGAGACTCCTTCCGCAACGACTCCATGGTCACCGGCCATCAAAATGCAGGCTTTTTGCGGGCACTTGGGTTTTAATTCACCTGTAATGCCGGCAATTTTGCGGGCAATCTCCTCCAAAATACCAAGACTCCCAACTGGTTTCGTTAAACTGTCTAGGTAATTTTGGGCTTCTTTTTCCAGCTCCCGGTCAGGCGGCGCAATTTTTTCCAGCGTGCTTTTCAGTTTTTCCATAAACATACCTCCTATTTTTTAATAAAAAAAGTCCTCAAGCACAGTTTGGCTTGAGGACTTTACCATCATCCCAACCTAAAA
>ERZ773359.4810-NODE-4810-length-13547-cov-5.063297_pt1 | contig 13547 bp, 6 predicted proteins | sample MGYA00374955_ERZ773359 | MGnify/ENA primary metagenome ERZ773359 (study PRJEB29098, sample SAMN04486028) | biogas fermenter metagenome | study: EMG produced TPA metagenomics assembly of the Biogas fermentation microbial communities from Germany - Plant 4 DNA1... | reverse complement strand
TAGCAACTGCTAAACACCAACTAAATGGGCTAGTCAAGTTAAAGGGTGAAAAAGTTGCAGTTCCTGAATTTCGTCAGCAAGCCGCATACTATTTGAAAGGACTTCCCCGTTCAGCCCGTACTCGTGCTAAAATAAATGAGGTTTGGACGCGTCAAGAAGTTTATGATTTACTTGATAATTTTGTTGATGATTATGAGAAACGTCAAGCTCAGCGTAAAGCAAGACGTACTGTATTGAACAAGTAATGGAGGAAAGAAAAATTGGCAAAGAATGAAATGAATGACCAATTAAGAGTTCGTCGCCAGAAGTTAGAAGAACTGCGTGATAAGGGTATTGAACCGTATGGTGCTCGAAAATTTGATCGTCAAGATTTGGCTAGTACTTTGGAAAAGAAGTATGGCAAAGATGATAAAGAAGAATTAAATAATGATATGCCTAAAACCAAAATTGCCGGTCGAATGCTTGCTAAACGTGGTAAGGGCAAAGTAGGTTTTGCAGACTTATATGATCGTACCGGTAAGATTCAGATTTACGTACGTAAAGACATTGTTGGTGATGACAACTATAAAATATTTAAGAAGTCCGATATTGGTGATTTCTTAGGTATTGATGGTGAGGTCATGAAAACTGATACTGGGGAGTTAACTATTCGTGCTCACCACGTAACATTCCTAGCCAAAGCCCTTCGTCCATTACCTGATAAATATCATGGTTTAAAGGATGTTGAACAAATTTATCGTCAACGTTACCTTGACTTAATTACTAACCGCAAGAGCTACATGCGTTTTGTACACCGTACACAAATTATTCAAGCTATTCGTGATTATTTGAATAATAGACATTTCTTGGAAGTTGAAACTCCTGTACTGCACAATATTCCTGGTGGTGCTGAAGCTCGTCCATTTAAGACCCACCACAATGCTTTAGATATTGACCTTTACATGCGAATTGCTTTGGAATTACCACTAAAACGTTTAATTGTTGGTGATATGGAACGGGTTTATGAAATTGGCCGTGTATTTAGAAACGAAGGCTTAGATACTCAACACAACCCAGAATTTACTGAGTTGGAGAGTTACGCAGCTTACTGGGATTTCCATGATGTTATGGATGAGGCTGAGGGCATCATTCGTGCTGCAGCTAAAGTCGTTACTGACGATGGTAAGATCACTTACCAAGGAACTCAGATTGATTTAGGTAAGCCTTTCCGTCGTGTACACATGGTTGATTTGATTAAAGAAAAGACCGGGATTGATTTTTGGAAACCAATGTCACTTGAAGAAGCTACTAAGATTGCTGAAGATCATGATATTAAGGTTGAAAAATTCTGGAAAGTTGGTCATATTATCAATGCTTTCTTTGAAAAGTATTGTCAAGATACCATCGTTGACCCGACGTTTGTTTATGGTCATCCGGTAGAAGTTTCACCACTGGCAAAGAAGAATGCCGATGATCCGAGGTTTACTGATCGTTTTGAAATTTACATTATGGGTGAAGAATACGGTAATGCCTTTTCAGAATTAAATGATCCAGATGATCAGCGTGCTCGTTTCGAAGCACAAATGGAAGAACGTGCTGCTGGTAACGATGAAGCCGACTTAATAGATGAAGATTATCTTCGTGCAATGGAGTATGGTATGCCGCCTACAGGTGGTTTAGGAATTGGAATTGACCGTTTGGTTATGCTTTTAACTGATGCACCAGCTATTCGTGATGTTCTGCTTTTCCCAACCATGCGTCCTGAAAAAGTTGAGGGTGTTGATGAAGAAGTTAAAGAAGATTTAAAAAAGAAGAATAAAAAGAATTAAATCGAATTTTAAAAACTGATAAAAAAGACCTCTTATTTATGTTTACTAGCACAAATAAGGGGCTTTTTTGATAATAAATTTCAATAATTGTTGTAGAATTACATTTAAAATTAAAAATTTCAACTCTTTGGAATAAAAAGGGGATGCACAATTTTGAAAGTAAATGTGTTGCCAATTAACACGGTTCTTAATCCGCGAGATCTAGGTGGCTACTATGGTTGGAACAACCGTAAAGTTAAAAGCCATCGTTTGCTTAGGACGGGAAGTATAAACCAAATTTCAATTGAAGATGAGCATTTTTTGCAAGACTATGGTTTATGTAAAATCATTGATCTACGTTCACGAACGGAAAGTATAGAATGTCCGGATCCGAAAATTTCAGGTGTTGAATATTTCTTAATTCCGCTCTCCGATGAAGATGGTACCTTAGGTGGAAAAGATGATCTTAACGATTCTTCTGTAATATATAATGAAGATCAATACGTTGGTTTTAAGATGATGTGTGAGCATTATCGCGATCACGTTATCAAAAAACATGATCGGGCGGCAGTCCGGCAAATTTTAGATATATTAGCCAATACTGAAAAGGGTACTGTTCTTTATCATTGCTCAGAGGGGAAAGATCGAACGGGTTTTGTTACTCTGTTTATCCTTTATCTATTAGGTGTTGATCTTGAGACTATCCGTCAGGATTATTTGTATTCAAATTATATGCTTAATGACTACCGTGCAATCCGTGATAAAAAATTTCAAGAAGATGATAAAAGTCTCACGTTTAGAGCCAATATGCGTATTTTAAGTTCTGCTTCTGATTCTTTCTTTGATACGGTATTAATTACAATTGAAAATAAATTTGGTGGGATCGAGGAATATTTTAAAGAACAATTAGGAATTACGCCTACGCTACGTGATCGTTTACGTAAGCTTTATTTAAAGTAAGTTTTTTATATAAAAAATTTGCAAAATCGAATTTATTTGCTATAATAATCTTTGTTGTGCGGAAGTAGTTCAGTGGTAGAACATCACCTTGCCATGGTGGGGGTCGCGGGTTCGAATCCCGTCTTCCGCTCCACTGATTAAACTCACCGTCTGGTGAGTTTTTTTATTAACGGGAAATAGCTCAGCTTGGTAGAGCGCTACGTTCGGGACGTAGAGGTCGCAGGTTCGAATCTTGTTTTCCCGATATGATAACTGCCTAAATAGGCAGTTTTTTATTTGTCTTTTTTTGATTCTTACAAATAATAAGTTAAATATTGGCTTATACAAGTGGTCTTTGCTATAATAATTGCAACGTTTTTCTAAGAATTATATGAAAAAGATTTTAAAACTGCTGATTAAGTTGCTTATATTGATAGTGTTGACCTAAAAAGTGTTATATCTATGGTTAAGGTGACCGATTATATGGATTTCAAAATTTTAATTATTTAAAGCTTAGTATTTTACATTATAAATAGAAGCAATTAGAATATTAACGTCATTTTTAAAGGTGGTGCTACGATGGAAAATTCTTACAGTAGAAGTGCGGATCAAGTTTTAGAAATAGCTCGTGAGCAGGCGCGAAGTTTTCATCATCGGTTAATAGGAACAGAGCATGTATTATTGGCTATGGTGATCGAATCAGACGGAGAGGCTGGTAAAATTTTGCGTTCTTGGGGCGTAAAACCAACAGCTGTCCGTGAAGAGATTGAACGGTACACCGGCTATGGGTCAGCTGCTAATACTAGTTATATGGAAATGTCACCAAGATTAAGCATGGCACTTGCTTACGCAAGAAACCTTGCTGATCGAACTGGTTCAGATAAAGTTAAAACAACTCATATTTTGTTAGGACTAATTTCTAGTGAACAAATCCTATCAGCAATGATTTTAAGAAATTTAAATATCAATATGGAATTGTTGCGGAATGATTTACATAGAAGTTTAGATGAAGAAAGTTCTGCAAATTCTTCTGATTGGACCGGTAACACAGAAAATCCAAATCAAAAGAAGCAGAGGAAGAGCACTACTCCAACCCTGGATCAGGTTTCAGTTAACTTAAATGAACGTGTCCGTCAAGGTGAGATTGATCCGGTTATTGGTAGAAACAAAGAGATAGCACGTGTAATCGAAATCTTGTCGAGACGTACTAAGAATAATCCGGTTCTCATTGGAGAACCCGGGGTCGGTAAAACTGCTGTTGCGGAAGCAATTGCTACGGAAATAGTAAAGAAGCGAGTTCCAAAGGGACTGCTTAATAAACGGGTGATTTCACTAGACTTAGGTGGTTTGGTAGCTGGTACCAAATACCGTGGTGAGTTTGAAGATCGCTTGAAAAAGATCATTAAAGAAATCACCAAAGATGGAAAGGTAATCCTTTTCGTAGATGAAATGCACACTTTAATTGGTGCTGGTGGAGCAGAAGGTTCAATCGATGCTGCTAACATTTTGAAGCCATCTTTGGCTCGTGGCGACATCCAAATGATTGGTGCTACTACCTTTGATGAATATCAAAAGTATATTGAAAAAGACCAGGCTTTAGCTCGTAGATTTCAGCAAGTTCGGATAAATGAACCATCAAGAAAAGCATCTTTGGCGATTTTAGAGGGCTTAAAGCCGAAATATGAAAAGTTTCACCACGTAAAGATTTCTGAAGCTAGCCTTGAAGATGCTGTTGACTTATCAAGCCGTTATATTTCAGACCGGTATTTACCAGATAAAGCGATTGATCTAATTGATGAAGCCAGTGCGGCTGTTAAGATAAAAACAAATGCAGGTCCTGATGATCAAATGACTCAGGTTAATGAACAAATCAAAAAGATCATCGATCAGAAGAATCAAGCTGCAGTTAGTCAAAACTTTGTTGAGGCGGCTAAATTACAGGATAAACAAAATAGTTTGCAGGCTAGACGTGATAAATTAGCTGATCGACTGGAAGAAAAAGTCGATGATAATGCTGTTGTTAAACCTGAAGATGTTGCAAAGGTAGTTTCTGAGTGGACAGGCGTGCCTGTTACCCAAATGAATCGAAATGAAACAAAGCAATTATCTAATTTAGAAAGTATTCTGCATAAAAGAGTTATTGGCCAAGATAAGGCTGTGTCGGCAGTTGCACGTGCGATTCGCCGAAGCAGAAGTGGAATTAAGGATGAGAATCGTCCAATTGGATCTTTCCTTTTCTTAGGTCCAACCGGTGTCGGTAAAACTGAATTAGCTAAAGCAGTAGCAGCTGCCATATTTGGTTCAGAAAACAATTTAATTCGTATTGACATGTCTGAATATATGGATCAGATAGCAAGTAGCAAGTTAATTGGGTCTGCCCCAGGGTATGTTGGTTATGAAGAAGGTGGCCAACTATCTGAGCAGGTTCGTCGTCATCCTTATTCGGTAGTTTTACTTGATGAGGTTGAAAAAGCTCATCCAGATGTATTTAATTTGCTTTTGCAAGTGTTAGATGAAGGATTTTTAACGGATTCTAAAGGTAGAAAGATTGATTTCAGGAATACAATTATTATCATGACTTCTAATTTAGGCTCACGAGCTATATTTGAAACTAAGGCTGTTGGTTTTAATGCGGATAATGCAAGTCAGGCTAAATTACGGAAGGATCGTGTACAAAAAGCCTTGAAACAATTCTTCCGGCCAGAATTCTTAAACCGAATTGACGAAACAATTATTTTTGATGAATTGAACAAAAATGAACTTCGTCAAGTTGTTACTCTGCTTACGCGTAAATTAATTGAACGCCTAGATAAACAGGGAATTCAATTAAAGATTTCTCGTGCTGCGCTCGATAAGATTGCTAAGGATGGTTATAACCCAGAAATGGGAGCCCGTCCGCTTAGACGTGCCATTCAAAATGATATTGAGGATAAAATTGCTGAAATGTTAATTGACGGTGACTTGAAGCGTGGCAACAGTTTGAAGATTGGTAGTACACACGGTAAACTAAAATTTAACGTTATTTCTACTAAAAATAAAAAAGAGACTGTAAAAACTAGTTAAAGTTGAAAAGTGTAATCAACTTGTTTGACAAATAAATTGTTTTGCAGTAAAGTTAAAGTCGATTTAAAAGGCTGAGATTCAGGATTTTGCTGATATATTGTCCAGCAGAATGATATAGACAAAAACGACATCATGTTGTTTTTGTCTTTTTTATGCTCAAAATTGCAGTTTTTTTAATTTGTAATGTAAATGTAATATTTGCTCTCTCTAACAGAAAGGATGTTTTTCCTTGTTAAACGGACACGTAGTGAACTTCGGTAAAAATCGGACGAGACGTAGTTTCTCACGTATTAAAGAAGTACTGAAATTACCTAATTTAACCGATGTACAAACTGAATCATATAAATGGTTTCTCAACGAAGGTATTAAAGAAGTCTTTGACGACATAATGCCTATTATTGACTTTTCAGGTAAGCTTTCATTAGAATATGTTGGCTATAAATTGCAAAAGCCAAAATATACTGTTGATGAAGCCCGCGATCATGATGCGACTTATTCCGCACCTATGCATGTAACTTTAAAGTTAACTAACCAAAAAACTGGTGAAATTAAGACCCAAGACGTCTTCTTTGGCGATTTGCCTTTGATGACAGATTCAGGTTCTTTCATCGTTAATGGTGCTGAAAGAGTTATTGTTTCTCAATTAGTAAGATCACCTAGTGTTTATTACTCTGGTGATTACGATAAGAATGGTCGACAAATCTTTGGTACCACTGTTATTCCTAACCGTGGTGCATGGCTTGAATATAATACTGATGCTAAAAATGTATCATATGTACGTGTTGACCGTACACGTAAGTTACCTTTAACTGTACTTATTAGAGCCATGGGAATTGGCTCAGACAGTGACATCCTTGACATGTTTGGCCAAAGTGATACTTTACAATTCACTTTAGATAAAGATGTTCATAAGAATCCAGCTGATTCAAGGGTTGCTGAAGCCTTAAAGGATATTTATGATAGATTACGTCCTGGTGAACCTAAGACTACTGATTCTTCACGTTCACTTTTGTACGCACGTTTCTTTGATCCACGTCGTTATGACTTAGCACCTGTAGGTCGTTATAAGGTTAACAAGAAGCTTTCACTTAAAAACCGTTTATACGGTCAAACTTTAGCTGAAACTTTAGCTGATCCAGATACTGGTGAAATTCTTGCAAAGAAAGGTACTGTTGTTACTCATAAACTGATGGATACCCTTGATAAATATCTTGACCGTGATGATTTTAAGATGGTTACATACCAACCTTCAAAAGAAGGGGTTTTACCAGATCCAATCAATGTTCAAGAAATTAAAGTTTATTCAAAGGTTAACCCAGAACGAGTAGTTAAGTTAATTTCAAATGGTCATATTGACAAGAAAGTTAAGCATTTAACTCCTGCCGATATCCTATCCTCAATTAATTACTTCTTCTTACTTCAAGATAACATTGGTAATACTGATGATATTGACCACTTAGGTAACCGTCGTATTCGTCGTGTTGGTGAATTACTTCAAAATCAATTTAGAATTGGTTTATCAAGAATGGAACGAGTAGTTCGTGAAAGAATGTCTATTCAAGATCCATCAACAGTTACCCCACAACAATTGATCAATATTCGTCCAATTGTTGCAAGTATCAAACAATTCTTTGGTTCTTCACAACTTTCACAGTTTATGGATCAACACAACCCATTAGGTGAATTGACGCACAAGCGTCGTATGTCAGCATTAGGGCCTGGTGGTTTAACCCGAGACCGTGCAGGTTACGAAGTTCGTGATGTTCACTATACGCAATATGGTCGTCTGTGTCCTATTGAGACACCAGAAGGTCCTAACATTGGTTTAATTAACTCACTTGCTACTTATGCTGTAATCAATAAGTATGGCTTTATTGAAACTCCATATCGTCGTGTTTCTTGGAAGACACACAAGGTTACAGATAAGATTGATTATTTAACCGCCGATGTTGAAGATAATTATATTATTGCGGGTGCCAACACTCGTTTAAATAAAGATGGTTCCTTTAAAGACAAGTTGATTCTGGCTCGTCAAAAGGATGATAACGTCGAAGTCAGTCCAGACAAGATTGATTACATGGATGTTACTCCAAAACAAGTTGTGTCTGTTGCTTCTGCATGTATCCCATTCCTTGAAAACGATGACTCTAACCGTGCTTTGATGGGTGCTAACCAGCAGCGTCAGGCTGCTCCACTGATTAATCCACACAGTGCTTTAGTTGGTACCGGTATGGAATATCGTGCTGCTCATGATTCTGGTGCCGCTTTGCTTGCAAAGGCTCCTGGTACAGTTGAGTACGTTGATGCTAACAACATTAGAATTAGACGTGAAGATGGCAGTTTAGATAAGTACACGCTTGAAAAGTATCGTCGTTCAAATAACTCTAAGTCATACAACCAGACTCCTAATGTTAAATTAGGTGATCACGTTGAAAAGAGTGAAATCATTGCTAATGGTCCAACTATGGATCACGGTGAACTTGCTTTAGGTCAAAACCCAGTTATTGCATTTATGACTTGGAATATGTATAACTACGAAGATGCGATTATGCTTTCTGAGCGTTTGGTTAAAGACGATGTCTATACTTCAATTAGTATTGAAGACTATGAATCTGAGGCACGGGACACTAAGCTTGGTCCAGAAGAAATTACAAGAGAACTTCCAAACGTGGGTGAAGATGCCTTAAAGGATCTTGATTCAGAAGGTATCGTTCGTGTTGGAGCTGAAGTTCATGATGGTGATATCTTAGTTGGTAAGGTAACCCCTAAAGGTGTTACTGAATTATCAGCAGAAGAGAGATTACTTCACGCTATCTTTGGTGAAAAGGCACGAGAAGTTCGTGATACTTCACTACGTGTACCACACGGTGGTGGCGGAATTGTCCAAGACATTAAAGTTTATACTCGTGAAGCCGGCGATGAACTTTCTCCAGGTGTTAACACGATGGTTCGTGTCTACATTGCCCAAAAGAGAAAGATCCAGGTTGGAGACAAGATGTCCGGTCGTCACGGTAATAAAGGTACTGTTGCTGCAGTTGTTCCAGAAGAAGATATGCCATACCTGCCAGATGGTACTCCAGTAGATATTTGTTTGAACCCAATGGGTGTTCCTTCACGTATGAATATTGGACAGCTTCTTGAATTACACTTAGGCCGTGCAGCTGATGAATTAGGTATTCATGTTGCTACACCTGTATTTGATGGTGCTAATGAAAAAGATGTTTGGGACACCATTCATAAAGCTGGTGCTGACAAAGATGGTAAGACTGTTTTGTATGATGGTCGTACTGGTGAGCCTTTCCACAACCGAGTAGCGATAGGTATTATGAACTACCTTAAACTCACTCACATGGTTGATGATAAGATTCATGCTCGTTCAATTGGGCCTTACTCCTTGGTTACGCAACAACCTCTTGGTGGTAAAGCACAATTTGGTGGACAGCGTTTCGGTGAAATGGAAGTTTGGGCTCTTGAAGCTTACGGTGCTGCTTATACTCTGCAAGAAATTTTGACTTATAAGTCAGATGATGTTGTTGGACGTGTAAAAGCATATGAAGCTATTGTTAAGGGCGAAAGAATTCCTAAGCCAGGTGTTCCTGAATCATTCCGTGTACTTGTAAAAGAATTACAAGCATTAGGTTTGGATATTCGTGTTCTTGATTTGAATCATAAAGAAATTGAACTTCGTGATATGGATGATGATTCGAATGAGCATTTGAATATTGATACATTGTCACGAATGGCCGAAGAACAACAAAAGAAGAAGTTAGCCGAAAAATCTGAAAAAGCCGAAGATAAGACAGATGATGCCGAATCGAAAGAGCCCAAAACTCCTGTAGATAAATCTGACGGTAATGATAAGATTTCTAAATAATAGGGGGTTAAACTTTTGATCGACGTAAATAAGTTTGAAAGCATGCAAATTGGACTTGCATCACCAAACAAAATCAGAAGCTGGTCATACGGTGAAGTTAAAAAGCCAGAAACTATTAATTACCGTACTTTAAAACCAGAAAAAGATGGTTTATTTGATGAAAGAATCTTTGGTCCAACCAAAGATTGGTCTTGTGCATGTGGTAAATATAAAGGTGTTAGATATCGAGGCATCGTTTGTGACCGTTGTGGTGTTGAAGTTACTTCTTCTAAAGTAAGAAGAGAACGGATGGGCCATATTGAATTGGCCGCACCTGTTACACATATTTGGTACTTCAAAGGTATTCCATCACGGATGGGCCTGATTTTGGATATGTCACCAAGACTTCTTGAAGAAGTTATCTATTTTGCTGCATATATCGTAATTGATCCAGGGGATACTGACCTTGAATTTAAGCAATTACTTACCGAAGCAGAATACCGTGAGCAAAAAGCCAAGTACGGTAAACGTTTTGTAGCCAAGATGGGTGCTGAAGCTATTCGTGATCTTTTAAAGAAAGTGGATTTAGCTAAAGAAGTTGCTGATTTAAAGAAAAATCTTAAGAATGCAACTGGCCAGAAACGCACTCGTGCCATTAGAAGACTCGATATTTTAGATGCCTTTAAAGATTCTGGTAATAAGCCAGAATGGATGGTTATTGATGCAGTTCCAGTTATCCCACCAGACTTACGTCCGATGGTTCAATTGGAAGGTGGTCGTTTCGCTACTTCAGATTTAAACGATTTATATAGACGTGTAATTAACCGTAATAACCGTTTAAAGAGATTACTTGATTTAAACGCACCAAATATCATTGTTCAAAATGAAAAGCGAATGCTGCAAGAAGCTGTCGATGCCTTAATTGATAACGGTCGTCGTGGTCGTCCAGTAACCGGCCCAGGTAACCGTCCACTTAAATCACTCTCACACTTACTTAAAGGTAAGCAAGGTCGTTTCCGTCAAAACTTACTTGGTAAGCGTGTTGACTATTCAGGTCGTTCAGTTATCGATGTTTCACCAAAATTGAAGTTCTATCAATGTGGTGTTCCTCGTCCAATGGCCCTTGAATTATTCAAGCCATTCGTAATGCACGAATTAGTTAAACGGGGCATTGCTTCTAATATTAAGAATGCTAAGCGTAAGATTGATCGTCAAGATGATGACATTTGGGATGTACTTGAAGACGTCATTAAAGAACGTCCGGTTCTTTTAAACCGTGCACCTACTCTTCACCGTTTGAGTATTCAAGCCTTTGAACCAATTTTGGTACCAGGTAAATCTATTCGTTTACACCCATTAGCTTGTGAAGCATATAATGCCGACTTCGATGGTGACCAGATGGCTATTCACGTTCCTTTGTCTGACGAAGCTGTTGCTGAATCACGTATGTTGATGTTAGCAGCTCATCATATTTTGGCTCCTAAAGATGGGAAACCAATCGTTACTCCATCACAGGATATCGTTTTGGGTAACTACTGGTTAACTCAAGCTGAGCGTGGTCGTGAAGGTGAAGGTATGATCTTTGATTCACCAGCAGAAGCAACTGTTGCTTATGAAAATGGTGACATTCATTACCATACTATTATCGGAATGTCTGCTGATTCAATGCCGAAGAAACCTTGGCCTAAGGGTCATGAACACGGTATTTTTATCACTACTTATGGCAAGGTTGAATTTAACCAAATTTTCCCTGAAGATTACTTCTATGTTAACGAACCAACTGAGAAGAATTTAAATAATCCATTAGATGCTAAATACTTCTTGGGTGAGGGAGAAGACATTCATAAGAAGATTGATGATGTCAGCGATGACCTACTTTCTACTCCATTTAAGAAGAGTTTCTTATCTGATTCTATTGCTACTATTTATAAGTACTATAAGGTTCAAAGAACTTCAGAATATTTGGATGATTTGAAGAAGTTAGGTTACACAAGTTCAACAACTTCTGGTATTACTATCGGTATGACCGATGTTCCTGAAATTAAGGATAAGGATGCCAAAGTAGCCAAGGCCCACAAACAAGTTGATGTTGTTTCTAAACAATTTAGGCGAGGTTTGATCACTGAGCAAGAACGGCACGATCGTGTAATTAGTATTTGGAATGATTGTAAAGACCAAGTTCAAAACGAAATTGCTAATATTTATGATCCACGTAACCCAATTACTATCATGGCCGATTCTGGTGCCCGTGGTAACATTTCTAACTTTACTCAGTTAGCCGGTATGCGTGGCTTAATGGCTACCCCTAACGGTGGATTGTTCGAAATTCCTGTTACTTCAAACTTTAAAGAAGGTTTATCAGTTCTAGAATTGTTCATGTCTACTCACGGTGCCCGTAAAGGTATGACGGATACTGCTTTGAAGACTGCTCAGTCTGGTTACTTAACTCGTCGTTTAGTTGATGTAGCTCAGGATGTTATCATCCGTGACGATGATTGTGGTACTGATCGCGGTATTACAGTTCATGCAATTAAGGAAGGCGACGAAATGATCGAGCCTTTGTATGATAGACTACTTGGTCGTTTCACAGCTGAAACAGTCAAGGATCCAAAGACAGGAGAAACTATTGTTACTCCTAACGTCATGATGGATGAAAAGTTAGCTCGTAAGATTTGTGATGCGGGTGTTACTCATGTTAAGATCCGTTCAATTCTTACTTGTGATACACCACACGGTGTTTGTCGTAAGTGTTATGGTATGAACCTTGCAACGAGTGAAGAAGTTGAAGTCGGTGAAGCAGTTGGTACTGTTGCAGCCCAATCAATCGGTGAACCTGGTACGCAGCTTACTTTGAGAACTTTCCACAACGGTGGTGTTGCCGGTGCTGAAGATATTACTCAAGGTCTACCTCGTGTACAGGAATTGTTTGAAGCTCGTAACCCTAAGGGTCGTGCTATAATTTCTGAAGTTGATGGCGTCATTGATTCAATTCAAGAAAACCCAGCTGAACATACGCGTGAAATTACCGTAAAAGGTAAGATCGATACGAGAAGTTACGATGTTCCTTACACCGCATCAGTTGCAGTTGCTGAAGGTGATACTGTTCACCGTGGAGATAAGTTGACCTTAGGTTCAATTGATCCGAAGGAATTAATTCAAGTAACCGATACTTTAACGACTGAAGAATATATTTTAGCTGAAGTTCAAAAAGCATATAGAATGCAAGGTGTAGATATTGCCGACAAGCACGTCGAGGTATTGACCCGGCAAATGCTGCAAAAGGTACGTGTACTTGATCCAGGTGAAACCGATATGTTGCCAGGTGAAGTTTTGGATATTGGTCAATTTAAAGACCGTAATACCTCAGTTATTAATTCTGGTGGTATTCCTGCTACTGCTCAAAGTGTCATTTTGGGTATTACCAAAGCAGCTTTGGAAACCAATAGTTTCTTATCTGCTGCTTCATTCCAGGAAACTACTAGAGTTCTTACCGATGCTTCAATTCGTGGCAAGAACGATCCATTACTTGGACTTAAGGAAAACGTTATTATTGGTAAGATCATTCCAGCTGGTACTGGTTTGCCTGTTTACCGTGATATGGAACCTGAGGCTGATGTCAAGAAGCCTAAATCTGTCTACTCAATTGCTGATATTGAGAAGAAGATGAAGGAAGCTGACAAGGCTAAAAAGAAGCCACAAAATTAGTTATTAATATCTGTTAGAGAAGATAAAAATTGCGTCCCTACCGAAATGGTGGGAACGCTTTTTTTGTAGCATTATTTAATGAATTAGTAATTGAAGGGTTAACCCAATAAAAATATAGGGGATAAATGCAACTTCTTTTTCTTTAAAATTGTCCTTATATTCTAAAAGGAAATGTATGATTAGAAAAATTGATGCAGATC
>ERZ773359.4804-NODE-4804-length-13567-cov-22.462774_pt1 | contig 13567 bp, 10 predicted proteins | sample MGYA00374955_ERZ773359 | MGnify/ENA primary metagenome ERZ773359 (study PRJEB29098, sample SAMN04486028) | biogas fermenter metagenome | study: EMG produced TPA metagenomics assembly of the Biogas fermentation microbial communities from Germany - Plant 4 DNA1... | reverse complement strand
TTTTACCCTCTATAATTTCTCATACTTCATAATATTAGATTTAATGTAGAATGTAATTTCTATATCCTATATTAAAAAGTGATGAATATACTTGGCGAAGATAAATAGGATATGCGAAATAAGCATATAACGAGCAATTAGAAGTACTTGGTGAAAAGAAAACTACTAGGCCTTAGTGTTGTTGGTTTGTTTGAGTGCAGCGAGTTTAACCAAAACCCTTGGCATAGTAGTTTTTTTGAACCTTGTACTTCTTTGCGCAGTTATTAGCTTATGGAGCATATCCTATTTATCGTAGCCTTTATATTAATTACTCCTCTTCTTCATAACAAATAACAGGAGTTCCCTCCTCAATATTTTCATATATTTTTTTTGCTAAATATTTAGGAGAATTTACACATCCATGGCTGCCATTTCTTTTATATATTTCTCCACCAAAAGAATATCTCCAACTTGCATCATGTATTCCTATATTGCCGTTAAAAGGCATCCAATAGGTTACACTTGCTTCATAGCCTGGCCCCCTTAAGGTTGATCCAGTTTCCTTATAATTTAGCATATAGGTTCCAACTGGTGTAGCAAAGCCTCTACTTGGATTACCTGTTACTATAGACCCATGAGTTATTAGCTTTCCTTCTTTATAGAACCACAAATGCTGCTTGGTTATATTTATTTCTACATAAGTATCTCCTATATCATTTTCTTCTCTAGATACAGCCTCTTGAGCATATATTGGTTCTTTTTCAAGGTTGTCTCCATTTTTTATATTTTCTATTAGAGCCTCAATTTCTTTCTCTAAATCTATTCTCCAACCATAAAATCCACCTTCAACTTCAATTTCCTTACCAGTAGATGTTTTTATTTTCCTTGCTATACCAACTGTATTATATTTTTTCGCTAAACTTCTAACATATTCATTAACTGCTTTTTCATCTATTACTACATCTAAATTTTCATCTACACTAAGCCATTTATTTATTGTCTCTCCATCTAAAAGTTCATTTTTACTTCCAAATATATATATAATTTTGGTTGACACATACTTATTTAATAAATCCCTTGTTTCACTAGTTTTATGAGAAGTCAAAGTATAACTGGGATTTTCATAGCAAAGATGATTATCTAAATCTAGTTCTCTTTTCCCCCTTAAGATACTCTCTTTTATAGCAATATTTAATACTTCCTCATTTATCTTGTTTCCATAGACCTCCTCAATTGCTTTATAGGAACCATTAGAATATTTAAAACTCACATTTTGTGGTTCTATAATCTCTTCATTTAAACAGTTTAATTGATTTATTTTATTTTCCAGTTCCCCTTCATCATAAAGAAATAAATCATCTACATAATATTCTTTATTATTTATTAGAGAGATAATCCACTTTAAGGAATTTTTATTATTATATATCTTTGAAATACTATTCTCCTCATTGTACTTCATTCCTATATCTTGTCCCCTTATTTCCTCAACTTCTTCATTTCTTTCTATTAGCATAAGGTTATAATCCTTAACATAATCTTTTATTATATTTTCTGCCTCATTATGAGATTTCAAAGATAAATCTACTCCATTTATTACTGTATTAAAAAAGAAATGCTTGGTGAAATATATTGAAACAAGTAAGTATATTAAAAAAATAACACCTATTACAATAACTATATTACCTGCAGTCTTACTTCCTATAAAACTTCTTATATTAATTCTCCTCATTTTCCTATACCTTTCATTAAAACTATTTTTTAATATGATAACTAATTTATAATATGTTTATAGTTGTCATTTTAAAACTCATTTTAATAGTTTGGTTAGGATTGCGAAGCAATCTTTTACTTATCCGAATCAATTATCATTTTATACTTAATAAACCCAACACTATCAGCTAAAAACCATCCTATAGGTATAGCCCACCATATACCACTAGCCCCTAATTTTGTGCAACATAAGTAGCAAAGGCGTTTCCAAAATCCTGTACAGGCATATAGGCTAGGGAATCTATTTTTACTCCTGCTGCAAAGGCTGCCATTACTGTGGCTCCAAAACTATTTACCAGCCCTTGTACTAAAAGGATTCCAAAATTCATAATTGATTGCTGCATTGATGTTAAAACTGAATATCTTATAACTAAATTAAATGTATCCTTAGATACCTTTAAATCTTTTTTGCTTATCTTTAAAAACTCTACTTTCTTAACTACATATATTAGGGTTAATATTGCTGAAGCACCTTGGGCAATTACAGTTGCTATTGCAACTCCCTTTACTGCTAAGTTAAATTCTATTACAAAGACTAAATCTAAAACTACATTTATTATTGATGCCACAATTAAAAAATATAAAGGCCTTTTTGAATCACCTATAGCCCTTAATAAGGATGTTCCCCAGTTATATAAAAAGGTAAATATTAATCCTATTATAATAATTATTAAGTAAGCCTTTGAATCATAAATCAGCTTATCTGGCATATTAAACAAATTTAAAATAATGTCTATAAATATTAATGAAATAATCATAATTAAAAGAGTTACTAGGCCAATAAAAATAAAGGATGCTACAGAAACCTTTTTAAACTTATGGTAATCCTTAGCTCCATAAGATTGAGAAAGTATTACCCCTGTTCCCATAGTTAGTCCAATTATTATAGATGTTATAAATACAACTATTGCAAAGGAAGATCCCACAGCAGCCAGCCCATCTACCCCAACAAACTTTCCCACAACTACAGTATCTACTAAATTATAAATCTGTTGAAATATATTCCCCAAAATCATAGGCAGTGCAAATTTTATAATAAGCTTACTAGGATTTCCTTTAGTCATATCAATCATGTCATTACCCCTTTTCTCAAATATGATATTGTTTACTCTAAGTAATATACTACCATATAAATACTAGAAATTCCCCTAGAAGCAATATTAATTCTAACATTAGAAAAAGTGGACAAAATAGTTGTCCACTTTTTAAAATTCCTATAATTTATCTTCTTTGCGCAGCTATTCCCCTGATTGAGCATTTCTATTTATCATAGCCTTTATATTCACTACTTTTTTAATGTACAATGTAGAATTAAATATATTTAGTGGGCAGAACCTTTTGTAGATTCTACATTATTCTATAAATATATTGCCTTTATTGGATCCATCTTAGATGCTTTTGATGCAGGGATTATACCAAATACTACCCCTACAATTACAGAAGTTAAAGTGGAGCCTATAAAGCTTCCAATAGTTAAAACTGGAGCAAATGGAACGAATATTCCTACAATTTGTGAGAATAAGTATCCAAATAATATACCTAGTAATCCACCTATTCCTGTAATAAAAATAGCTTCAAATAGGAACTGAAGTAATATGCTTTTTGGTTTTGCTCCAATGGCTCTTCTAATTCCAATTTCTCTTTTTCTTTCAGAAACTGAAACATACATAATATTCATTACGCCAATACCACCAACAAATAGTGAAATACCTGTAATAATGGCTATAAAGGCTGTAAGGCCTCCTATTATTTTTTCAAAAACCTTAGTAATTGCCTGTGGATCTTGAAGCGCATATTCACCTTGTATATTTGGGTGATTTTTTTCTAATTCAGTCTTTACTTCTTCAAAAACGGCTTCTTTATCCATGTCTGGATTAATATAAACATCTATTGCTGAAATAACTTCTTCTGTCCCCATGCCTTCTTTAGATGCTTCTGATACATAAGAATAAGAGCCTGTTAATGAAAACATTCCTGCTTCAGCTAAAACTCCAACTACTTCATAATAAGTTCCTTTTAAATTAACACCTTTACCAAGGGCTTCCTCTGGATTTTCGAACATAGTCTTAGCTGTATTATAGTCGAGTACTATAAGCCTTCTATTATCTTCCGCTTCAGTCATTACTCTTCCATGAAGAATATTTAGGCTTTTACCTTCATAAGTATCTAAAATTACCATAGTCTGCTTATCAAAGTAGGAAATATCACTCATAACAATACTCATTCCTGCAATACTTCCTTGTGCCGCTTCCACCTTCTGCACTCCTTCAATTCTTGTAATTGAATTTAAGTCTGACTTAGTGAAGGGCTCTATTAAACTATAATCTGCTCCTAGATTATCTGGTTGAAAATAAACATTTATTTTATTTGCGCTTGTATCTTCTGAAGACTGAACCACTTCTCTCTTTAATCCATTTCCAATAGATAATATTGTAACGACAGAACTTATTCCTATAATTATTCCAATCATAGTTAAAAAGGTTCTCAGCTTATGAGATTTTAAACTAGAAATTGCTGTTTTTATTAAATTAGCTACTGACATACTACATCTCCTTTGTGGCAACCCCATCTTTAATTTGGATTACCTTATTAGCATAACTTACTAAATCTTTATCATGAGTTACCATAATTATAGTTTTATTATCCTTATTTAAATTTTTAAGTATTTCCATAATTTCTGCACTTGTATTACTATCCAATGCACCTGTTGGCTCATCTGCAAATATTACATAAGGATTATTTATTAAAGCTCTGGCAATAGCAATACGCTGCTGCTGCCCCCCGGATAATTCTGTTGGAAATTGATTTTTCTTTTCTAATAATCCAACTAAATCTAAATATTTTTCTACAGCCTCTTTTCTTTCCTTAACAGCTACTTTACCCTTATATAACAATGGAAGTTCTACATTTTGTGCAATCGTTAAAGATTCAATTAAGTGAAATTGTTGAAATATAAAGCCCATATAATTATTTCTAAGCTCTGATCTTTCATTTTCATTAAAATTAGTTACATCCTTACCATTAAATATATATTGACCACTGTCAAAACTATCAAGTAATCCAAGAAGGTTTAATAATGTGGTTTTCCCGCTTCCTGACTTACCCATTATTACTAAAAAGTCTCCCTGCTCTATTTCTAAATTTACAGATTTTAAAGCATGAAGCTTATCATCTTTTAATTTATAATACTTATTAATATCCTTTAACTCTATAACGTTACTCAACAGGCATACCTTCTTTCATTTCCTCAGTAGGAAGTTCAACTATTTGATCTTCTTCTGATAAGCCGCTATCAACAATAACCTTATCTGACTCACCTTCTTTATAGGTAATTTCTTGTTTAACTAGCAGGTTATCTACAACCTTATAAACATAAGTTTTACCTTCCTCTTCAATAAGAGAAGTTTTAGGTATTTCTATTGGGCTGTCTGATAATTCTACAACGGCTTGAACATGGAATCCATTAATTAAATTATCTTGGGAATCTAAACTTATTTTCACTTCATAGAAAGATAAATCGCTTGATCCTGGTGAACCTTGTTGAGACATAGCTGGAATTGCATTACTGATAGGCCTGTTTCCCATAGAAGAAATTTTACCAGTAACAATTTCTCCACTTGATAATATTGTTGCTTCTACTGCCTGTTCTGCTTTAATTTTTGGATAATCCTTTTCACTTACACTACCTTCAATATAAAATGTATCTGACTCTATAATTATATATGGTTGGGTAGCATCCCTTTCATTATCACTTAATATTATTCGTCCATCTATTGGTGCTGTTACTGTATAATATTCCTTTTCACTTAAGGAAGCTATTTGTTTTTCATAAAGGCTGATTTGATTATCTACAGCAGCTGTTGATATTTGACTTGAACCAAAATTTTCAGTCTGAACTTTAGGTGTTGATTGCTGCATTAATAGGTTTAGCTCTTCCGTAGAGCCGTTTTTTTCTGCCTCTTGGGCCTGCTTCTTTAATAACTCTTCCTGAGCCTGAGCTTCTTTTTTAGCTAATTCTTCTTGTTTTTTTAATTCTTCCTTTTGAGCTAATAAATTTTCTCTTTCCTTTCTGGCAGACTCAAGCTGAAGATTAATTTGAGCAATTTGTTCTGTTATCTGCTCATTTTTATATGTAAACAAAGTATCTCCCTTGCTTACTGTTTGTCCATTTTCTACAGATAAGGTCTCTACTTCACCTTTTGTAGGATCTAAGTATATTACTTCTCTTTCCAATGGCACTATAGTACCATTGATAAATACTTTTTCATTTGATGGAATACTTAATAACTTCATGCTTGTTTCTTTACTATTTACACCGGAACATCCAGAAAGAACAACACTAATTGCTGCAACTAATACTGTTCCTATTAGTAACTTTCTTTTCTTCATATATACACCTCATTCTTCTATTTTTATTTACAGATCTACAAGTTAATTTTACTACTAGTACCATATTATGTCAATAAATCATTGTTAATATTTCCTAATGAAACAACTTGTATAAAGTAACAACTTATTATTTGATATAAGTTGTATTTAATGATATAATATTTTTAAATTTTTGAAAAATTTACTATAAATATTATGCTGAATTCCTTTTAGGAAACGGGGGAACCAATTTCTGGGGTGAATCTTATTTAGATGGGTACCCTTACCCAAACCCGACAGCTAACCTCGTAAGCATTAAGGGGAGTAATATATAGGACGTCAAAGACAGTCCTTTTTCATTGTATTAAGCAATTTTTTGTTTCTATAATGTTCCCCATCCATTATTTAAAAGAAATAAGAGGAAGGTGAGAAAATGAAAAAATTTTTCAAAAGACTATTATTACTACTAATCGCACTTATATCGCTATCACTAATTAAACCAGCTACTATATCACAGGCTGATAATGCAAATAAGGAAATAGCATTTGCAGATGCAGGTTGGGACAGTATAAAATTTCATAATGCTGTTGCAGGTTTAATTGCTCAGGAACTTTACGGTTATACTTGGAGGGAGGTTCCAGGCTCAAGTACTGTATTGCATGAAGGCCTATTAAAAAATGAAATTGATGTTCAAATGGAAATGTGGTCCAACAACTTAGCTACTTATGATAAGGACCTGAAAGATGGCAAATTCAAAGAACTTAGCATAAACTTTGATGATGATTACCAAGGTTTTTACGTACCAAGATATGTAATAGAAGGTGATCCTGAACGAGGTATTGAAGCTATTGCCCCAGATTTAAAATACGTATGGGATTTAAAAAACTATCCTGAATTATTCCCAGATGATGAAAAGGCAGGTATGGGACGAATTTACGGTTCAATTCCAGGCTGGGAAATAGATAAGGTTTTATATAATAAATATCTTCATTACGGCTTGGATGAAAACTTTATATATTTTAGACCGGGTTCTGATGCTGCATTATCCTCTGCTATAACTGCAGCTTATGAAAAGGGAGAACCAATAGCTGCTTATTATTGGGAACCAACTTGGCTTTTAGGTAAATATGACATGGTTTTATTAGAGGACGAGCCTTACGATCCAGACACATACCTAGATGGTAAAACCGCCCTTCCTGCTGTTAAGGTTACTGTAGGCGTAAGTCCAGCCTTCTATGAAGATAATCCTGAAATGGTAGAATTTTTAAGTAATTATAAAACTTCAAGTGCTTTAACTTCTGAAGCTCTTGCCTATATGCAGGATACAGGAGCTAATTATGTTGAAACTGCAAGATGGTTCTTAACTGAGCATAGCGAATTGCTGGATGAATGGTTAAATGAAGAAGATGCTGAAAAGATGAAGGGGCTTTTATCTGGAACTGAAGAAGGTGGTTCTTTAAACTGGCTTCATACTTTCCCTTTTAAAATTCCTTTAAACTTAGAAGGGATTGATAATTCAGTAAGAAACTTTAGTGTAAAATACTCTTCAATATTCGATAGTATGAGAAGCGGATTAACAAACTTTGTTAACTTAATTTATTCAATATTAAACTTTATACCATGGTTTATATTTATAATAATCATTTTCCTTATTTCATGGAAATTAACAAGTAAGATAAGTAAGGGAATTTTATACTCTCTTCTACTCTTGTTAATTGGATCTCTTGGATTATGGAGTTTTATGAATGAAACATTATCTATTGTTATAGCCTCTGTTTTAATATCTCTTGCTTTAGGTTTTCCCCTAGGGATATTAATTTCAACCAGTGACAGGGCAAATATGATAGTACGCCCAATTTTAGATACAATGCAGACCATGCCAGTATTTGTTTACTTGATACCAGCTTTATTATTCTTTGGTCTTGGAAAAGCACCAGCAGTAATAGCTACAACTATATATGCTGTAGTTCCAATTATTAGGCTTACTAGCCATGGAATTAGGCAGATAGATAAGGAAGTAGTTGAAGCTAGTATTGCTTTTGGATCTACTAAATTACAATCTCTTATAAAAGTTCAAATTCCACAAGCCCTGCCTACCATAATGACTGGTGTAAACCAAACTCTTATGATGGCAATGAGTATGGTAGTTACTACTTCAATGATTGGTGCTACTGGTCTTGGAATGGAAGTTTTAATAAGTGTAAACCGTGTAGAAATAGGTAGAGGCCTTATATCTGGTACAGCAGTAGTTATAATCGCTGTAATCTTAGATAGAATTACACAAGGTTTAGTTAAAAAAAGCGAGGTGAATTTCAATGACAAATAATAATGATACTATTTTAAGTGTAAAAAACCTATATAAGCTTTATGGCTCTGATAGAAATAAGGCAATAAAATTAAAGGAGCAAGGATTAGATAAAAATGAAATTTACAAAAAGACTGGAGTTACCTTAGCCCTTTGGGATGTTTCCTTAGATATAAAAAAAGGAGAAATCTTTGTTATTATAGGCTTATCAGGCTCTGGTAAATCTACATTAGTAAGATGCTTCAATATGCTAAATAAACCATCAAAGGGTCAAATTTTATTTAATGGTAATGATATTAATACCTTTAATAAAAAGGATTTAAATGATTATAGAAGAAATAAGATTTCTATGGTATTCCAAAACTTCGGCCTTATGTCCCATAGAAATGTGCTTGGAAATATAGAATACGGTTTAGAAATAAAGGGAATTTCTAAGGAAGAACGTACTAAAAAGGCTAAAGAAATGCTGTCAATGGTTGGTCTTGAAGGCTATGAAAATGAACCTATTACTAGTTTATCTGGAGGAATGAAACAAAGAGTAGGTATAGCAAGGGCCCTTGCAAACGATCCTGAGATTCTTCTTATGGACGAGCCCTTCTCAGCCCTAGACCCTTTAGTTAGACAAGATATGCAGTTTGAACTCTTATCTATCCAAAGAAAACTTGATAAAACAATAGTATTCATTACTCATGACATTAACGAAGCTTTTAAAATTGGAGATAGGGTTGCAATAATGAAGGATGGAGAAGTTATTCAAATTGCTACTCCTGAAGAAATGAGTGCAAACCCTGCAAATGATTATGTAAAACGCTTTATTGATAGTGCAGATAAAACTCAGGTTATTAGCGTTAAAAATGTAATGACTCCTCCAAATAGTATTGTAAGAATTAAGGATAACCCTAGTTTTGCAATTAAGACTATGAAAACCAATAAGGTATCTTCTGCTTATGTAGTTGAAGAAAAAATGAAGGTAAAAGGGGTAATTACAATAGATGCTGCCCTTAAGGCCCATAAGGAAGGCCTGCCTATTTCTGAAGTATTAATAAAGGATATAAGCACTACTACTCCAGATACCCTTTTATCAGATATAATACCAATGGCAGCAGAAACAAAATATCCTATTGTTGTAGTTAATAAGGATAAGAGCCTGAAGGGGATTGTTACAAAAGCTGATGTACTTTCTTCCATTCAATAAAAAATTTATATTGACAAAATATTCTGAAGATGGTAATATATTTTCAATTTAATGTGAAAAAGTAAATATAAAAAAGCGTTGATTGAGAGTAGTAGATTGGAAGAAGTTTCACAGAGAGTTGGGGAATGGTGGAAACCCGCAAATGTTCACTTTCGAACTTGCTCATGAGCAAAAAGATTAAAAGTCTTTTCGGTAAATCTTTTGCCGTTATCTAAATTAAGTAAAAATGTTGGATGGTACCGCTTAAATAGCTCCAATCTTGGATCTATTTAAGCGGTTTTTTATTAATTCTTTGGGGCAGTTAAGTCTTATAACTACTTAAGACTTAATAAATATATAAAAATAATTTAACTATAAGGGGGCTATTTAAATGTTAAATTACAAAAAGTATAAGAGATTTGAAACAATATGCTATAAGGAGAGAACCTGGCCAAATAAGACTATTACAAAGGCGCCAATTTGGTGTTCAGTAGACTTAAGAGATGGCAATCAAGCACTTGTAAATCCAATGACAATTGAAGAAAAGCTTGAAATGTTCAATCTTTTAGTGGAACTTGGCTTTAAGGAAATTGAAATAGGCTTTCCTTCTGCATCACAAATTGAATTTGATTTCTTAAGAACCTTAGTAGATAAGAACTTGATTCCAGATGATGTTACTATTCAAGTCCTTTCACAATGCAGACCACATCTTATAGAGCGAACTATGGAAGCTCTACAAGGGGTAAAAAAAGCAATTTTCCATATCTACAACTCTACTTCAGTCTTACAAAGGGATGTGGTATTTAACAAGAGCAAAGAGGAGATAAAGCAAATTGCCATAGATGGAACAAAGCTAGTAAAAAAATATGTAGAAGGATTTCCTGGAGAAATAACTCTAGAATATTCACCAGAAAGCTTTACTGGTACTGAAGTTGACTATGCTTTAGAAGTTTGCGAGACCGTCTGCGATGCTTGGGGCGCATCAAAGGACAAAAAGGTTATTATCAATCTTCCATCTACTGTTGAAATGGATACACCTAATGTATTTGCAGATCAAGTTGAATGGATGTCCACTCACTTTAAAGATAGGGAAAGAATCATCTTAAGCGTTCATCCTCATAATGATAGGGGAACCGCTACTGCTTCTGCTGAACTTGCTATCTTAGCTGGTGCTGACAGGGTTGAAGGTACACTATTTGGAAATGGAGAAAGAACAGGAAATCTAGATATATTAAATGTTGCTTATAATATGTTTTCTCAGGGAGTTAATCCTGAATTAAATATAGAAAATATAGAAAATATTATTCAAATTTATGAAAGATGCTGTAAAATTCCTGTTCCTATAAGACATCCATATGCAGGAGAATTAGTATTTACAGCCTTCTCTGGCTCTCACCAAGATGCTATTAATAAGGGAATGGCTAAATATAGCGAAAGAAAAAATAAGTATTGGGAGGTTCCATACTTACTAATAGATCCTAAAGATATAGGAAGGGAATATGAAGCTTTAGTTAGAATTAATAGTCAATCGGGTAAAGGTGGCGTTGCCTTTGTAATGGACAGGTATTTTGGCTATAAAATGCCAAAGGCCATGCATAAAGAATTTGCAGATGTAATTCAAAAAATTTCAGAAAAAGTGGGGGAAATTTCTCCACAAACTATTATGGATAAATTTAAAGAAGAATACCTTGAAAATGAAGAAGTGTTTAAGTTAATAAATTTCAAAGCTGCTCACCTTAATGATAATGATGATTTTAACACAAAAATTGATTTATCATTGGTTTATAATGGCCAAACCCTAGAACTAACAGGCTTAGGAAATGGTCCAATCAGCTCATTAAAAAATGCACTTTCTTCCTTAGTAGATACTTCTGTTTTAGATTACTCAGAACACTCCTTAGGAAATGGATCAGAAGCTAATGCTGCAGCTTACATTCACTTAAGAAGAAATGATAACGGGAAAGAAAGCTTTGGTGTGGGAGTTAGCAGCAATATTACCCTGGCTTCTGTTAAAGCAGTCTTTAGCGCACTAAACAGACTCTATAAGTAATGTAGAATGTACAATGTAGAATGCACATTGTTCATTCTACATTGTACATTCCCAAAAATTTTGGTTAACTCACCTATCTTCCTAATTCAATAATGTTAGCAATAAGGGCCTTACATCTACCGCAGTCTGTACCTGCCTTAGTTATTTCTCCAACTTTTTCTACTGTATCTGCTCCATTTTTTACTGCATCAACAACAGCTTTAAGAGATACATTAAAGCAGCCACATACTGAACTTAAAATATAATCTAAGTTTTCCTTACAGCCTTCACATTCTCCACAAACTCCTGCTAATTCCTTAACTTCTTTCTCTGTTCTTGCACCTTGGCACATTGCTTTTCTAATTGAAGCATAATCCACATCATTTTTAGTACATATTGTTCTATTTCCTGCCATTATAAAACACTCCTTCTTTTGTTTAAAAAATCATTTTACTTACCTATTATACGTTATATTTGATATTTTATCCACATTCTTACTTTAAATTTCACACTAAGTATATTTTATATACTCGATATATATTTTACACCTGATATAATGAGTATATAAAATAAGTATTATTTAGGCAGTGATTGCTATTGAAAGTTGTTACTACTACCCCAATATCTATAACCTATAGTCTTACCAAAAAGGGTGTTGAATTATCCTTAGCCCTTGAACCTATTGAAAAATAGGCACTAAAATATAAGGATTCAGGTAATAATAATTGTATTGAACCGAAAGGAGATAAGAATGAATAATAATATGATTTGTGATAATGAAAAAGGAATTTGTGGAATAGATACAGGAAATGAAATGGAGTTATTTGATTTTAACCTTCCAAAAGAAAAAGTTGATTTGTACTATGTTACTGATCCAATTTGTTCTTACTGCTGGGCAGTTGAGCCTGCCCTTGGCAAGTTTAAAGAACTATATAAAGACTACTTAAACTTCCATGTAATTATGGGAGGATTGCTAGAGGACTGGGAAGGCTTTGCAGATCTTGCTAATGGAATAAATGGTCCTTCAGATGTATCAGGCCATTGGAGAGAAGTTGGAGAAGCTTACAGAATGCCCATTGATGGTAGCTTTTGGCTTACTAACCCAGTAAAATCTTCCTTTATACCATCAAGAGTATATAAGGTAATTCAAAAAGATAATAAAGACCTTGCCCTATCATTTTTACGTAAGGCCAGAGAAGCTGTTATGGCCTTTAATAAAAACATTGCAGAAGATGATGTTTTAATAGAAATTGTTAATAGCCTAGGATTAAAGGGTGAAGAAATAGTTAAAGAATCTTATTCAGCTGACGCTCAAGAACTTTTAATAGAAGACTTCAAAATAGCTGGCAGCCTTGGTGCTAGAAGTTTCCCATCTATCATAATGGTCAACAAAGACAATAAGGGGGTCAAAGTTTCAGGAGCCCGCCCTTTTGATTACTATGTTGCAGCCCTAAAACAAGTCATTACAGAAAATAATGACATAAGCCCAGCTCCAGCCCCAGAACTTTCAAAACTTCTAAAAGAAAGAAAGCTCCTATTCTCAAAAGAAATTGAAGAACTTTATGATATAGCTCAAAGCGAAGTAAAAAACTTCATTGACGAAAATCTATCACCAGGAGAATACGAAATGGAAGAAATCCTTGGAGAAACTTATATAAAAATCATATAATGCTTTTAATGTAAAATGAAGGATGTTCTACTAGGCAAAACTAAAAAATATTTAATAACTAATAGAGGGTGATTTTCAAAGAACTGAAAATCACCCTCTTCTTACACTACAAAACTAATAAACTGTAACCTATACAATTAAACTGAAAACTGAAACCTGAAAACTGTTATTCCCTCCACACTCCAAGCTCCACACTCCACACTAATTAAACCTGAAACCTGAAAACTGAAAACTGAAAACTGTTATTCCCTCCACACTCCACACTATCCCCAG
>ERZ773359.4803-NODE-4803-length-13568-cov-4.587508_pt1 | contig 13568 bp, 14 predicted proteins | sample MGYA00374955_ERZ773359 | MGnify/ENA primary metagenome ERZ773359 (study PRJEB29098, sample SAMN04486028) | biogas fermenter metagenome | study: EMG produced TPA metagenomics assembly of the Biogas fermentation microbial communities from Germany - Plant 4 DNA1... | reverse complement strand
ATATAGAAAGGGAGCACCTGAATACAATCAACCAGCTTCTGTCGGGCCAAATTCCCGCAGTAAACCAGCAGGGAGGGGGAAATGCAAATCAGCAACAGCAACCGCAGCAACAACAGCAAGCACAGCAACAGCCGCAGATGGCACAGCAAAACCAGCAGCAACAGCAACAAGCCCAACAATCGCAGCAGCAACAGGGAAGCTTTATGCCCCAGGGTGGAACTCAGGGCTACCAGAACTCTGACAAAGACCTTTGCATGGATATGCTGATGACTGAAAAACATGTCTCCAGTACCTATGACACTGCAATTTTCGAGTTCAGAAACCCTCAGATACGAAATATTCTGAACCATATCCAAAAAGAAGAGCAGCAACACGGAGAAGCTATATTTAATTACATGCACAGTAAAGGTATGTACCCCACCCAGTAAAAATAATATGTGTATGATATGATGTTCAGATCCTTGCCGTCCTTCCCGCAGGAATAAATTAATGCGTCAGGCAATAGATCTGAACATCAATTATTATCAAATAAAACACAAACCTGTTATATTAACTTCCCATAGCTTTTAATAATCTTAAATAATGATTGGCTTCTCGCAAAACATGATCTGCCAGTAAGGGGGGGATTATGGATTTTATCTGGCATTTCAATATACCTTCAGTGGCTTGTTTCTTAAAATACCTGAAGTCCTCGGTTGACTCCAGACTTTTTTGTATCATTTTATTTTCAGCGGTTCTGATACATTCCTCCACCAGTTTTTCGAATTTTTTTGCCGTGCTCTGCATAATTGCTTTGTAATTTTTTTCAGTCGGATCGAGAAAACCGTTAATAAACTGGGCATGTTCCTCCATTATGTGGTTCCAGAAGTTAAGTTCATCGCACAGGATTGATTTTGATATGTTTCTGTCAAGGAGAGATCTTAGTATTTTTTGATAATATACTGCTTCACGGATAAGATGTTCCAACAGTTCAGGATAAAGATTTATAAAAAGGCGGCATTCTGAAACCATGGTCAGGATTTTCTTTTTAAATGTAATGACCTCCTGCAGCACACCGTAAGCCCGTCTGTTTATATTATTAATAATACTTTCAAGCGAATCTTCATAATTTTGGTATGTATTTTTCACCAATTCATATTCTTTCTTTGTAATGTCTGTATTGATATTCGCACCTGTAAGCATCGCGGTGGTTTCTTCCGCTTTAAGGGTAAAGGATGTGACAATTTCCCCGGACTTGAGAATATTATCGGGGACGACGCCATTGGCATAATGAACGGTCTCGCTGAGCAATTGTTCAAAATTTCGCTTAAGCCTGCTGGCTTCAACAATATTGACGATTTGAATGGGTTGTAAATTCGTTTCTATAAAAAATAAATGTTCTTTCATGATTCGCATGAAGAACAGATTCACTTCTATAGAAACACCAATGTACTCCTGTTTTGACAACACTACAATTCCCTCCTTATTTTTTAGCACAATAGATAATATTATAAAATTATCAAAATATTCACAATAATCATTTCCCTGAAGGAAGGAATTTCATAGTCCTGAACAAGTCATAGTGCGAATTTTGGAGCATAAAAAGATGGACACGTCTGAGGATAATTCATTTTTTATCGTGCTCCATGAAGGAACACTGTTTTTGTCAATGCATACTATAAAATATAAGCTTATCCAATTATGAGGGGAGATTTTTATGAATGAAGATATGACAGTAGCAAAACCATTAGCGACCTGCATACCTCAGGAACAGTCATTACACAATGTACAGTTGGCCCATGCATATGTCCCTTTCCAGAAGCTGTGTAATACTTTCCGGCCGTTGGACGGCTTCAGAAAAGGAACCATTTTCCCTGAACTGTACGATGTCTACGGGTGGGAGAGAAAAGGCAGAGAGGATGATTGCGATGATGAATAGAGACGAATTATTGAAAATAATTTCAGTTCTTGATTTTTATGCACTCGATCTTCAGCTTTATCTGAATACCCATCCCACCGACAGAGACGCCATACAAAAATACAATAATGTCGTTAAACGGGCAAAAGAATTAAGAGAAGAATATGAACGCACATATGGAATGCTGACTCCTCAGAATATCAGTGATTCTCCATGGAGATGGATTGAAAACCCGTGGCCGTGGCAGTACAAGTTTAACTTTGATTTGGAAGGTGATGAGTGTAATGTGGATTTATGATAAAAAATTGCAGTTCCCGGTAAAAATTAAAAGACCGGATCCAAGAATGGCAAGACTTATTATCACACAATTTGGCGGTCCTGACGGAGAATTGGCTGCATCACTGAGATATCTGAGCCAGCGTCCATCAATGGTTACTCCTATGGCTAAAGCTACCTTGAATGATATAGGCACAGAGGAACTTGCTCATTTCGAAATGATACAATCAATGGTCGCACAGCTTACAAAGAATGCAAGCATTGAAGACATTAAAGGAAGCGGATATGAGCCATATTATGTCGACCACGGCAAAGGCACATATCCGGTTCAGGCTGCCGGCACTCCTTTTTCAGCGAAATACTTCCAGTCAAAAGGAGACCCGAGGACTGACCTTTATGAAAATTTGGCAGCCGAACAAAAAGCCAGATCTACATACGAATATCTCCTTAACTTGGCAGATGACCCGGATGTTATACAGCCTCTGAGATTTTTAAGGGAAAGGGAAATCGTTCACTTCCAGCGCTTTGGTGAAGCGCTTCGCTATGTACAGGACTACCTGAGTGACAAAAAGAGGTTCTCTTATGGCAAGATGAAAAAATAAATAAGAAAAAGTCATATAAAAAGCAAAGAATCTGGCAGATATTCAGCCAGATTCTTTGCTTTCAGATGTGCTGATTTGATTGTACCCCGGCATGATTTACACATGCTTAAAAACAAAGTACAATAGAAATAGAAGTGAAAATACGGGGGAGGGAATAAGGATTTTATTTAGTAACAAGCTGCAAATCAACAGGAATATATGAATCTACTTTTTCTCCGGCGAGAACCTTCATAGCGATATCAACGCCTTTGCCACCGATTTCTTTAGGAAGCTGTTGAACAGTAGCAGCCATAAATCCTTCGTTAACGGCCTTGACAGCATCATCAGTTGCGTCAAAGCCGACGATCATGATGTCTCTTCCGGATGCTTTAATAGCTTCCAGGGCGCCCAATGCCATTTCGTCGTTGTGAGCGAATACGGCATCAATTTCGGGCTGTGCCTGAAGAATATTTTCCATAACGGACAATCCCTGAGCTCTGTCGAAGTTAGCTGTCTGCCTTGCAACAACTTCGATGGAGCTTCCTTTTATAGCGTCATTGAAGCCCTGACCGCGATCTCTTGCTGCAGATGTACCGGGAACGCCTTCAAGTTCAACTACTTTACCCTTGCCGCCAAGTTTTTCAATTATGAATTCACCAGCCATTTTTCCGCCTGCTACGTTGTCGGAAGCGATATGAGCAACTACATCACCGGAGTTTGCTGATCTGTCAAGGGTGACAACAGGGATACCGGCTTTGTTGGCAGCCGCAACTGCGTTGCCCACTGCATCGGAATCAGTTGGGTTAATCAGAATGAGGTCAACTTTTTGGGTAATCAGGTCCTCAACATTTGACATTTCTATAGCTGAGTCATCCTGTGAATCGAGCACGATGAGTTTTGCGCCAAGCTCATCTGCTTTTGCCTGAGCTCCGTCTTTTAAGTCAACAAAGAAAGGATTGTTCAGGGTTGAAATTACAAGACCTATGGTAGCTTTTTCTGCAGGTGCTCCAGATGGTTCACCGGATGTAGTCGGTTCTGTGGAAGTAGTAGGTTCATTTGTTGATGGTTTGCCGCAGCCAACCATACCAATAATCATAGTTAGTGCAAGTAACCATACCAAGATTTTTTTCATTTCTTTTTCCTCCTTAAAATTAGTTTTTAATTTATCTCCAATCCTTGCGGATTTAAGAGCACATGAAATTTGGAATTTAGCTTAAAGTCACGGAATAATTTAAACGATAGTATTATCTTGACTTCTGTTTCCTGTCGAGCAAGACCGCAATCAGAATAACTGCTCCTTTGGCAACATCCTGATAATAGGAAGGTACCTGGAGTAAGTTTAATGCATTATTAAGAATTCCTATTATCAATACGCCAATGGCTGTTCCGGAAATTGTGCCGATACCGCCCGCCATACTGGTTCCACCGAGAACTACCGCTGCTATTGCATCCATCTCGTATCCGGCGCCTGCTGTTGGCTGTGCCGACCCGAGTCTTGAAGTCAATATAATTCCTGCCAATGCTGCCAGAATACCTGAAGCACAGTAAACAAAGATTTTAACTCTGTCTGTTTTGATGGCTGAATACATGGTAGCTTCTTCATTTGAGCCCAGCGCATAGATGTAGCGGCCTATCCTCAGATGACGAAGGACATAGTAAGCTACGAGAAAGACGAAAAGCATTATGTAGACAGGAACAGGAAGCTTCAGGAAATAACCTGTACCAATTTGGGAAAATGCTTCTGACCAGACTCCGCCACGGCTGCTGATAGGTTTTCCGTTTGTGTAAACAAGTGTAAATCCTCTTAACAGGGACATGGTGCCCAGTGTCGCGATAAATGGCTGAAGCCGGCCTTTACTGATAAGCAATCCGTTGACTAACCCGACCATGAGGCCTAATAACAATGTAATAAGTATTACAGGAACAACATGCATTCCCGATGATATCAGCGTTGCAGCAATGGCGCCGCAGATGGCAAGAACCGAACCGACAGAAAGGTCAATTCCTCCGATCAGTATGGCGAAAGTCATACCTGCTGCAATAACGCCGTTAATTGATGACTGTCTCAAAACAGTCAGTATATTGTCCACAGTCCAGAATCGGTTATTCAATACGGACATGACGACACTCAAAATTATAAGAACAACAAGAGGCCTCTGCTGCTTTACAACCCTCTTGACCGAATTTGCATCAAATGATATTTTCTGCATTTTGGCACACATCCTTCCCTACTGCCAGGCTCATGATTTTTTCCTGAGTGGCGGTTTCCCTGTCAATAATTCCGGTAACTCTTCCTTCATGCATGACCATAATCCTGTCACTCATGCCAAGAATCTCAGGAATTTCAGAGGAAATCATAATAATACTCATTCCCTGTTGCTTGAACTGGTTGATTAATTCGTATATTTCTTTCTTTGCGCCTACATCAACACCGCGGGTAGGCTCGTCAAGAATCAGAACTTTTGGTTTTGCATCCAGGTTCTTAGCCAATGATACTTTCTGCTGGTTTCCGCCGCTTAAGTGCTTCAAAAGCTGCCTGGTTCCTGAGACTTTGATATGCATACTTTTGATATAGTGATTTGCTGATTTTTCTTCCTCGGATTTTGAAATATTGCCTATTTTTCCGCAATAAGAGCCCAGCGAAGCCATTGTAATATTCTCCCGGACGCTTAAACCCAGGTGTATCCCGTTTGCTTTTCTGTCTTCAGACACATAGGCAATTCCGTTCTTAAGGGCATCTGTGGGATGGTGAATCCTTAGACTACGGTTTTCAAGAACAATTTCTCCGGAATCCTTCTTGTATATTCCGTATATTGTCCGGGCCAACTCGGTTCTGCCGGCCCCCATGAGTCCCGCAACTCCAAGAATCTCACCCTGGCGAAGCTTGAATGAAACATTCTGAACATAGCGGTTGGTCAAATCTTTTACTTCCAACAGCACATCGCCCGGCTGGGATACAATTCTCGGATATTGTTCATTGAGCTTTCTTCCAACCATCATTTCAATGATTTTATCCTCATCAAGCTCATCTATACTTTTTTCACCAATTAACTCACCGTCTCTTAATACGGTAACATCGTCACAGATTTCAAAAATCTCTTTCAGCCTGTGCGAAATATAAACTATGCTGTGTCCCTGGGCTTTTAACTCACGTATTACGCTAAAGAGCCTTTCTGTTTCAGAAACTGTCAAAGCGCCGGTAGGCTCATCCATTATAATAACTTTTGCGTTTAACGATAATGCCTTTGCGATTTCAACAAGCTGTTGCTTACCTACACTGATATTCCCGACAAGTTCCCTTGGGTCTTCGTCAAGTCCCAGTTTCTCAAGCCAGACCTTTGACTCTTCATATAATTGTTTCCATTTGATTCGTCCCGTCCTGGTAACAGGCTCCCTTCCCAGGAAGATGTTTTCGCCAATGGAAAGGTGGCGGATCAGGTTCAGTTCCTGATGGATTATTGCAATTCCGCTGTCCTGAGAATCCTTAGTACTTCTAAAGTTGACTTCTTTTCCGTTAAGATAAATCTCACCCGATGTTTTTGTGTAGACACCGGTAAGTATCTTCATCAGAGTTGATTTCCCTGCGCCGTTTTCACCCAGCAAAGCCATAATTTTGCCGTCGTAGATGTTGAAGTCCACATTTTTAAGCACCTGAACCCCGGAAAAATCTTTGCAAATATTTTTCATTGAGATAATTTTTTCAGGCATTTATAAACCCTCCGTTCAGGTTTGGATACCGCCTGGAGTTGCTCAGAACACAACTCCGGAAGTCAGAATGATGTTCGCATAAGGAGTAAATTCGCCGGTTCTTACAACCGCTTTGCTGTAAGCTGTTTCTTCCTTGAATTCTTCGTGGGGAATGTACTCAATGGCTATGGTTATTCCTTCTTCTTTTTCTGTCTTTTTGATCAGCTCGATTGTTTCTTTATGCAATTCAGGGCTTTTTGTTTTAATTTCTTCTGCCAAAGTAACCTTCTCAACCCTAAGTTCGGTAAGTACAGCTTTTAAAACGCTCATAAAATCGGGTATTCCTTTTGTGACAGCCAGGTCTATCTGCATAACATGGTTTGGAACCGGAAGCCCCGCATCACCGATCACTAAAGTGTCTGTATGTCTCATATTGGAGACAACCCATGAAATATCGGAATTAAGTAATACGCTCTTTTTCAATTTAGCATCCCCCTTTTAAAGGCTTTGTGTTTTTAACCAGTTCTCAAAATCCAATACCTCTGAAAGAAGCGGAAGGGAAGGTTGCGCCCCGTGTCTTGTCACTGACATTGCACCGACCTTCATGGCGAAATCTATTGCTTCATCAATAGTTTTTCCTTCGCTCAAATAAACTGCCAATGCGCCGTTAAATGCATCTCCTGCCGCTGTGGTATCCACGGCTTTCACTTTGTAGGCATCGAATTTCTTTGACATCTGATTATTCATATACAGGCAACCCCGGGAACCCAGAGTGACAATCAATTCTTTGACTCCTTTGTTAAGCATTATTTGGCCGGCAGCCCTGATATCTTCAATGGTATCCGTACTGTGGCCGCTTAATACTTCCAGCTCAGTTTCGTTGGGAGTTAATATATCAACATTTTTAAGGATTTCTCCGTCAAGCTTTGCAGCAGGCGCCGGATTTAGAATTACTTTCTTTCCTGCAGCCTTTGCCATTAAAACTGCCGATTTTACAGTTTCAACAGGAATCTCAAGCTGGAGCATTATTACATCAGAGTTTCTTATAGTATCTTCAGCCTCTTTGAGCTTTTCATCGGTCACACAATAATTGGCACCGGGAGCTATGACAATGCTATTATTCCCGGATTGCTCCACGGTAATAACAGCGACTCCGCTGGCTATGTCCGGGACAATGGAAACATGGTCTGTGTTAACACCGTACGTATTCAGGGAGTTAATTAATGTAGAAGCAAATGCATCGTCTCCTACGCAGCCTATCATTTTTACATTCGCTCCAAGTTTTGCAGCCGCACTTGCCTGGTTTGCGCCTTTGCCTCCGGGAATCTGTCTGAAATCATTTCCCAAAACGGTCTCCCCGGGACGTGGGATTCTTTCTGTATGTATTACCAGGTCCATGTTGATGCTGCCTATTACAGTTATCATTTTTTTGCTCCCTCCTTGGTTGATTCCCTAATAATAAGTTCTGTTTCCAAAATAATTGTATCCTCGTCTACGCTATTTTCAGACTCTTCCGGCGATTCAATGGCATTTATCAATAGATCAGCAGCACGGTATCCCATTTCATATACAGGCTGCTTGATTGTTGTCAGTGCCGGTTCTACAATTCCGGAAAGATATATATCGTCAAACCCCATAACTCCTATGTCATCCGGGACTTTGTAACCATTGTTCTTAAGTTCTTTAATTGCGCCGATTGCAATCAGGTCGTTACCGCAGAAGATTGCATCCATGTCTATTTTTTCATCCAGAAGCGCTCTTACTGCTTCCATACCCCACTGGGATCTGTATTCGCCTATCCTGACGTATTCGTCTTTATATGGGATATTTCTTTCCTTCAAAGCTTCTTTATATCCCTCCAAACGGTCACGGGCGGTCATTGTGTTAATAGAACCTGCGATATAGGCGATTTTCCGGTAGCCCTGATCTATAAGATAATTGACTCCTGTAAAGGAAGCCTTTTTGTTATCTACAAGTACTCTTCCGATTACATTGGGGAATTGATAGTCGCGGTCAATCAGGACAATTGGCACTCTGCATCGTTTTACTCCGCCAACTCTGCCCCTGTCGGCAGAATGGGCAAAGATGATGCCGTCAACCATTTTTTCAGACAGTATGTCAATGCATGTGTCTTCCCTGTTCAAATTATCATCTGTATTACAATAAATTATGCTATATCTTGATTGACTTGCTCTGTCCTCGGCTCCCCTTGCGATTTCGGGGAAGAATGGGTTGGTGATGTCGGGCAATATGAGGCCGATAGTTCTGGTTTGTTTTGTCACGAGACTTCTGGCCATGGTATTGGGTATGTAATTTGTTCTTTTGACGATTTCCAGCACTCTGTTTCTGGTTGCTTCACTGATGTTATTGTCTTTATTGTTCAGAATCATTGAGACTGTCGCTGTAGATACGCCCGCTTCTTTTGCTATTTCTTTGATGGTAATGGCCTTGTTTTCCATTGATTTCACCCTTTTATAGCCGAGAACTTTTAGTTAAACGATTAAGTAAAACGTTTAACTGAATTATATAACAAAACATCTTATTTTTCAATAGTCAAAATTTGTTTGTTTTTATTAACTTTTTAATTGAGCATCGCGGTTAATAAATATTATTCCGGACTGAGAAATAAATTATTACCCATTGGCAAATATAATTTACTTGTAAAAATGTTAGTAACTGAGTATAATTGCAAAGAACATTTATGAACTTTCTTCCATATAAAACGTCTGATGAAATAACTGAAATATCAGATGTAAAATTGAGTTTTGATAATTATATAACTTTACCTTTTGAACAGCATAATAGATTTAACCGGACCTGTATAGGAAGAGGTGCGTCATGGTAAAAAACAGTGTACTGCAAAGACTGCTATTTTTATCAGCAATGGTTTGTTTTGCAGCTATTCTTGTCATAGATTTACTGGATTTTGTTTATTGTCTTAGGAACTTAAGGACCGAATTTTACAGGGTATCCCATAAAGGATATCTCATTCTTATGGGGATTTTGTTAACTGCAGTTGTTGCTCTGCTTGTGTACCTGAAAAACAGGGTATTGAAAAGTACCCTAAAAATGCGCAGTCCCTTTGTTTTTGCCATAATCCTTTTTATTGTCTCTTTGTCAGTTAAACTGTTATTTGTTTTTATCACCAAAACAAAGCAGTACTCTGATTTTCAGCTATTTTACTGGGTGACCTCACAGATAGCAAATAAGACACCTAAATACTTAAGCCAGCCCTATTTTTCAATATGGGCATACCAGTTAGGATTCCCGGCTGTTATGTCACCGGTTATAAAGATTTTCGGGATAGATATAGTTCCTTTATTGATTGCAAATTGCATCTTTATGTCCATAACCAATGTTTTGCTATATCTTATTTTACGTGAGTTCTGCTCTGATAAAACGTCCAGGTTGGTTGCCTTTGCCTATGCCTTTTTTCCGCTTAATCTGAGCCTCAGTCCGGTGTATACCAATCAGCATCTTGCAGCCATGCTTCTGTTCGCAGGGTTTTATATAATTATTTATATACAAAGATTTACTTTAGGTAAGGCGGTTATTGCAGGGATCTTTTTTTCATTGAGCAACATGGTTCGTCCGGAAGCTGTACTGATGATAGCAGCGCTTCTTGGTTATGGCGTTATTACTGTTCTTCAACGATTTAGCAAGGAGACTCTTAAAGTTAAGTTCAGAGAAGTATTTTTGCCTGTCGGCTGCGCGATTTTGGTCTACTTCATAGGAAATGCAGCAATTTCAAAGCTTTTTGTCCTGTCCGGCATAAGCCCGTACGGGCTGTCGAATAATTTTCCCTTATATAAATTCGTAGTAGGCTTAAACCATTCCACTTCGGGGACTTTTTCCAAAGAAGATGCAGACAAATTGTTCGAGTCAAAATACTTTATTGAAAATCCGGACCAGCGTGACGAAGAAGCAATAAAACTAATCAAGGAAAGGTTGTCTGTCGGCCCGAAAAGATTAAGTTTACTCTTATCAAAAAAAATCAGAATAATGTGGTCCTGCGATGCGTCCTGGTATCCGGCTTTTAACGGAATTGACCTTAATAAAAGCATTAATATATTGAATATAAGTATCCCTGTAAGATTCTTACTGTACCTTTTCACGGCAGTAGATTCAGCCTTTTATTTATTAATCTTCCTTTTTGGGATAATAAGTATGCTTACGGCATTAAAAGCAGAAAAAAACAGCTCTGTACAAATTATATCTGTCACATTTTTTATTGTAACATTTTTCGTATACTGGCTCATTGAAGTCCAGCACAGGTATGCCTATATTGCCTTCTTCGCCCTGTTTGTAGTGGCATCAAAGGGATTTGAGGGATTATTCAGGAGACGATGCGCAAGCTGATAGTTTTTTCCGTAGACACCGCATCCAGCATAATTCTTCGTACCTGATTTCGGCAACTCTTTGGGCTTAATCTCTGGTTATTAATAACTCTTAAAATGTACCAGGATCAAAAAATGAAATTGTAAAAAAACGGTAATTTTAAGCCTGAGAATATATGGTAATATGTAATAATAATACAGAAATTCAACTTTACGGGGTCAAATGTGAATGACAAGAGAGGCAATAACTAAAATCGAATCATTATATCAAAAATACAACGGCTTAATGTATTCCACTGCATTTCGTATTCTTAACAACCATCATCTGGCTCAGGATGCGGTTCAGATGTCATTTGTAAAACTATTAAATAATATTCGGCTGATTAATGATATTGAGTGTAACAATACGCGGGCTTTAATGGTTATTATATGTAGGAATGTTTCGATTAATCTGTACAATAAAAGAAAACGTAACAACCAGATAACAATTGAGGAAATAGATGAGGTTATACCTGATTGTACATACAGTATAGATGAGCATTTGATAAAGAATGAGAGCCTTGCGGATCTGAAAGAGAAAATCAGGCTTCTGTATCAGCCTTACGCAGACATAATTGCGTTAAGATATTTTTTTGATTATTCTGATAAAGAGATCGCCAAAATTCTTGACATAACTGAGCAGAACGTAAGAGTAAGGCTGATCTTTTCTTACGCCGCAGTCTCCCATGTTGAAAATATAAATGAAGATATCGAGAATGGTTGTGTCAATGAAATCGAAAACCCTTATCAGGAAGAGCTAAATAATAAAATAGAAGTTCTTTTACATAGGCGGAAAACAGGTTGAGTCGGCACAGTATAAGAGCCGTGTAATCTATTATGAGTAAAAAACACGTCTGTACAGATCGTATCTGAATTTGCCATTACATTTACCTCCAACAATACTAATTGAGAAGAAAGGGTGAGATCCATCAAAAAGTGTCTGAGCATACTTTTGATTGTGTGTATGTTGGCGACCTCAAGTGTTTCGTTTGCTTCGACTTCAGTAAATCCTCAGCCCTTCAAATTGTCGGGATCTGAGGCCATCGATCTGAGCAATGGAAAGCCAAACGAATTTACAGTGTTCCCCCGCACCCCGGTCAATATAGTCCGTGAAGCCGACATACCTGTAGACAAGCCAAATGGAATTGTTGTAAAAGATAAGCCTACTGATGAAATCAAGAGCTCCAAGGCAGTCATCGCAGCATCGAATATTATTTATGGTCCATACTCAACTCTGCAACTCAGTGACAGCAAGATGCAGATTATCCTTAATAATCTAAAAACCTATCCTTCCTTAACGGCGGTTATGTATAACGGCCAGTACTGCTACAAGTTTACATCGGGCAACACCATTATTTATATAACAAAAAGTGCCCTCTTTAAAACTCAATCAGGTTCCTTGTCCGAAAATGTCTCTACAGCAATGACTAATAACCTGAATTCCGGAGTTTCTGATCCTTACTATACAACAGCATATAAGAGTTATATGTATTCCTGGAATGGAATGACCGTATATAGATGGAGCTTTGCCCGCATTGCGCTTCGTGCATTTTTTTACAGCAATAATGAAATAGTCCTTACTTCAGAGGTTGTCGATGCCTTTGACGTTGATGTCTATGATTTCTCAATCCAAGGCTACTATCCGACAAGCATGAAAATTACTCCGACATTGACTCTGGACATAACTAATACCGGTACCCAAAGCTACTATCTGGGCGGTTATGAACTTAAAGGTGTGGGTGAAAATACCTCAACCACCAGCATAGAATCAATTATTCAATTGGGGTATAAAACAGTAACACTTATTGGTTCAATTCTGTCCGGCAACTTGTCATTCTCAAATTTTTATAACTTATACAACACAGTTGTTAGTTTAGGGAAAACAACACAGGGCAGCAGAAAGAGTTATTTATCCAATACAGTTCCTCTTTCAAGTGCAGGAAAATATTCATACAGATGCTCGACCAAGTCGCCATTTGCTATTCGTGTGAACAGAGACTACTATACTCTCGAAATTGGCACCATAGGTACAAAGACGAGTACGACAAGATTTGCTGTCGGTTTCTCCTGTGTAATGCAATAATTGTATGGGATGGGAATATAATATCCCATCCCCCCTTTTTATATTTGTATGTGCAAAAAATTAAAAAGAAAAGGTTGACGTAATTATGATAAATTTTTTGAAGAGAAAACCTGTTCTTATATTAATAGCAGCAGCCGTTTTATGTATTTTAGTAATACTTACAGTTCGCATTACCTCCCGTGACCCCGGGATTCCGGTTGTTTACGAATTTGATGAACAAAGCGGCATGGTTAGATTCAAAGTCAAACCTAATTACGAGTTAACTCTTTTACAGTTGAATTATGGACGCGTAAAATTTCCGGACTATGATTCCAATACCAAAAACCTGTCATTCAGTATCTATGAACTTGATTATGGGCAAAACGAGTTTATTTCATTCCATTGCAGCAGAACGGACAGAGAAAAAGAAGGAGATGCTGTAACGTACGAAGTAATAAGAGGTACCAAAGAAGTTACAATTATCCGGTACAGATTCGGTTTTCAGGAAGATACTCAAATATATAGTTATTAGGTTTGAATGCCTGTATGTGTGAGTTTTACGTCCTTGCGCAGAAATTATTGAGATATCAGGGAATAACAAAACCGCTTGCCCATAAGAACAAGCGGTTTTTACTTTGGTTGCGGAGGCGGGATTTGAACCACACGACCTTCGGGTTATGAGCCCGACG
>ERZ773359.4802-NODE-4802-length-13571-cov-3.459899_pt1 | contig 13571 bp, 10 predicted proteins | sample MGYA00374955_ERZ773359 | MGnify/ENA primary metagenome ERZ773359 (study PRJEB29098, sample SAMN04486028) | biogas fermenter metagenome | study: EMG produced TPA metagenomics assembly of the Biogas fermentation microbial communities from Germany - Plant 4 DNA1... | reverse complement strand
ACCTTATACATTAAGTATTTTTTGGTTTCAAGGGTGACTCCGCCCGCCTCCAGCTCGCCAATAAGCCTGCCGTAGTCGGCGGGGTCGACGACAACCGCAACGTCCTGATAGTTTTTCGCCGCGCTTCTTAGCATGGTGGGGCCGCCGATATCGATATTCTCCACGGCTTCTGAAAAAGTCACTCCGTCTTTCATGATTGTCTTTTTGAACGGATAGAGGTTAACAACCACTATGTCTATCGTGTTTATATTAAGCTCTTCAAGCTGGCGCATGTGCTCGGGGTTTGAGCGCATAGCGAGAAGACCCGCATGGACAGAGGGGTGGAGCGTCTTTACCCTGCCGTCAAGGCACTCGGGAAAGCCCGTTATTTCGGAAATTCCCATGACCTTTATTCCGCTATCTTTAAGAGCGGTGTATGTTCCGCCAGTGGAAATTATTTCATAGCCGAATGACTCCAGCTTTTTTGCTAATTCGATAATGGCCGTTTTGTCGGATACGCTGACTAGTGCTCTTTTTTTCATAACTCCTCCGTGATTTTTACCCTTCTGCCCTCCACCTTAAGCCTGCCCTCAACAAGCAGCCTTACGGCTTTTGGCAGCATTTCGTGTTCAATCTTTAGTATTTTTTGCTGCAGTGTTTCAGCGGTGTCGTTGTCTTCTATCTCCACCGCCCTTTGCATAATTATTTCTCCGCCGTCGGGCTCGCCGTTTACAAAATGAACGGTTGCCCCAGAAAGCTTTACTCCGTAATCGATAGCGGCCCGATGAACGTTTAATCCATAGTAGCCTTTCCCGCAAAATGAAGGAATCAGCGAGGGATGAATGTTTATTATCCTGTGCCGGTAACGGTCGGTAAACTCTTTTGTTAAAATGGAAAGGTAACCTGCAAGCACGATGTAGTCTATTTCGTTCTCGGTTAAAATCTTATCTATCGCGCGGCACATCTCCTCCGCCACGTCAAACGCCGAGCGCGGGACAACAAAGAAAGGTATGCCGTGCTTTTTCGCTCTTTCTATCGCCCCTATCCCCTCTTTTGAGGCAAGCATCAGAGCGATTTGGCAAAAGCGCTCTTTTTCGTTGGCGTCAATGATGGACTGAAAGTCGCTTCCCGAGCCCGAACAAAAGACGGCAATCTTTTTCACTTCAGCTCCACCCCTTTGCCTTTGACGGTTTTTCCTATTACGAATGCCTTCTCGCCGCATCTTTCAAGACAGGCGAGCGCCTTATTGACGTCGCTTGAAGACAAGGCAACCACCATGCCTATGCCCATATTGAAAGTGTTATACAAGTGGGCGTCGTCAAGGCCCGAGAGCTCTTTAAGCATTTTGAAAAGCTCGGGCATGGGGTAGCTTTTCGTGTCTATTTCGCAGCCTATACCTTCAGGGAAGATTCTAGGTATGTTTTCAATAAATCCGCCGCCAGTGATATGAGCTATGCCCTTTACCTTAACCTCTTTCATAAGGGAGAGTATGCTCTTTACATAAATCCTTGTGGGCTTTAAGACAGCGTCCGCAAGTGAACAGCCTAGCCTTTCGTTATACTTAAGCAGCTCGTTCTTGTCTTCACCGAAAAGTTTCCTTACAAGCGAGTAGCCGTTTGAGTGGATTCCCGAAGAGGCAAGACCTATAAGAGCGTCGCCTTCCACTATGTCGCTGCCCGATATCGCGTCTTTCTTTCCCACTATGCCCACGGCAAAGCCCGCGAGGTCGTATTCGTTATCGGGATAAAAACCCGGCATTTCCGCGGTTTCGCCGCCAAGAAGCGCGCAGCCTGCCTGAAGGCAGCCCTCCGCGACGCCCTTTACCACAAGCGCCGTCACTTCAGGCCTTAATTTTCCCGTCGCAAAATAATCAAGGAAAAACAGGGGACGGGCGCCCTGACAGACGATATCGTTGACGCACATCGCGACCGCGTCTATGCCTATGGTGTCGTGGCGGTCCAAAACGAAAGCGTATTTTAGCTTGGTGCCTACCCCGTCGCAGCCCGCGACAAGGACGGGTTCTTCGCTCTTATCGTCCGCTATGGAATAAAATCCGCCGAACGAGCCGAGGTCGCCGATTACATTCTTGTCGTAAGTCTTCCTTACATGCTCTTTCATCAATTCCACGGCTTTGTAGCCTCTTTCAACGTCTACGCCGCTGTCGCTGTAGGTAATCGCTATTTTATCTCCTTTATTTTTCAAATATGTATTTTTCGTTTTGCATATCGTCCACGCTATAGGAATAGTCTCCGTTAAAGCAGGCAAGGCAGTATTCCCTTTCGTTTCCGTTTACGGTTTCAAGAAGCTCGTCTATTGTAAGGAACTTCAAAGAATCCGCGCCTATGAACTTGCAGATTTCCTCCTCCGTTCTGAAAGCTCCCACAAGCTGGCCGTATGTGTTGGTGTCTATGCCGAAGTAACAGGGGTGCTTTACTATCGGTGAGCTTATTCTAAGATGCACCTCTTTTGCCCCCGCGTCTTTTAGCATCTGGACTATTTTTTTGGATGTCGTGCCGCGGACTATGCTGTCGTCTATCAAAACAAGCCTCTTTCCGCAAACGTTTGCCCTAAGGACGTTAAGTTTTATCTTTACCGTGCTCTCTCTAAGCTGCTGCTCGGGCTGAATAAAAGTTCTTCCCACATAGCGGTTTTTTGTTAGCGCCTCGCCGTAGGGAATGCCCGACGCCTCGCTGTATCCTCTTGCGGCCACCACGGCCGAATCGGGAACGCCGCTGACAAGGTCGGCCTCCACGGGGTAGTGCTCGGCAAGGATTTTGCCCGAGAGCTTTCTTGCCTCGTAAACGCTTACGCCGTCAAGCTCGCTGTCGGGACGGGCAAAGTATACATGCTCAAATATGCAGTGCGCCTTTCTTTCAACGGGAAGGTCGATTCGGTAAAACTCTATGCCCGTGCCGTCAAAAACCAGCACTTCGCCCGCTTCGATGTCTCTTACATAGCTGGCCCCGACCGCGTCCAAAGCCACGGATTCGTTGGCCACTACATATTTGTTTCCCAGCGTTCCAAAGCACAGCGGACGGATGCCGTAGGGGTCTCTTACTGCAATAAGCTTTCCTCCGGCTATGAGAACGAAAGAGTAAGAGCCGCGCAGGCTTTTGCAAGCCTCAAGCACACCCTCCACTATATCGTTTTCGGCATAGTGGTTGATAAGAAGCATTATGACCTCGCTGTCGAGGGCGGTCTGGAAAACTGCGTTTTGTTTGATAAGCTCTTTTCTAAGCTGGCGGGCATTGACAAGGTTGCCGTTATGGGAAAGCGCCATTCTGCCCCGCTTGCCCATGCAGAATATCGGCTGGGAGTTTATCTGATGGTTGGAGCCCGTGGTTGAGTATCTGACATGGCCTATCGCGACGTTTCCCTCGGGAAGCAGCGAGAGCGCCCCGTTTGAGAAAACTTCGGGAACCAGGCCGAGATTTTTGTAATACTCGATTTTGTTCCCCGAGCCGACCGCTATGCCGCAGCTCTCTTGGCCTCTGTGCTGAAGAGCGAATAGACCGTAATAGACGCTGTTGGCTATGGGATAGATGTCGGGCGAATAGATGCCGAACACTCCGCACTCTTCTTTGAAGCTGTCAAATGGAAGTTTTGAATCGCAAAGATACATATTCTCTCCGTTTTTGGCTGTGGGTTTTTTAAAAAGGATAAAGCGCCGTCAGCGCTTTAGTTGAGAATGTAAACAAAAAACTCCGCCGCCTATAGCGACAGAGTTTTATCGTCGTTTATTACTTGTTCCGCCAAGGCGCTCTTATAGTCCTCAAGTCCCTTTTGGATACTCTCATCCCTCACGGCGAGGATTTGGAGCGCAAGCAGCCCCGCGTTCAACCCCGCATTGACCCCTACGGTCGCAACGGGCACCCCCGCGGGCATCTGCACTATCGACAGCAGGCTGTCGAGGCCTCCCATCATAGAGGTTTGCACGGGCAACCCTATTACGGGTAATGTGGTGTAGGCGGCAAGCACCCCTCCAAGATGCGCGGCTTTTCCCGCAACCGCTATTATCGCGTCGATTTTTCGCTCTCTTGCGCTCTTTGCGTAAGCGTGCGCTTCGTCGGGCGTGCGGTGGGCCGAAATTACCCTGACTTCGGTTTCTACACCGAATTTCTTAAGGATTTCGACCGCGGGTCTTGCCACGTCAAAGTCAGACTTGCTACCCATGACAATGCCAACTTTAGCCATAGCCTCTCCTTCAAGTTAAGCTTTAGTGCCCTTTTACTATAGCAAATTTTAGCATTTCCGTAAAGCGTTTTAAAGGCCGTTTACGAGTTTTTCAAGTTTTCTCGACCACTTCTCGATTTTTGCCTCATCGTAACGAGAGGGTATCTTCTTTGCGGTCTTTGAAGCTTTTTCAGAGCGCGACACGGCGCCCGCAAGCCTTATAAGGAAAGGAAGATTCTTTCTTCCCGCTTTCAGTTTTTCAATGAGCGCGGACGGAGTCATCTTTACCGTGCCGCCGCCGCTAGCGGACTGAAGGTCGGCTTCGGACAAAACTCCGCTTCCAAACAAGAATGTGATTTCGTCGGGCGTGCAAGAGAGCAAAAAGCGCTTTAAGGTGTCAACGGCGCAGTGCTCGGCGCCGAAATCGTTAAATACCTTTACCTGATATGTATACAGCTCCTCCTTTGAGGCGTCCTTTGCGTTTATCACCGCTTCGGCAAGAAGTTTTGCCGCCTTAAGCGAGCTTACGATTCCTGAACCCAGCATGGGGATGGTCATGAAAGCGCAGTCGCCGATTGCGGCGTAGCCGTCGGTTACCATTTTGGTAAGGGGGTAGCGCACGGGGATTTTGCAAACCATTCCGCCTCGCTTTATCTCGTCCGTCAGCACGGGGTTAAGCTTCTTTAAATCGTCAAGGGCACGCTTTAGCTGCTCTTCCGAAAGGTTTACCACCCTTCCGACAAGCACATTGACAAGGTCGGGGTTATGGTCGCAGATGCACCAGGATAATCCGTCCTCGCCGAGGTGCTTCATATATACCTTTGACTTTTTCTTGGGGATTTCCGCTTCGGGATTGCGCTTGTAAAACGCGCGGTAGGCGTAAAACACGGTTTTGGGGTCCGCTACGGCGGCGTCGCCAAGGCCCACCTTTTCCCTTAAGGGGGATTCAACGCCGGTGCTGTCGATAACAAGGTCAGCCCTTTCCTCTTTTCCGTTTATGATTATGCCCGAAACCTTTCCGTTTTCAAAAATGGGACCTTCGACGTTTGCGTCAAAGACGATATTTGCGTATTTTGCGGCTCTGTCGTAGAGCATTTTGTTAAGCGGCCTTCTTTCAACCGATATGTCTTTTTTGCTTTCGTCCTCAATGGTTACATCCATCATCGCGCCTTCGTAGGGCGACACGAATGTGAAGTCAGCCTTTTTCCAACTTTCTTTTGGCATTTCTAGGCCGAGCGACTCAAGCGAGTTTGCGGCAACGTCGTCGTGCCAGTCGTAGCGCATGCTGTCAAGGTCTTTGGCTCTTTCGTATACCGTCACTTCGCAACCGGCCTTTCCCAAAAGCTCGGCGGCAAAAAGACCGCCAAGACCCGCGCCGGCGACAACAACTTTTCCTTTCATAACTCCTCCCGATTATTTTTTGCTAACCACTGGGCCGTCCTTTGTATCCATTACGCTGTAGCCCATGTTTTCGATTTGGTTGCGGATTTCATCCGCCGCGGCGAAGTTTCTCTCCTTTTTAAACTGAGCCCTCTTTTCGACAAGCTCCATGATTTCCATGGGAATTTCAACCGAGTTCTTTTCCTCTATCTTTTTAAGAAATTCCTTAGGCGACTTTTTAAACAGCCCGAGCATGGAATACGCTCTCTTTATTGCCTCGCATATCCTTGCGCCTTCGACATCTCCCTTGTCAAGCAGGGCGCGCGCCTTTTTAAAGTATCCAAAGAGGTTGCCAAGAGCAAGCGCCGTGTTGAAATCGTCTTGCATGGCTCGGTCGAACTCCTCCTCTATATCCTCGGCGGGCTCAACTTTGCCGAAAGCTTCCGCTTTTTGAAGCACCCTGTAAAAGTCCGTCATGTGTTTTTCGGCGTCGCTAAAGAGATTGTCCGTAATGTTTATGTCTCCGCGGTAATTGGTGGAAAGAAGCGCCAGCTTAATCGTTTCGGGCGAGAACTTGTCAAGCAAATCCCTTAAGTTTAAGGTATTGCCAAGCGACTTGCTCATTTTCTGCCCGTTGACTTTTATAAGCCCGTTGTGCATCCAGTACTTTGCGAACTGTTTTCCCGTAAGAGCCTCGGTTTGGGCTATTTCGTTTTCATGGTGGGGGAAGATAAGGTCGCGGCCGCCGCCGTGGATGTCTATCTGCTCGCCGAACGCGGCAAAGTTCATGGTTGAGCACTCTATGTGCCAGCCTGGCCTGCCCTCGCCCCAGGGAGAGCTCCACGAAATCTCGCCCTCCTTTGCCGATTTCCAAAGGGCAAAGTCAAGCGGGTTGCGCTTGGATTTTTCCGTTTCTTTCCTGACGCCCGCGATTGCGTCCTTAAGGTTTCTTTTTGAAAGTTTGCCGTATTCGGGGAAACTGTCAACCGAAAAATAGACATCGCCGTTTTCCGTAGCGTAGGCGTGTCCTTTTTCAATAAGTTTTTTCGTAAACTCTATAATGCCGTCAATGTTTTCCGTGGCTTTTAGCCATATCGTGGGCTCGTCAATTTCAAGCTCGCGCATTATGGCGTTTGTCTTTACTATCATCTCCGCGGCGTAGCGGTCGGCGGGAACGCCTAGCTGATTTGCCTTGGCTATTATTTTATCGTCGACGTCGGTGTAGTTGCGGGCGTATGTCACATCGTATCCCGCCTTTTCAAACACCTTTCTCACTATGTCGTATATGAGAGCCTGATAAGCGTGACCCACATGAGCGTCACCCGACACGGTGATTCCGCATGCGTACATTTTTACCTTTCCTTCTTCAAGCGGTCTGAATTCCTCTTTTTTACCCGATAAGGAATTGTAAAGTTTTATCATCTCTATTCCCCTTTGGTATCCGTTTCGGTTTTTTCGTTGGTTTCAATCTTTACGTTTGCCTCGTCGACCGTAAGAGAGTATCTGCAGCTTTGAACGCCAAGCCTCTTTTCAAGCTCGAAAAGCCTTGCGTTTATGCGCTTAAACTCTTCCATTATGGGGTCTGGGAGCAGAATCTGGTTGAGGTCGGCTACCCTTGCGCCGTTTTGCTTAACTATTCTGCCGGGCACGCCAACAACCGTGGAATACGGCGGAACATCTTTTATCACAACGCTTCCCGCGCCGATTTTGGAGCCCCTGCCGATTCTCACGGGGCCAAGCACTTTTGCGCCTGCGGATATCATGACGTCGTCTTCAATCGTCGGGTGTCGCTTGCCGGTATCCTTTCCCGTTCCGCCAAGCGTTACGCCCTGATAGATTACGACATTGTTTCCCACTTCAGCGGTCTCGCCTATAACCACGCCCGCGCCGTGGTCGATAAACACCCCTGAGCCGATTTTAGCGGCGGGGTGAATTTCGATGCCTGTCTTTCGCTTAGTGCGATAGGCGATAAGCATTGCGAGCGTGTGGAAGCCTTTAAGATACAGCCTGTGGGCAAGCCTGTGGCGCTTCAGCGCGATAAACCCGCTGTATGTATGCTTGATTAAAAATTTGCTTGTGGCGGCGGGGTCTTTCTCGAGCGCCGCCTGAAGGTCGAGTTTGCTTTCTTTACGCATATATATACCTATCGATTCCGATTTTCTTAATAGAGAAAAAAACTCGCAGTTAGCTGCGGCAATTTTTCCCTTTTATACAATATATTAATCTTTCTGCTCTTGCGCCTCTTGATTGCCCGATTCTCCGTCCGCTTCCTCAAAGAGGGCGTTGACTTCGTCTTCAAGCAGCGTTTCTTTTTCAAACAGCAGCTTTACCATTTTATCAAGTATCGCCCTGTTTTCGTGAAGTATCTTAAGAGCCCTTTCGTAGCACTCGTCGAGAATTTTTTTAATCTCGGCGTCAATCTTTGCGGCGACCGTGTCGGAGTAATTAAGCTGCGTCTGGAAGTCGCGGCCTAAAAATATCTCCTGGGCGGCTCCCAGATACATATTGCCTATCTCTTTGCTCATGCCCCACTCGGTGACCATTCTTCTTGCAATTGCGCTGGCGCGCTGAATGTCGTTGGAGGCTCCCGTGGAAATGTCTTTAATGACTATCTCCTCCGCGGCCCTCCCGCCGAGCATCATGGTTATCGTGTCTATCAGTTTATTATATGTTATGTGGTTGTCGTCGTTTTCGGGAAGGGTAATCGTGTATCCCGCCGCCATGCCTCTTGGAATAATCGAAACCTCGTGCACGTCGTCGCAATGCTTAAGCCTTTTTGCAAGAATCGCATGGCCAGCCTCGTGGTAAGCCGTGATTCTCTTGTCAAAGTCGGTAACCACCCTGCTCTTTTTCGCGGGGCCCGCGATAACCTTGTTTAAGGCCTCGCTGATGTCTTCCATGTTTATGACCTTATGGCCGTTTCTTGCGGCAAGAATCGCCGCCTCGTTAAGCAGGTTTTCGATATCTGCGCCCGTAAAGCCCGCGGTAAGTCTCGCAAGGGACTTGAAGTTGATTTCGGGAGCAAGCGGCTTGTTCCTTGAGTGAACCTTGAAAATCTCCTCTCTTCCTTTGACGTCTGGGACGTGGACATAAATCTGACGGTCGAATCTGCCGGGGCGAAGAAGAGCGGGGTCAAGTATGTCCGCGCGGTTTGTCGCCGCCATTATGATTATATCGTCGTTGGAGTCAAAGCCGTCCATTTGAACGAGCAACTGGTTTAGCGTCTGCTCTCTTTCGTCGTTTCCTCCGCCGAGGCCCGCGCCCCTTTGACGGCCTACCGCGTCGATTTCGTCAATGAAAATAATGCAGGGCATATTGCGCTTTGCCTGGTCAAAAAGGTCTCTCACCCTTGAGGCGCCAACGCCTACAAACATCTCGACAAAGTCCGAACCGCTGATTGAAAAGAAAGGAACGCTGGCTTCCCCCGCAACGGCTTTGGCAAAGAGCGTTTTGCCGGTTCCCGGAGGGCCGACCAAAAGCACGCCTTTTGGCACGCGCGCGCCCATCTCGCGGAACTTTCTTGAATCTTTCAAAAAGTCGACGATTTCCTTAAGCTCCTCTTTTTCCTCTTCCGCGCCGGCGACATCGGAAAAGCGCACTTTGACGTTCTGGGCAAGGCTTGCCTTGGTCTTTCCGAAGTTGAACGCTTTGCTGTTGGCTCCGCCCGACTGCTTTGCTATAAGCAGGAAGAAAAATATGAGCACCGCGAGCGAGGCAAGCGGAATGATTAGCGAAAGCATTGTGCTCAGTGTAGAGGGGTCGGTATAAACGAGGGTTGCTTTAACCGCGGGGGCGTTATCCCCGTTGTATATGGAATCGTAAATTTCGTAGAATTTCGAAATGGGGTTTATATAACAGACCGAGGGCCTTTTGTTTTCGTCTATATAGGTAACTTTTACCCTGTAGCTGCCCGAGACTACTATTTCTTTGATATTGCCCGCCTTCATCTGCTCGACAAGACTTTCCGCCGTTCCGTCAAAAGGAATCTCGTCGGCTCTGGTCAGCGTCATGCTGAGTATAAGCGCGACGATAATCAATATGACGACAAATACGATTATTACGGTCCTTCTTACGCCTGAATTCATTTCTTTTCCTCCATCCGGGCGGGCGGTTATCCGCCATTTATCAAGTCATTATAACCGCCGCAATACAAAATTGTCAACCTATTCCTTAAAATACGCTATCCCGGCAAGGCAAATTCTTCCAAACCGTCCGAAATCAAAAAATTTATAAACTTTGCTATTCTTTCCGCAAGGGACGCCACAAGTTCCTCGTCGGCGGACATAAGCGCCATTAGCGGCTCGCCGTCGTCTGGCGCCACCACTCCCAAAATTCCGATATCGCCAAGCGGGCGAGACCCCTTTTTTATGGCCTCTTTGGGACGCACGCCCCCTCCCCTGATTTTAATTTTTCCGATATCGTTTTTGTCGCCTATTGCGGCGTCTACGGTAATCAATGGCGCGCCTTTATGAGCCCTTTTGACAAAAGACGCCGTCTCTTTCAGCCTAAGGCCGTTGACGTCGTAGTTTAAATCGCCGTATACAAAAGCGGGAATGTTGTATTTGCTCTTAAGCAGCGTGCCCACAAGCGGCGCCAGCCTGTCTCCCGTTACCTCTTTGGTTCCGATACATAAAATTACGGGGTTCATAATTCTCCTTTTGAAAAATTATTCCCCGCATCGGAATATTTAAACGAAGGATTTAGTCAGCAAAACTTAACTATATTTAAATTCCTTTATTTCACTATTGCGTAAATTCTATTTTTGCATTATATTGTATATACAATATTGTATTGTCAATTATAAAGTAATAGGATAAAAAGATGTTTGATTTTGCGCTTGCGGCATTCAATATTTCGGACGGAGTTTTTCTCGGCTTTATCGGTTTGTTTTTGATAATCGGCTTAAAGCGCGGGTTTTCACGCTCCACACGCGGGATATTTTTCAATATCACGCTGCTTGTCGCTGCGCTGTTTTTCTCGGGAACATGCACCAATCCCATAATGGCATCCCCCACGGGTTCAAATTTTGTGGCGATGCTTGAAAACTGGATAAGCGGCTGGGGCGACGCTTTCAGCTCAAGAGTTTTCTTTGACGAGGGTGTGGCAGTTTTCAGAAACAACTCGGGAAGCTTTTCCATGGAGGATTTGACGGGCGGCAACTTCATCATGAACTATCTGGTTGGGTTTTTGGTTTCAAGGCTGGTCCCGCAAGAAGGCGACATGAGCCTTGCTCAGATTCTCGCCCCCAATCTCGCGTCCATTTTCATGGCGGTTATACTTTTTGCGGTATCCTTTATAGTTTTAAAACTTCTTTTTGCGATAATAACGGGCCTTTGGAGCAAAGCTGAAGATTCTCTGCGCTCCTTTAAACCGCTGGACAGAGTATTGGGCATGGTGTTCTCTGTTGGCACTTCGCTGTTCTTTGTTCTTTTCGTGTTCGCAATAATAGGCATCACCGCCGATGTTCCGTTTATGTCGTCGGCGGCAAACCATCTTAAGTCATCGGGACTTTGCTCTATCCTTTACGGCGCGAATCCCGTTTTTGACTTATTCGTCAATATGTTCGGGAAGGTGGGATAATGGCTGGCAAAGAGCGCAGAAAAGGCGGTTGCAAAAGAGCCTGCAAAGGCATGCTTACTTTTATCTTCGGCATGATTATGGGCGTCGTGCTGTTTATCGGCGCGATTGCTGGCACAATTTATGCCGGCCTCACCCTGCTTACCGTAGACAAAATTGAGGAGATAACAAACACGCAGATTCTCCCCGACGAGGCGAAAGATTTTAAGGAAAGAACGCTGCTTGACATTATCCTTGAAGCGGTTCAGATAGCGATGGACATTTCAAACATTCCGCTAAGGGATATTATCGACAAATACTCCCTGCCGCTTCCGGGCGAGATAATGGGCATCGACATATCGCTACTGTATCAGTATCCCGTTACTGAAGCTTTCGCTCACATAGGCGAGGTTATCGACACAATCACCTTGAACACGGTCGGCGGGATTGCGGGCATAGATTTTTCCACATACAATCTTCCCATACTTACCGAAAACCTGAACTCTCCCATAATGAGCGTGGTTGACACCCTTATGTCGTCAATAAACGGCCGGACCACGCTTAGAAGCATAGAGCGAAACTTCGGCATTTCCATGGCGGGAGACAACATGCTGCTTAACAGCATTAAAGATGTCGAGCTGTCTGCGTTTGGAAACACGCTAAACCATCTGACGCTAAGCCTTGCCGCGGAAATAGACTGCGATTTGTTTTTGCCGCTCGGACAAAACACGCTTTATGTAAAATCCGACAGCTTCGAGGAGGTAAACGAGGGTGACCTGATTAATCCGCATGCCGAAAAGTATCTTTCGGGAGCGGATGAAAACGGGCTTATCTATCAAGAGGCCAGATACATAAAAAAAGAAAAAGAAAACGGCGGCTATGAGTATGTTGCGGTAAACTCCGGCGTTTCGGGCGGGGTATTGTACAGGCATATTTTGTATGAGCCTTATAATCCCGCGGATCACTCAAACGCATCCGAACTTTACGCCAAAGTATACAAAAACGGCTTTTACAAAAGCGGCGAAAACTTCTATCTTTTTGACGGTGGCTACATAAAGGTATGCGAGGGCGGGGACATGCTTATCAATCTTTCCTCCGACGGCTCAAGCCCCCTCACTTGCGGTGAGTTTATTAATCTTTCCCCCGAAACAGACTACTACTTCCATTCGGGTGGCTCCTTTAGCCTTATGGCTCCCTTTGGCGAGAGCGCGGCGCCCGATTATGTAAGAGGGGAAAACTCTTTCCTTGAAGAAGGCATGACGGGCTATCTTAGAGTTGTTGAGGGTTCCTCCCCCATGCCCATGCAGAGGATGGCAAACATAAAAATCAAAGACCTCGGCGAAGTTTTCGACAAGATTAAATCAATGAGGCTTTGCGACCTTATAGACATTTACGACGAGGATGTTTTGGGAGAGGACGGCGTTACGATAATCCACGAAAAAAGCCCAAAAATTTTAATAAGCCTTAAAAACGCAAAGCTTCTTGAGCTAAGCGACAGCCTCAACAGCCTTACGCTTGGCGACATGATAGACATCTATGAAGAGCCCGTTTTTGCAGACGACGGCGTTACGGTAATACACGACAAGAGCCCCTCGATTCTTATCGCTCTTAAAAACTCAAAGCTTTCCACCTTGTCTAGCGACATAAACGACATATCGCTTGGCCAGGTAATAGATATAAACGAAGGCTCCCATGCCCTGCTAAGGCGTCTTAAAGACACAAAGATAGGCAATCTCGCGCAAGGCATAACCGACACGATAAACACAATCACGTTCAGCGAGCTTGTCTCGATTACGCCCTACGACGCCGTAAAGGACTATGAGCCATCCGACGACCCCGCTAAAGCCCGCGTGCTGCTTCAGACGGGAAACTCCGTCTATTTTGAAGACCCAAGCGGGGAATATTACGGCCCGTCAACCTATATGGGAGACGAATTTATAAAGCCGATGGATTCGGGCTATCAACCGGGCACCCACAAGGCATACTCCAAAAAGTTTGTGTTTGTGCTATCAAACGACGGCAATTACTATTTTCAGGGCGAGCAGTTCAGAAGACTTGACCTTAACTTCGCTTCAATGCCTTCGGGAACGCCCATCTATAAAAAGGTTTATGTGTCTAAAATAGCAAAAGAATCGCCCTTTGGAAGCTATGTTCTAACCGCCGACGGATATATAGAAATTGGCGACCTTTACAAAAAGACAGCGGGCGGATATGAGCTTGACCCGTCGGGCACCTATATAAAATATCTTAGCAAAAGCGGCGACGAGGTCTATTTCGACATCACAGGCAAAACAAGATATAACTTTGTCGCGGGATATCTTGCGGCCTCCTCGGAGACGGATTCAAACACACTGTCTCCAACCTACAACACGCACCTTACATCATGGTCGGATGTTACGCTGACTTTGGAAAAGAGCGAAAACATCCTTACAGCTCTCTCCGGGGCGTCCCTAAGCACCCTTAACAACACTTTTAGAAACCTT
>ERZ773359.4801-NODE-4801-length-13572-cov-12.810165_pt1 | contig 13572 bp, 11 predicted proteins | sample MGYA00374955_ERZ773359 | MGnify/ENA primary metagenome ERZ773359 (study PRJEB29098, sample SAMN04486028) | biogas fermenter metagenome | study: EMG produced TPA metagenomics assembly of the Biogas fermentation microbial communities from Germany - Plant 4 DNA1... | reverse complement strand
GAAACCACCGTCCTGTACAGGGTTATACAGGAGGCCATAACAAACGCAGCCCGGCACGGGAAAGCCACAAGGATAGACATCGAAGCAGGCTTGAACGATGACGGGGCCTGGTTTTGCATACAGAACAACGGGGAGGCGGGCGGCGATTACACCGAGGGGTTCGGCCTCTCGAGCATGCGTAAGAGGCTGGAGGATATGGGCGGAAGCCTCAAAATAGAAACCGGGCAGGGCTTTAAGCTGAACGGGAGGTTTAAAGCGACCGGCCGGCAGGTTTAAGGGCTGATGGATGGAAGTTAAATGCGGCCAATCGACGGTGATAAGCAGCTTATTGGAAGATACAAAACGGCCTAACGGAAAGCATGAGCATTTGACCGGGAGGTCTAGAAAGCGGGGGGAGACAAATGATAAGGATTGGCATTGTAGATGACCAGGAGATATTCAGGCAGGGCATGAAAATGATACTCTCATCCCAAGAGGACATGGAAGTGGTGGGGGAGGGGGCCACCGGCTTTGAGGGCTACCGGCTGTGCGAGGAGCATGCCGTGGACCTTATTCTTATGGACATTAGGATGCCTGTTATGGACGGCGTGGAAGCCACGAGGAGGATAAAGCGGGACTTCCCCCACGTAGCCGTTATAATACTTACCACCTTCGACGAGGACGAGTACATTTTCCAAGCTCTTAAGTACGGCGCTTCCGGCTACCTCCTGAAAGACGCCCCGCCCGCCAAAATAACCGAGGCCATAAGGGAGGTCCAAAGAGGCGGGGCCCTTATGCAGCCGCAAATCGCCGCCAGGGTGGTGGAGAAGTTCCGCAATATGGAAAGAGAAACCGAGAAAACGGACCCGAGGCTTAAATCCCTTACCGCCAGGGAAAGGGACATAGTCAAGCTTATTGGCGAGGGTAAGAACAACAAGGAAATAGCGGCCGAGCTTTTTATTACCGAGGGTACCGTCAAAAACCATATATCCAGCATCCTGATAAAGCTGGACCTGCGGGACAGGACCCAGCTTGCCATATTTGCGGTAAAAAACGCTCTTTTATGACTTTAGTCATGTACAAAAATATGAAAACATTACCTTTAATACATACTGTCCTCCTTCATAGGGTCTAAAATATTAATAGACACACGAAGGAGGTTTTGTTTTATGAAAAAAAAAGCTATAGCGCTGATTATAATATCGCTGCTTATTACGGCATGGGCTTCCGGCTGCGGCAGCAAAAGCGATTACGAGGTCTACATGGAAGCGTCCGAGCGAACCCAAAATGTTGCAAGGGGCAAATCGGAAACGAACATGACCATGGAGATTAGGTTCAACAAGGAGGGCCTTCCGGAGGACATACCCGACGGACTTGAGATGTTCGAGGACATGGCCTTTGAACTGAGAAGCGAGTACGACAAGGAAAAGGAAGAAAGCCTTAGAAATATTTTTGTCAAGACAAAGGATTTCGGGCTTGACGCCAAGGTATACACAAAGGACGGCGTGGTCTATGTAATAACGCCGCTTATACCCAAGATTGTGGTGATAAAGGGCGGTGAATTTGTCCATCCGGACTGGACGGCGGGAGATATTGAAAATATGCCTGCCCTGTCCCAGGAAAGCCTTGAGGCCATAGAAAAGGTGTGGAAGTCCCTGTACAACGACGACAATGTGTCCGCCCTGGAGAAAATAGTGCTGGACACCCCCGAGGGCAGCGTCAAGGCTACGAAGTACGAGATGAATTTGACCGACGAGCAGCTTAAGCCGGCCATAATGAAAACCATGGAGATAGTTTTAAGCGACAGCACCTTTATGGAGGGCGTGGAGGACATGATGCGCTCCGCCATGAAAGAGCATGCTGACAAACCGGATGATACGACCGGTCGGCCGGACGAGGACGATTTCCCGGACCAGGGTTTTTCATTCCGGGAGACTTTTCGTGCCAACATGGACGCAGTAGAAAACTCCACCATAAAGACCTTCAGCCAGACGGCCTTCATAGACCGGGATAATTATATAATCGAAGAAAGGTTAAGCATTGATATACTGTACCATTTCACCGGGGCGGGTACACCAAGGTCCTTCAGGATGGAAATGGTGAAAAAAAACTGGGACCTTAACAGGCCGCAGGAAATATATTTCCCGGAGGTTACGGCCGAAAACAGCATCACGCTGGAGGAACTAAAAGACGAATACAAGGACGGGTTTAACCTGTTTGAGGGGGTAACCGATTAATGTTAATTGAGGCAAAGGGCATTAAGAAGTATTACAAAAAAGTCAGGGCGGTTGACGGCATCGACCTGGAGATAAGACAGGGCGAGATACTGGGTATACTTGGTCCCAACGGTGCCGGCAAATCCACCGCCATATCGGTTATATCCTCGCTGATAAGGCCGGACGGGGGGGATGTATTCTTCAAGGGGGAAAGCATCCTGAAAAACCCTGCGGCCATAAGACGGGTAATGGGCATTGTGCCCCAGGAGGTGGCCCTTTACCCCGACCTTTCGGCGGCGGAGAACCTGAAGTTCTTCGGCAAGTTATACGGTCTTAGGGGAGAAAAGCTTAAGACAAGGATGCAGGAGGTTTTGGACCTCCTGGAGCTGAACGGCAGGGCAAAGGATGCGGTGAAGAACTACTCCGGCGGCATGAAAAGAAGGGTCAACATAGGGGCTGCCCTATTGCACCACCCGGAAGTATTAATAATGGATGAGCCCACGGTGGGTATAGACCCGCAGTCCCGCAGCCATATACTGGACACGGTAAAGGCCCTTAACCAAAAGGGCATGACCATCATATACACCAGCCACTACATGGAAGAGGTTGAGCACCTTTGTGACAGGATATACGTTATGGACCACGGCAAGGTAATAGCCACCGGTACCAAGGAGGACCTTAAGAACCTCATGGGCGGCGACGATATCGTGTCGCTGCAGACCGACAGGGCTTCCGAGGGTTTCCTGAAGGACCTGAGGGGCAACCTCAAGGTTAAAAACGCCGATCAAAAGGGAAATTCTATTACCCTGATGGTGCAAAAGGATTGCGACATACTGTCCGACATATTCGAGGCAGCCTCCAGGAACGGGGTAAAGCTTAAGTCGCTGGACATAAAAACCCCTACCCTGGAGGATGTGTTCCTTTATCTTACCGGCCGCGGGCTGAGGGATTAGGGGGGAAAGGCATGCTTATTTCAATGATCTGGAAGGATTTATTGGTGATACTAAAGGACAAAAAGTCCCTTATTATTACCCTGTGCATGCCGGCCATACTTACCACCATACTGGGCTTTGCTTTCCAGGGCATGATGAGCGGCGGTTTGTCGATGGACCGGGCAAACATCGCGGTGGTGAGCCTTGGCAGCCGGGAGCGGGATATTGAAAGGATAAGGGAGTTCCTGGACAGCCCCGGCATGGAAGGAAGAATATCCGGCGAGCAAGAAAGAGACCTCTTGGAGCTTCTGGACGATATGGACTTTGAGAGCATCCTCTACGAGGATGTGCTGGGCAGCGAGGAAGTAGCAGAGTTCATACAATACGAGAGGATGGGACTTGAAAAGGCAAAGACCCTGCTGGAACGGGGCGAACTGGATGCAGTGGTGGTGCTGCCGGAGGGTTTTACCTACAACACTTTCATGAACCTTGCCATGCCCTTTCGAAACCCCGTAACTATTGAAGTGATAAAGCACCCCGACCGCAGCATAAAGGGCGAGATGGTGTCGGGGATAGTAAAGGGCTTTACCGATGCGCTGTCGGCGGGTATTATCGCAAAGAACGTGCTGCTGGAGACCTTCATAGAAAACAACGTGGGCGATAAGGCCACGAGGGAGATACAAGGCCTTGTAAGCGGCATGTACGACGTGGGAGTTCGGGATGTCCGCGTTGACCGGGTAACGGTGGAGGGCAAACGGGCACTATCTTCCTTCCAGTACTACGCGGTGGGAATGGCGGTTATGTTTATACTTTACGTGGCCGCCGACGGGGGCCAGTATGCGATGGACGAGGTTAATAACGGCACCTACCGCAGGCTTATAGCGGCAGGGACGGGCCGTTGGCGTTTCTTTGCATCAAGGTTTGCGGCCACCACGCTGTTTGCAATTATGCAGTTTACAGTCCTTAAATACTACAGCGCCTTTGCCTTCAAAACCGACTGGGGGAGCCCCTTGGGAGTGGCACTACTTTCGCTATTCCTGGCGGTAGCGGTGGGCGGGCTGTCGGTGCTGTTATCGGCATTAAACTTAAGGCTGAAAAACAGCAGGGCAACCATCGTATTCCAGGCGGTTGTGATACAGGTTTTCGCCCTTTTGGGGGGCAGCTTTTTTCCGGTTAGCGGTATCCCGGTAATGCGAAAGCTGGGGAGCCTTACGATAAACGGCGCGGCAATGTCGGGGTTCCTTAAGCTTATGATGGGGTACGGCCTGGCTGAAGTGGCAGGTACGCTCGCAGTCCTTTCGGGGATTACGTTGGCGCTGCTTGCGGCGGGAGTGTTCGCGGCGGCCGGGACGAAGGAGGTATAACCATGATTACAATAATTTACGGAAGGCTTCTTAATCTAAAACGAAACTGGCTGCCCTATGCGTTTATGATAGCGCTGCCGCTTGTGTTGATGTTCGTGTTCGGGTCTGTCATGGGCAACGAAGATTCGGGGATTATGCTACCAATCGCCGACCTGGACGAAACGGAACAGTCGGCGGTACTGGTGGAAGAGCTTGGGAACCTTGGCGCCTATAACATAAAGCTTATGGACGAAGAGGGCTTAAGGCAAATGGTGATGGAAAACGGGGCCGAGGCCGGGCTGATTATTCCCCGAGGCTTTGGGGAGCGCATCATGAAGGGGGATACCCCACGGTTTGACATGTTTATTACCCGGGAAACCCAGGTTGGTCATTCGCTGCAGGGAGTACTTACCGCCGCGGTGCAAAGGCTTGCCTACAATACCGCCATTGTGGACGGGACGGTGGAGGCGCTGGATAGGCTTGCAGGCCTTGAGCAAGGGAACAGGGGCAAAGCGGAGGAGAGGGTGTACCAGCTGGTGTCGAAGGAATGGAGGGAAAGGCTGCCCGTAAAGGTGGCGGGCAGTTTCATAAAAGGCGGCGGAGCAAGCGGTTCCTTCGATATGTACACCCAGACATCCATCGGCTTTACCATTGCCTTTTCTATGTTCACAATTATATTTGCGGTGGGCGAGATATTGGAAGAAAAGCGCACCGGCGTATGGGACAGGATCAACGTTTCCCCGGTAGCAAGGTCAAGGGTGCTTACCGGAGGACTAATATGCGCTTTTATAATGGGCATGATAAATATGACTATAATGATGCTTATAGGGGACCTGGTGCTGGGGGTGAACTGGCTGGGGCATGTAGGCGGCGTGCTTGTGATACTAACTGCCTTTTGCTTCTGTATGACTTCCTTCGGCCTGCTATTGTCCTTCGGTATAAAAACCAGCCAGCAGCTTCAGGTGATAGCGCCGGTGGTGCTGGTAAGCTCCGGCATGCTGGGCGGGTGTTACTGGCCCCTGGAAATGGTGCGCTCCAAGGCACTGCTTGCCGTTTCAAAGGCGGTGCCCGCCGGCTGGGCGATGCAGGCGCTTAAAAGCATGATTGTCTACAACCAGGACTTTGGGGCGGTGTACCTTCCGGCAGCGGTGCTGCTGCTCATGGGGATTGTATTTCTAGGCTTGGCGGTGCAGCTGGGGGAGAGGGCATAGAGCATGTTGGTATAATAAGGAAAACACCGGCGGCAACTTTTATGGTATTATTAAATAGTCGGACATACTTAATAATTAACTGGAAAGGATAAGGCTGCCCATGGGAAACGCATACGATAAACTATTAGCGGTTATTGTTGCCGTAATTATTGCTGCTGTCATGGTACCCCAGGCTGCATATGCAAACCCGGCTCCGCCGCAGGACAATAAGGATATTCCAAGCGACTGGGCCGGGGAGCAGGTCGAAAAAGCAAAGGAAATGGGGCTTGTCCCGGAGGGCCTTCAGTCAAAGTACACAAGCGGCATCACGCGGGAGGAATTCAGCGAGCTGGCGGTGGGGTTATACGAAGCTTTGGGCGGCAAAGGGAGCGCGGCATCGAAGGAGAATCCCTTTGTCGATACGAAGAACCCAAAGGTTTTGACAGCATACGGGCTGGGAATAGTGCTGGGCAAAGGGGAAGGGCTGTTCCAGCCAAATAATACGGTAACCCGAGAAGAAATCAGTGTAATGCTTTATCGCACGCTGCGGGCGGCAAAACCGGAGTACGATTATTCAAATACAGCCGGGTATGATTTTTCGGACCAAAACGAAATCTCACCATGGGCGAAGGAAGCCGTCGGGTATCTGTACGGTATAGAAGTTATAAACGGAGTAGGGGACAGCCGGTTTAACCCCGGCGGAGAGACCACGCGGGAACAAGCGATTGTTTTTGCAGTAAGAATGTATGAGAAGGTCGTGGAAGCCGAGGAGACATCTACGAAGGCCTTAACCGTGTCACGGGGCGGCGCCAACAGGCAGGGAGACGCTTTAAGGCTTAAGCTGCAAAGCCTGATAGCCGAGGAAATGGGTAAACCCTATAAATGGGGCGGCACCGGGCCGGACGGCTATGACTGCTCCGGGCTGGTGTACGCGTTATACAAAAAGCTTGGGATAACGCTGCCCAGGACGTCAAGGGGCCAGGCGAGCGCCGGGACCTACGTGGAAAAAGAGAATTTGGTCTACGGGGATATCGTGCTGTTTGCCCGGGATGGGAAGAACATAAACCACGCGGGAATATACGTGGGGAACGGCGAGTTTGTGCACTCTCCCCAGACGGGGGACGTGGTGAAAGTCTCATCGCTTACGTCGGGGTATTATGCCGATTGTTACTATACGGCACGGAGGGTGCTTCCTTGACAATAAATCACAGGGCTATATATAAAACACCACTCAGGTAGTATAGTGGTGTTTTTCTTACGACAAAGCGGAAGGTGGAAGACTTGGCTGTGATACCTGAGCACTTGGAAGAAAAAATAAAGACCATACCGGAAAAGCCCGGCGTATACCAAATGAAGGACAGGGGCGGGAACATCATATATGTCGGCAAAAGCAAGAATCTAAAGTCCAGGGTGAAGTCGTATTTTTACGGCGACCACAACCAGCAAAAGATAAAACAGATGGTGTCCCGTGTCCATGACATCGACATTATCCCTACCGATACGCACCTTGAGGCCCGGGTCCTTGAATGCGACCTTATAAAAAGGCTGAAGCCCCTATACAACCGGCAGTTCAAAAACGACAGGGGTTATTATGTATACCTGAGGGTAGGGGATGACAGCAGGTCAAAACCCCTGGCTATAGTGGACGAAAAAACCGATGATAACTGCATCGGCCCCTACAGGAGTAGAAGCAGGCTTCTAAAGGCGGTGGAGATGCTTGGCAATTTATATCCTGTAATCAAATGCGGTTCCCAGTACTGCTTCCAATACAGCGTACTGCCCCATCCTATGAACGACGAGGACTTTAATAGGAACAGGCAGTGTCTTCTGGAGATACTCTTTACCAGGGAGTGTATGGATGTATTCCTATGCGAGATAGAAAAAAAGATGGAGGAGGCCTCTTCAAAGCTTCAATTCGAGCTGGCAACCGTCTACCGGGATATGTTAGGGCATGTAAAATACATAGGTAAAGGCCGCCCCGGCGGCAGCGGGTATGAAGACCGGGATATATTTATGGGAGAAAGAATCGAGGACGGGTATAAGGTTTTTTATATATCAGACAGTCGAATAGTAATGAAGAAAAAGTACAAAAGGCTTACACGAAAAAGCATAGAAATCTTTTTAAACAACGTCCGAGGGCTAAGGGAGGCCAGGGAGCATGTCGCCGACGAAAAAAGGCAGCTTGACTTCAAAATGATTATTTCCGCCGAGCTTCGGGATACCGATAATAAGGCGGTAGAGTTCATTGACGGTTCATTTGATACAGACAGGTTTTTAACCAGCCTTGCCATGAAAAAGCCTGTATTCTAGCAAAAAGTTTGCTGCTGCGGTACATATGATACCGGGGCGTTATAAAAAGTGGGTGAAGGCACCTATTCCGGCGGTGCAAAGGCTATACTTCGGCGAAAATATCCTTTAGCGGTATCTCCAAGCCCTTGAAAGCGGTAGATTTTATTGTATCTTCTTCTTTAAGAATGGTTAACTCTTCAATTTCCCTTTTCTCGGAAAAGGAGTATTTAAAGATTGCTTTACTTTTTATGTCCACAATCCAGTATTCCGAAACGCCGCTTTTCATGTATAGGTTGAGCTTTGCTACCATATCCTTGCTCTTGGTGGATGGGGACAGCACTTCCACAACCAGTGTTGGTATGCCCTCATACCTGCCATCCTCATTGACCTTTTCACGGTCACAGATAACCACTATATCCGGTTGGACAACGTTTGGGTCTTCCTCGAACTTGGTTGCAAAGCCGTACAGCCTTATGTCCAAGGGAGCAGTCACCGATTGGCAGGGCTTTCCCCTGAAGTAGTTGCCAAAGTGCCATGCAATTTCATTTACTACAACCTGGTGCTGAAAGCTTGGTGAGGCCAAAAGGTAAACCTCACCATCGATTAGCTCATACCTTTGGTCGGAGGATTCAACCAGTTCCATGTATTCCTCATAGCTAATTTTCCTGGTGGATTTGTGTTTTAAGGATTCCTCGTGCAGTAGGAAAAAGTCAGGTTCATTGTAGCGGGTTAGTTTCGCCACGCTTCTTCCGTTCTTGGTAATAATAATATCTTCCTTTTCTACCAGTGAAAGATATTTCCCAAAGGCGTTTTGTATATCGGTTGTAGTAACACGCATAATATCACCACCATTTCCCATATTAGCTATTATTATAATTTAAATTAGCTAAAATATCAATAAAAAAATAGCTAAATATGGGACAGGGAAGGGACAGGGGACAGGGACAGGGGACGGTTCTTTGTCCCTTTTTGGTTCAAACCCCCGGCCAGCTTGGAAGTTGAAACATGAAATGCGCAACTTGAAAATCCGTGATATAATGGTTCTTGTCAATTACTACATAGGGGGAGTAAAATTGCAGTCCGATAGGCGTTTGTTCTTTATATTGGTCATAGTATTGATTATCAACATTAGCCTTCTATGGAAGGTTGGAGATTTAATCAACCAGGTTCAAAACCTAAGGTTCAACTATAACAGCCTTCAGTCCAGCATAAATTCCATTTCGGGTAACGTAAATAGTAGCCTGGACCGGTTTACCAGGGAGCAAAGCTGGATTACTCCGGTACGGGTGGATGACGGGAAAACCCGGGTTCAAGGCGAAAAGGGGCTGGCGGTGCTAAACTGGCAGATAAAGGACTTTGTTGAAGGTGCCGAGGTTGTATTTCATTACCGCCAAAATGAGAACGGTGAGTTCGAAACAGTTCCGGCCCAAAATAAAGGTGACGGTTTCTTTGAAGTGGAAATTCCCTTTGAGATAAGGGTGGAGCCCTACTGGGAAATTGGTGTGAGTAAAAGGACAGCGGGCGGGACGGTGACCTCCGAACATAAAGTTAAACCGGTAGGACCGGATTACCAATCAATTAGCTATTATGTAAGCATGAAAACCGGTGAAGTTACAAGGAGCAGCGAAATTGCATACGTTGACGTGGCCTATTTGGCAAAAATAAAATATGAAACAATTGTGGGACATGTCGACATAAACAATGACAGGTACCATATATCACTGGTTGAACCCCATAACGGCAGCCGTTTTCAGTCGGTCACGGTGAAACTCTTTGACGGCGTCAGGCTTATTGCGGAAAAGGCTATGGAGGTGCGGGACATCCATGATTCCCGGAAGACATATGGATTGGATTATGTGGTGGATTCCAAGGACCTTTCACGCATGGTGATTCATGTGGAGTACGAAGACGGGAAAGCCTTTGATAAGGAAATCTTCATATAGGTAATCTACCGCTTTGAAAAAATATCGCCATAAAACATGACCATCGCCCCGGCGGTGGTTCTTTTCGCTAAGGGCAGGGCGCATTTGGTCACCAGGTGGTAGCGCCGCTCGTCGTCGGTGACCTTTTTAAACCGTTTATGGACCTTGAGGGCTATACGGGCGTTGAAGCGTATGTATTCCTCTACCGTATCCAATAGGTATGCACCCCTTTCCGCCTGGAAGTCCCCAACATGCTGATAGGTGCGCTTGACGAAGGTCTCGTACTGGCGGTGGTTGTCCAAAAGGCGTATGTTGGCGTGCTGTGGAATTGTCATATCCTGAATTATATGCAGGGCCGCACCCAGATAAAACAGCGATTGGTTAAACTGTCCCTCCTTCCACAGCTTTATGGACCTATGGTAATAATCCACCCCCAGGTCCATGGCGCTGTTCCTGCCGTAGAGCCCCTTTCTTCTGTATGGGTTATAAAAATGGTTTGAACTTTTAAAGTCCTGGTCCGCCCACACCGCCCCTTTTCCAATATCCGATATATAGCTGCTGAAGAATATATATTCCTCTGCGTATCCGTCGTTCTTTAGAATGTTTAGGGCCTGGACATTGATAATCCTGTGGACCTCGCATTCGGTCTTTATTATTCTTTTTTTTACAGGATTGGCAATGCCAAGGACGGTGCTAAGTATATGACCGTAGGTTGTTTCGAAAAGATTCATTGTAATCACCCCAAGAGCAGTCTTGTTCTAGTATTTGTGACCGGACGATTGGGTATTCCATGCTTAGCGTTTTTATCCGTAAATAAAAGCCGCCGTTTAATCTTTCCTCCAATGGCGGCTTGTGAATTCTGTCCCTTCTTTGATGTTTTTAACGAAAACTTACAGCTTCACCGGTAAACTGCGACTGAGATGCTCAAAAACATGGTAAAGCGAAAAAATCAGGTGAATTGGAGCAGTGTATTCCTGGTTTCTAATGAATAACAGTATTCCCGATCATTTCAAACACATCAAAAGTCAGCGCAACAGGGGCCATATCACTAAAACCAATTGGGTAATTCGGGTCCACTGTAAAACCGGCGCCTCCCCAAGGCTTAACCACATCAAAGGAATTGAACAGCACCTTAATCTGTTCAAAGTTGGGCACTGCAGCCCCCCCAAACCGATAATCCAATAGGACGCCAAGACGTTCGGCATTTTCATTTATAATAGTATTCTTTGTGATAATGATAGATTTGAACTGGTTAAAGTCTGCTATCGGCAGAAATATAATAGAATTACCGCTGCGATCCCGGTGATTGATCTTATTACCTTGTACAAGCAGTTGTTCAATATCTCCCCAAAGAGATGTATTGAACAAAACGAACTGTGAATGGCGTTCCATTACGTTGTCCCGGATGACTATCGTTCCGCTGGTAATTTCGTTGCCTCCCGTTTCATAGGTGATAGCGGCTAGGCTTTCGGCCCCTCCTTGAAAGATGTTGCTGGAGATTAGGGCATATCCTTCGGTTGCCACTATATTAAGTGAATTTCTATTGCCGGTATGAATGAATTTGCAGCCGACAATAGACAGATTTGAGGCATATATAAACCCGTTTCTCCTGCCCCCTTCAATAATACAGCCACTGATTGTAATGTTATTGTAAAAATCCGAAGGAAACGCTTTTAACGGAATTTGAAAAAGCCAGTTGTCACCTGCGGGCATGGTTGGGCCAATCATATGAAGGTTTTTGATGGTTACATCATCGGATTCGATTGAAAGACTGACTATAAGGGAAGAATCAAATTCAATGACAGTATTATTTGACGACAACCCTCGCAGGGTTAGCGGTTTATCAATTTTTATCTGTGTTGTTTGTGTATAGGTTCCGGGGAACAATAGTATTTCATCGAAAGGGTCTGCTGACGCCAAGGCGTCGTCAATAGTTGGGAAAAACAGTTTTTGGGTGATATTGTATATAGTATTGGCTGCAGGGCTAACATAATTCCCCAGAATAATAAAAGTCAGGTCCTGGTCTACGGCGAACTGAATTTCAGCGCCGGGAACAATTGATTTAAGACAGACAGCTTTGATCCTGGTTATGGCGGGACTGCCGCTTAAATCGTAAGAGTCCGGCTCCAGGTTTATGATGTCTATGTTTTCATCCTGCAGTGCCGCCAACAACTCTTCGGAAGTGGACACATCGGTGCTTGTTTGTTCGTGCAGCCTTTGTATGGAAATTGATGCGGTCACATTTGCCTCATCTCCTCCCTGGGCCGACTGTAAAGCAACGGGTGTATTTGATGTATGGTTGCGCAGGCTCAGAACAGATGGAATGGGGTCATTAACAGAAATAACGGCCTGGCCAGTATTTTGCTGGTTTGTATTCCCGGAGCCGTAAATAGTACCGGAAACCAAGGTATCGTTTAGAAATAGGCCAAACTGGTTTGCATCTGCGCCCGCTACAGAAAAACTGATTTTATAGTCTCCCGGTTTTAAAAGAATAATATCTCCATCTCCTGCAAGGTGTCCGATGCCCCCTAAAATAATTCCGTTGGAATCAAACTTTACCTTTTCATTAATATGAACGACTTGGTCGGACTTATTGTAGATATAGGCATAATCTGTAATTGTTCCAATTGTCACGTCTTGCGTTTCCAGTAAAGAAATATCGTCGACGATGATATCGGCGCTTCCGGATTGGGGCAGTTTATTGACGAAAACAAGTGCCTGGGTGCTGCCGGCGGGTGCCGGATCAACTGCCTTATTGACCTCCAGCCAATCGTTTTCATCTGCGCCGGCAAGAAGATTCTTTTGGATGCTCGTAACGAATCCATAACCAAGAAAGTTTTTGGCTTCATTATAGTATCCAACTGAAATGGATACCGGCGGGCTTGGCGCTATTCCAATTTTGGCCAGGTATATCCGGAATTCAAACCTCTGCCCCGGATTTACGGGGACAAACTGAAATAAATAAGAAATGGACGCTCCACCTACCAAGCGAGCGGCAAATAAACCGGAGTGGCTGTATTGGTCGGTAATTAGTGTATTTAGTGCAGTCCATGGTTCGAGGGTACCCGTTTCAAAACCGCCGTTTACGATTAATTCATTAAATGACATATCATCCCACCTCGCCGTGTTTTTGTATAATAGTATATGTAATGTGTCAATAATGGTGATGCCTGAACAGATTCGCGACGAGGAATGCAGCGGATGAGTCAATCCTGAGGGGTGAACCGAAAAGTTATCAGGAAAGTGCAAAGAGGGACAAGCGGGCTAAGAATTCTGCCCCTTGTCCCATGCCGTTGAAATGAATTACTATTCGTGTATTATAAGCTCGAATACGTCCGGCCTCGAGTAATGGCCTACCGGGTCAAAGTCAAGGCGGCTTTTTACTATCATATCAAGGTCAAGGTCGGCCACCAGGATTTCCTCCCGGTTGTATACCGGCTCCACCACGTATTTACCGAGGGGGTCAACTATGGTGCTCCCCCCGCGGCACATGATTTCAGGCTGGGATTCCAGGTCCTTGTAGTACATAAGGTCCTTAGGGTACATGTCCTTGGTAACAAACTGGTTGCAGGACAGGACAAAGCATCTTCCTTCAAGTGCGATGTGCCTCATGGTGCACTGCCACTCGTCCCTGGAGTCCGCCGTCGGGGCCACATATATGGATACCCCCTTCATGTACATGGCGGTGCGGGCAAGGGGCA
>ERZ773359.4797-NODE-4797-length-13577-cov-6.316151_pt1 | contig 13577 bp, 10 predicted proteins | sample MGYA00374955_ERZ773359 | MGnify/ENA primary metagenome ERZ773359 (study PRJEB29098, sample SAMN04486028) | biogas fermenter metagenome | study: EMG produced TPA metagenomics assembly of the Biogas fermentation microbial communities from Germany - Plant 4 DNA1... | reverse complement strand
ACATAAGCAAACAAACAAGCACAAAATTGAGAAAAAGTCCCAGCAGCAAACCTGCCCGTATTACGGCTCCAATACCGGTTTCAAAGGAAAAAAGCATGCCTGCATAAAGATAATTAATTAGTACGGCAAGCAATGAAATTAAATATAATGCCACCCCAAAAACAATAATTTTGGCGCCGATAATTTCTGCAAAGCTTTTTCCTGAACATAGCGGCAGCACAAGTGTCTGCTCCTTGATTTCTTGAGCCAGCAAACCGCATAAAGTAAAGGCCACAATTATTACCACAATCTCAAGAACATCGCCTAAGAAACTGCGGATAATTTCAGCTTGACTAAAATTTAGCATGGCATTAATTTGTTCCTGGGGCAAATGAGGAAACTGGCTTTGCACGATCTGGGGAAGGAGCTTTGCCATAATAGGCGCCATCAAAGCGAAGAAGAAAAAACCTGCTAAAAGAAGCAAAAAAATATGATTACGTAAACCATATTTAATCTCTTTAATGATTGTACCACTCATGTTATTTTCACCTCCCGCAGAAAAATATCTTCCAGTGTATGTTGGCGTTGCACAAATTTACTGACAGCCAATCCTTCTCTGCTTAAAAAGTGCATCAGCCTGATTGAAGCAGTTTTGGCATCGGTAAACATAATGGAAGCGATTGTCCCCTTGATTTCTACATGTTTAACCCCGGGAAGGTGCAAAAGTTTCTCTTTTATTTGCTCCGGCCATGGCTGCAGGCTTGTAAGGTCAAAAATCGGGACCAAAGTGTCTTTCTGTAAAGCTTTTAAAGGCTTTTCCAGTACCATTTTGCCGTCAGCGATGATGCCCACTGTATCACAGATTCGCTCCACATCACTTAAAATATGGGTGGAAAAAATGACGGTTTTCCCCATTTCCTTGAGCGCTAAAATTAACTGCAGCACTTCCGCACGCCCTTCGGGATCTAAAGCGGATGAAGGCTCATCTAAAATTAACAGTTTTGGTTCAGGTAGCAATGCAGCAGCAATACCTAAACGCTGCTGCATACCCCGGGAAAAACCTCCTACGCGGCGGTGAGACGCTTCACTTAAACCTACCCAGCCTAATAATTCCTTAATTCTTGTGGGTCCAACTTTCTGCTTTTTACTGTTACCCAAATATGCTAATGTTTCAAAGGCCGTCAACCAGGGATAAAATTTTGGTGCTTCAGGCAAGTAACCAATGGGCAGCTCGCTTGGATGTTTTATTTTTTTAACGTCAATTCCCGCCACTAGACATTCTCCCTGCGTCGGACGCGACAAGCCGGCCAAAATGTTCAAGGTGGTCGTTTTCCCGGCACCGTTTTGTCCGATAAAACCGTAAATTTCCCCTTGTTTTACCTGCAAATTGATACCTTTTAGAGCATGAGATGTCTGAAAGTATTTATGCAAATTAGTTACAGTAATCATGAGTATTCCTGCTTTCTCCCGAATAATAAAAAGCAGATGGACCCAAGAATATTAAAGAGCACACAAATTGCCAGCCACACCCATTTGTTAAGATTGCGCACCCCTTCGGTAAAAATTTTTATAATACAATAAATGGCTAAACCAAATTGCAATGCTACTAACGGCAGCAACAACAAAAAAGTTTCCCATGACATTTCCATCCTACGCGCCTCCTACCACTTTTTTTGCTTCATTGTACCTAATATGCGGTCATATGATAAGTTACCCGGGTCATGAAAATAGTCATGTTTTTAATTTACGGCAAAAAAATAAGGCATTTCTGCCTTCACCAAAGTTTATGATCCAGCTAATCTTTCTAGAGTCCCATTTTCTTTAAAGTTAAGATGGCATTAGCCCGATCCTTTACATTTATTTTCGCATAGATTTGACTGAGATAGTTTTTCACCGTACCCACAGTAAGCGAAAGGGCTTCCGCAATTTCCTTATTAGATTTTCCCTGCATAAGCAAACCAATGATGTCAAACTCCCGTTCCGTGAATTCTTCTTTGGCCAGAGGCGGGACAGACTCCTGTGCCAGACGGGAAGTAATTTTAGCGGCAACACGGCCCGGTAAGATAATATTACCTGCAAGACCGTCACGGATCGTTTCCGCCAATTTTGCCCCGCTTATATCCTTTAAAAGATACCCTGCCGCCCCGTAGGTTAAAGCATTTATAATATAATCATCATCATCAAAAGTCGTCAAAACAATAATAACAGTTTCCGGAAAATCTTTTTTCAGCAAACGGGTGGCTTCTACGCCGTCCATCTCAGGCATGCGGATATCCATTAAAACTACATCAGGCCGGAGCCGGCATGTAAGTTCATATGCTTCCCGTCCGTTGGCGGCTTCCCCTACAACCTCAATGTCATCATAAGCACTTAACAGTGCCTTTAAACCATCACGGATAAGAGTCTGGTCATCAACAATTAAAACGCTGATGCTAATTTTTTTTCCCTCCTGCTTCTTTTCCCACCGGTAAAGTCATATTGACGGTAAAACCTTCACCTGCTGCAGTTTCAATCTCAAGAATGCCGCCTAAACTTTGTATCCGCTCCTGCATTAAAGTGAGGCCAAAACCAAAATTAACCTGTTCCGCCCCAAGACCGTTATCACTAATGGTTAACCTAAGCATCCCTTTATGTTCCTGCAGCAAAACATCCAGTTCTGTGCTTTTTCCGTGTTTAATACTATTGGTGGCACATTCTTTAATTGCCTGCAGCAGGACTCTTTTCTGGATAGGCAACAGCTTACTTTTTAGTTCAACAATTTTGGTAATTTGCAAACCGGTATGCCGTTTAATTTCACGGGTAAGGTGCGCAAGCTGATAAAGGAAATCATCTTTATCACCGGCATGAATTGCCTTTACTGAATTGCGAATTTCATTCAGTCCCCGCTTAACTTGCTCTTTCGCCAGTGAAAACTTGTTTAGCGCTTCAGCTGAATTTTTGGCAAATAATGCTTCTCCTGCCTCTATGGCAATGATGGCACTGGTTAATGTATGCCCCACCGTATCATGTATTTCTCCGGCAATGCGGTTGCGCTCTTCAACGACACTCATTTTTTGCAACTGCTGGGCTTGTTCCTGTATGCGTTTGATCGCTTTTGCTAATTGATGATTGGTAACAAATTGTTTATGGAGCGAGTAAAAAGCGGCAAATACCAGCACAAAAACGAAAAGACTCATGTAGATATAGCCAATTGCCTCACTATTGTCGGCAAAATCAGCTTTGATCATTACTTTTGCAATAAGTAAAGCTGTATATAAAAAAAGTGTCGTCAGGGAAATTTTTTTTGCCTGCGGCAGTGAGACTGTGTTGATAATGGCCGCTACAACCACCAGGATAATGAAAGGTGCCTCATATGTTCTATTAAGGTACTCTACAGGAAAAATGAAAATAATTTGCAAAGCGGAAAGCAAATAATGCAGTTTCATGTTTGTTTGTTTCACAAGGAGGCCGTGGATAATCATCACCACAAAACATGCACCCAGCAGTATACTGATGAGCGGGTACGGTCTTGTGCCAAGATTAACGGAAATAATGCGTAGAGCAAAAATCTCATAGGCCACAAGCAAGAGTACAAAAATACCCTGGCGAATCTGGCTGTCAACCTCATTGTCTTCCTGAACTTCCCAGCTAACAGGCTCCCTTTTCCTTGTAGCAAATAAATAGAAAGCTGCTGCCGGAATGTTAAAAATGGCAATGGCGGCAATATAAGCTGCCTTTTGCTTTTGCGTTATCTTGTTGTTCAGCCAGCAATGCCTGATAAAATAAGCTTGAATGAAAATTTGTACCAAACAACCGGGAATGACAATGGGCCAAATATCTTTAATCTCCATTTTTTAGTCTCCAATTTCTTCAGTACTATATGTTTTTATTCTCTGACCAACTAAATTTTCCCTTTCCGCTCTGTAGTTAGTTTAAACATAGAGCCCTATTATGAAAGATTGTTATTATTATTGCCACAAAAAATTAAAGCCTGCATAGACAGCAGGCCTTTTACTCAAAGTTAAAAATTCAGGAAACGCAGCTAAAATATCTAGTTATCCTCTAAAGAGGCGACAAAATCTGCTTCGATTTCGGCAATTAACATGGCAAAAAATCTTCCTATTTCCAATAAACGCTCATCACTTAAAGAGATGATTTCGCCCTCATGTTCTTCTAAATCCTCTGCTGCAAATAATACATAATCAGGAGCAGGTGAAAATTTTTTTTCCAGAATTTCCCCGGTTTCCATATCCATTTTAAAGTAGACATGGGGACCGTCAATGGAACCTGTGCCAGTATCATTACATTTTGTCATACCGAAAATCAAAATATTTTCCTCCAGGTTCAAAGCAACACTACCCTCATTTGTGGTTCCAAATTCCGCAAAAGGCTTTAATCCGGCAATGTACATACATTTGCCTTCATAATTATAATTTACATATTCAGCAAATTCACTATTGGTAAGTTCATAATGTGTTTGATTTGTTTTTTTTGTCGCCGCCTGTAAAAGCTGGCCTTCCAAGGCAACTTCCGGTATAATAGCTGCATTTTCCTCGCTTTTTTCACATCCATTCAAAAATAAATTTGTAAAAAGAAAAACAAATAGTAAGCAGATTAGTTTCTTTATTAACATATTTCCAACCCCTTATTTCTCTGAGCAGCGCCTGCTTGAACTTCTAGTGCAAATTGGCCATATTTATGCTTGCCCATTCTTCAACCAAAGAAATTAATTTTGCTTGTTTAGCCGCATCTTTCAAAATTATGCAATAAGTGGCAAACCAGGTCTGTAAAACTGCTGACTGCCCAGGAAAGAAAATTCTTGGTGTTAACTTGCTGTGGCCACTGGCAATTAAGAGCAAAATTCTGCTGTAATTTTGTCAGGATGGTTTCGGCAGCTTCTTTGGCTGCAGGCAGGTGGATTAAGCCCCAGGCATACTGGTCGAGAAGGTGCAGATAAAGAGAGCTATACACAACTAAAGCATCATTTTGATCCAGAGCAGACACTCTTTTTAAAAACGTATGCCGGTCAAGTTTTTTTGTATGCTTTACCAGACAATAATGCTGCCAGAGATTTTCTGTGGTCAAACCATAGCGTCGCCATCTTCTTAACATACTATACTGCGAAGCTGCACATAATCCTGTTTGTTTAAACAATGCCTCTTTGACGGCATCTTTCACTGTCCTGCCAATTAATTCTCCCAATTTAGTATGTTTCCCTGCATTTGTCAGTACAGTTTGAGATTCTGCATTGCAGACGGCAATAATACCGTCCGTGCCGGTGCCGGTGGCAAGTCCATGGGAATAACGGCTGTCAATCATTAGTTCCTGCAAAGCGGCAGTCTTTGCTTCTGTAATTGTGATCAGGGTACGTGCTAAAGCTCCCGGTGTTAAATTGATGTTCAGCAAGAGAATAAGATTAATGGTGCCGGATTGTTCCTCGTTTTTCAGGTAGCGCTCGTCATAGGCTGCCGGATCTCCTGCCCTGCCGGCATTAATTTCCACACCTGCCGTAGCAATGGCCGTTACTTCTAGGCCGTTGTCTTCATTTCGTTTAATAGAAGCATTTTCCATGGGCACTGATGTACCCAGGCCGGTTGTCCGCTTTGGCTCCAAACCCAGATCTTTTGCCACAAGGATCATATGCTCTTCGTAAGTAGGAGCCCTTAAAACTTTAGGCAATCCTGCCGGAGGATTTAAATCATGGTTAAAAACACTAGTTAAATCCTCATGGTAGCCGCCGTTAATGGGCCCGGTGCTAATGACATGACGCTTTCCCGCAAATTTTACCACGATGGATTTACCATAACAATAAATCTCATCCCCTGCAAGTGTCCGACCAAGCATTAATTTCTCCTCTCTGCCCCATGAGATACATCTTCCTACAAAATCCAGTCTTTATTTTTTCTTGAGGAAATATGTGTCATTTAAATCAATAATATTCAATACAATTTGCCGCAATCCTTTTTCTTTTTTTTTACTATATCTAACCAAACACTAACATACTTCTATGCAAATCTATACTGCTATGGTAAACTATGGATAAGAATTAAAGTGAAAGGAGCATTTGTATGCATCTTGATCTGAAAAAGATGCCCTTTAGCAGGCGCCTTTCCCGGCACATGATCTATGAAGAAACAGACAATCTGGGTGCAGGTTGGGAAAAAGGGCTTTATCTTGCCCTGGCTACAGAAGGCGTTGCTTTCTTTATCGGCGGGCCTGCAGCGGGACCCAAAGGCTTTATAAAAATTACTCCCACCCAAGATAATCTAGACCAAGATTTTAGCTACACAGCCAACCCCTTCCTCCTCCACCTAAAAACGGCCACAGGAGAAATAGACTTTGTCTTGGACGGGACGAAAATTTTGCGTATCGCCGGCAAAAATATTGGCTTAAGGTTAAATGGAAGGTTGAGTTTTGGTGAAAATGCCGTTTCCACTTCCCGGGGCATTGAATTATTACTGGGCGCAACAGTATACCTGCTTAAGGCGCAAAAAGGCCAAATTACTCTTGACAGCCACTGGGATCTAAAAGGTTTAAGGTGTACCGACCCTATCATTTATGTTGAGCCGGATAGCGACGGGAATTTTGAACTAATTATTTATGACACTGATGATACTTATGAACTACCTGCAATCACCGGGAATTTTCTACATTGTGTCGATGCTGCCGCAGCTGATTACGGCAAATTCAAAGCAATCTTGCCGGATATAATTTCAGAATATGATGACTTTTTTGAAATTTGCACCTATAATCTTTGGACCGGTCTGGTTGCTTTTAACGGAAAAGAACTGGCCTTGGCCAATAAAATTAGCGATACAAAAATTTACCCGGCCCAACAGGCAGTTGTCGCTTTAGCATTACAGGATGTTTCCCTGGCTTTTGACCTTATAAACACAATTTTCTCCTTTACCACCCCGCAAGGACTTATACCCACATGGGTCACAAAACGGCAAAAACTTTATGAAGCTGTTTCGCCCCTGTATGCTTTTACCGTTAGCCGCTTAATAGCAAGTGATGAAATCAAAGCAATAAGTCACGAAAAACTATTAACTTTCTACAAAGCTATGACCAGGGCGGTAAATTGGTGGCTGGAACAGCGTACTGATGCTTCCGGTCTAAGCTTTTATGCATATTATCATGAATGTGGTTGGCCCGGGGAAATTTCGCACTGCCAACTGCCGGTGGCTGCACCATGCTTAACTGCTTACCTTGCCTTGGCCGCGGAAGCTTTAGCCAAACTGGCAACCTTATTGGGCAAAACAGAAGAAGCAAAGTTTTGGGAAGAAAAGTACCGTCAGCAGTTTACTGCTCTGACGCAAAAACTTTGGCGAGATAACCGGTTTGTTTGCCTTGGTATCCAAACCGGTACCGTATACCCCCTGGAGGGCATGCTTAACTTTATGCCACTTATTCTGGGTAAACGCTTACCTGAAACTATCTCACTTAGTCTGGCCGAAAAAGCAAAAGCTTTACCTTGGGATCAACTGCCCATCATCCCGGCAGCATTAATTTTGATGGGTCTGTATGATGCAGGGTATCCCTCCCTTGCCACCACCGCAACTGAAGCATTGCTAAAATCTTGTTTACACCACGGAGTAAATGATGCGCGCGGCAAAAAGGTGAATGCGGGAGCTTTTTATTCCCCTGCCGCCTGTGCAGCCCTCTTGGCTTTAGGGGCTTTGATTTTCGGCAAGAAAGAGGTGCAATAAGATGTTTGGAACGAAAGAAAAATTTGATCTCCAAAGGGCAGTTTTTGCTCGCAATGGTTGTGCCTTTTTTATCTTTGAAGATTACTATTCTCATCTCTTGCGCTTATCCAGCTATAAACCTGCAGCCAGTGTAGGTACCAGTCCTTTTTTATTTAATTTACGGCTTTATGCAGGAGAAACCGAACTGCCGTATACATATTTTTCCGATGCCGCTACACTTACGATGAACAGTGAAAAAGGCTCCGTCCAATTTGTCTTTACTGATAAAGAGCAATTGCGGGTACGGGGCAAAGGGGTAACATTGCGTATTGAACTCTGTCCCGCCGTGGCGGAAATGGGTATGGAGGCCTGTCATGGCGTTTTACCTCAAGAAAACGGGAGCTGGGAAGCCACCTTTGGCACTTACGGTAAATTTTTGTTTGTACCCCTGAAAGGCAAGATTGAAGCTCAATATCCTTGGAATCAAGCGAAATTGGCTTATGACGCAGTTTATTTTGAGCTCAAACCTGATGCATCCGGAGAATTTGAAGCGGCCATCCATGAGGATATGGTGGAATTTTCCATAGACAAAATTTATCCTCCCTTTGCTGCATTGGTGGAGGCAAGCCGTGAAAGTTACGAAAACTTTAAACAAAATTATTTACCGGCTGCTCCCGGTTATGAAGAGCTGCGAGACTATGCCATTTACCAAATCTGGAGTCACCGCACAAAAGCCGCGGGCGGGTTTTTGGAGCCGGGCATTCTCTTTCAATATACCTGGGTAGCGGGAGTTTTTTCCTGGCAACAAAGCTACCATGGTATGGCCATGTTAAATAATCCCCAAGAAGGTTGGCGGCAAATCTGCACCATGTTTCTCTACCAGGATGAAAAAACCGGCCGGGTACCCAGTTACATTTCCTATATAGGTGGCGAAAACCCCGGTATTCAGCCGCCTTTCCAAGGCTTTGCCCTGGATACTCTTATCCGCAAAGCCGGTGATAGCTTTCTCACTCCGGCGGAATGTGAGCGCATGTACCCTAAATTTGCCAAATGGGCTCAATATTGGCTTGAGAGAAAAAATGCCGGTCGCGGTGACGATGTCATTGCCATCAATAACCCCAATGAATCAGGTTGGGACGACGCCTCCATTTTTAAAGACGGCTTTCCTGCTCAAAATCCGGATCTCATTGCTCTACTTATTGTCTTGATGGAAATGACTGCTCGCCTGGCCCGCGGCTGTGGTAAAACTGCCGAGGCCGACAGTTGGCTGGCCCGCAGCCAGAAACTCTTGGACATCCTTGTTAATGAATTTTGGGACGGAGAAAAGTTTGTGACTTTCGTTAACGGTAAACCTGTTGACAGTATGAGCCTGATCTGCTATCAGCCAATCCTTTTAGGCGATCGCCTGCCCCAACATATCATTGACAAAGTTGCCGAAAAGCTCACTGAAGAAGGTCATTTTCTCTGTGAAATCGGACTTTGTACCGAAAGCTTAAGAAGTCCCCTTTGTGATTTTGGGCCAAATACTTTTATCAGCGGCAGAGTTGTGGCTCCACCGCATTTAATCCTCACCACAGGTTTAAACTTGGCCGGCAAGAAAAAAGAAGCTGCCCTCATTGCCCGCCGCTTCTGTGATCATGTGAAAGAAAAAGGTGTGATCCTTGGGTTCGCCCCTTATGATTATTACCCGTTAACCGGAGAAAAAGCTAAGATTTATAACGGCCCCATTGCCTCCGATGGCTGGAGCTGGTCAACTTGGTGTGCCTGTTCCGTGCTTATGATGATTACCAGCATTATTCCTGAAGCAGAAGCACAAGCTTAAATTCTTCTTGCCGGATTTGCTGACACTGAGACGCCACAGTGTCAGCTTTTTTTCGGCTATTTCTGCTAATTTGTACGATATTATATGTCACAACAATAACGCAAAAATCTCCACCGCCAAGGAATTATTGACCATGGATTTTTCTTACTATATACTTTTTTTAGGTGTGCTATTTCAGGTAAGGAATCGCTGCACAGTTAAATCCATGATTTAATCTCTAGGGGGGCAAAAACTTGACTGAAGCAAAAAAATTAAAAGCAGAACGGACGAAACTTTTCGAGGATATTTACGACGGTATCATACCGCAAAGGGTACCCCGTAACGCAGGGCTTTCCGTGGAATTTACCATCCAATATGCCGGGCTGCCGCTGGCGGAAACACAGTATACCCTAGAAGGCATAGAAGAAGCCTTTGAAAAAATCTGTCAACTGCAATGCATGGATGCTCATCCCATTGGTTTTGTTAAGCCTCCTCTGCATTGGCAAATCTTAGGCTCAAGAAGTTTTCAGATGAGCTCTAGCGGTTTTGTCCAACATCCTGAATTTAGTCCCATGCAGCCGGACGAATACGATGAACTTATCGCCAACCCGCTTGATTTTTTCCTGGAAAAAATCCATCCGCGCGTCTATACAGAATTGGATACAGACCCTATCACGCGTTCTTTTATTTTTGCTGCCGCTTTAAAGGCAAATGAAGATCATATGAACACTTTTGCGCGCATCAGTGACAAGTTGGCGGAGAAATACGGCTTTTTTGTACCACCCAAAGGGACAACCCCACTGACCTTTGCTCCTTTTGATTATTTAGCCAACTGGCTGCGCGGGTTTACAGGCGTCTGCATCGATATTCGCAGGCAACCGGAAAAAGTCAGCCAAGCCTGTGAAGCCATTTTAGCCATGTTAATGCGTTCATGTATTCCCGAAAGACCTTCCCGCTATGGACATACTTTAATTCCACTACATATGGCACCGTATTTAAGCGAAAAAGATTTTGAAAAATTCTATTGGCCTACTTTTTATAAAATGGTTTGGGCGCTGGCTGAAGCCGGCCAACCGGCCAGGATTGCCTGCGAACATGATTGGATGCGTTATCTTGATTACCTCCAGGAGTTACCGCCTCAAACCCGGATTATTTTTGAATTTGGTGATCCTAAACTGGTGAAAAAAAAGCTGGGGAAAAAATTTATTCTCAGCGGTTTTTATCCTCTTACTTTACTCCAAACAGGCACAAAAGAACAGTGCATTGACAAAGCAAAAGAATTGCTTGATATTCTTGCACCGGGAGGAAATTATATTTTCGGCTTTGATAAAGGAGCACTCTCCTTAGACAATATTAATATGGAAAACTATCTGGCCGTAATGAATTATATTGGTGAAAACGCCTACTACGATAACGCCGGAGAAAGTTCACTGGATTTCACCCCGGTTACACCGCCAAAAATTGAAATCCCAAAATTAAAATCAAAATATGATTTTGATTGGGAAGTATACAAGAAACGCCACCCCAATTTTCTTCCCCATTTAGAACCGCTGATGAAGCAACAAATGGAAAAGTACAGAAAGATAGCTCTGGAGTTTCTTTCCTACTAAAAAACCCCGCCCAGCGGGGTTTTTTCGTCTAGTTTACGGCATACTGCAAAACATTTGCCGCCACTTTGGCGGCAGTTCTACTGCCGACACCGCCGTTTTCAATAATCACCACAAACGCCAGCGGGTAGTCTTCCCGCGCCAAAAACCCGGCAAACCAGGCATGGGGTCTCTTGCCGCCGCCAACTTCCGCCGTACCCGATTTGGCGGCAAGCTCTAAACCTTTAAAATTTTCTTCACCATAACTGGTAAGGGTATTATTCCGCATCATGGCGGCCAACTCTGCAGCCGTTTCCGGCGCCAGAATTTGTTTTTTCTCTCTGCCGCCTAAAATTGATAAGGGACCTTTATTTTTTAAAATGGTGGGGGTTACCCGCACTCCCTTGTTGGCTATTGCCCCCATAAAGGCCATAAAATTCAAAGGGTTGGCCGTGTTAGTATATTGACCGATACCGGCCCAAGCCAAATCTGCACCGCCGGCCTTTGTCACATCAAATTTTCCCTGCGCTGTTTTGATATCATCCACCACTAAAGCGGCATTAAACCCTACCTGATTTGCATATTCCTGCAGCCGTTCTGCACCGAGTTCCAAAGCAATGTGGGCAAAAGCAATATTACAAGAATAAGCCAGGGCTTCTTTCAAGGTAACTTTGCCATGGGCAGTCATACATGTTACTTTTTCACCGCCTATTTCCATTCGTCCCTGACATAAATATTCAGCAGTGGCAATCTCCTCAAGCTGCTCAAGGGCCGCTGCCGCCGTAACCAGCTTAAAAATGGAACCTGGAGTATAGGCTGCCGAGAAAAAGCGGTTAAGAAAAACTCCTTCATATTTTTCCGGATCCAAATCAGCCGGCGGAGCTTGCGGGTCAAAGGAAGGCGAACTTACCATACAAAGAATCTCACCTGTCCGGTAATTATAAACACCCACCGCCCCTTTCCGCCCGTTTAATTCCTGATAAGCTTTTGCGCATAAATCGGCATCAAGGGTAAGGATTAACTCTTGCTCGTTTCTTTGTCCGCTGCCAAACCGGTATGCGCCGCTTATGCGGTTCCAGCCGGTTAAACGCTCCCGAAACGCCACCAGTGCACTGGTGGCTACGTTTCCGTCCTCATCGCCTACGGCATGCATCAGTGCGGTACGTATAGTTTTATTTTCATTGTACTTGAGCCCGTCTTCTGTCATCTGCAATAAGACCCTGCCTGCCCGGTCATAAACTGTACCTAAAGTTTTAATTTTACCGCCTGTAAAATAATGTCTATTTGTGGGATGATGGGCCCAAAGATGGCCTTGCTGCACATAGCGGACAAAAAATACCCCCACTCCCAATAAAAAAAGTATTGTAAGTACCACCAAGACAGCTGTCCGGATTGACAAAAGCCTCATTCACTTCACCTGTCTTTTAGGAACAATTATTCAGCAGATTTGATCAGCGCTAACAGGCCCCAGGATGCAATCATGGAAGAACCACCGTTAGAAATAAAAGGGATAGTTACCCCTGTCAAAGGAAGAATGTCCACTGAGCCAAGTACATTAAGAGCCAACTGTATGATAAAAATAGTGGCCGCACCGCAAGCGGCAATGGCATAAAAAGCGGATTTACTGTAACTAATTAGAGTCACTGTATAAACAGCAAAAAAGACAATGGTTAAAACTGCCGTTAAAGCAATTAACAGTCCCCATTCTTCACAAAGCACACCGAAAACCAAATCCGTATCGGCTGCAGCCACATTAACCAGGTAGCCTCTACCGCCGCCAACACCTAGCAAACCACCGCTAGCGATGGCGATCATGGTTCTTGTTTGCTGGTAACCGGAGGTATCGGCATACTGCCAGACTTTCCCCCAAGTAGCAAAACGGGTAGCTATATAGGGCATAAAAGTGACAATTGCAAAACCGCCAAACGCCGCGCCCGATAATATTAATAAAAGATTGCGCAGATCACCGGAATGCATAAAGGCCATCACCAAAAAGGCAGTAAAAAACACCACTGCCGTGCCAAAATCCCTTATGATGGCAAGGGTGACAAGACAAGTCCCGGCAAAAGCAATAAAAGCCGTCATGTTGCGTGTTGTCAACAGTTTGTCCAGGGTAGCGGTACCTGCCAACACAAAGGCAACCTTCACAAACTCCATGGGCTGAAAAGTAATAAAACCCAGCTTAATCCAATTTTTCGCACCAAATATTCTTTCGCCAATGGCTAAATTAAGCACTAAAAGTATGGCCGCTGCCACCATGGAAAGATACTTTACCTTTTGTGCATACTCCAGTTTACGCAAAGTAAAGCCCAAAATTGTGTAAACCAGTACACCAAGGAAAATTGCTGCCAGTTGTTTATAAAGCGAGTTTGGTGCCGCAGAAGACACAACAAGCAGATTGAGACCACAAAGAAAATAACAAAGCATTTCCAGAGTACAGGTACGGCGGCCAATCAGGCGCACTAAAGCAAAATGGATACTTTCCAAAGCGATAAAGAGAAAAAAAGTAAGGGGGATTTCCGGCTGTAACCGTTCCGTTTGGGC
>ERZ773359.4789-NODE-4789-length-13597-cov-4.688968_pt1 | contig 13597 bp, 9 predicted proteins | sample MGYA00374955_ERZ773359 | MGnify/ENA primary metagenome ERZ773359 (study PRJEB29098, sample SAMN04486028) | biogas fermenter metagenome | study: EMG produced TPA metagenomics assembly of the Biogas fermentation microbial communities from Germany - Plant 4 DNA1... | reverse complement strand
AAAAAAAGAAAAAGAATCAAAAGATAAGGTATATCAGGCAGGATGTATTATTACAGAAACCGAGGACAAAGAAGAGTTTATCAAAGCTGTTGAACCCTTATATGATAAATACGCCAAAGATTATATGGATATCGTGAAAGAAATAAAAGAAATGAGGTAAATCAAAACAAACAAGAAGTTTAGGACATTAATCCGGCAGTAAGTTAAAGCTTACTGCTTTTTATGTAGACTTTATGTTTCTTATCAATGTAGTATAATAGCTTATATGTTTATTTAGAGTACGTATTTTGACATGTAATTCATTAGGTGGGAAGTGATAGGATGATTACAATAAAAGATGTGGCAAAATATTGCGGGGTATCCGCTATGACGGTTTCTAGGGCACTTAATGACAGCAAAGAAATATCAAAAGCTACAAAAGAAAAAGTCTTACGTGCATGTAGGGAACTAGGCTATAAGCCTAATTTTGCTGCAAAAAGTTTAATCACTAAAACGACAAAAATGATTGGATTAATTATTCCTGATATAACGAACCAATATTATGCGAATATCAGTAAAGGTGTCAGTTTCTATTTAGAAGACAGGGGATATGGACTTATATTATGTAATAGTGACAGAAAGAAATATAAAGAAAAAGAATACTTAAACTTTCTTACGGAGGGCAGAGTAGATGGCATTATCATTCTGCCGGTTGAACCTAAAAAAGAAGATTATGAAGATATCTTAAAACAAATTCCTATGGTGATGGTGGATAACTTTGCAGAAGGATTAGATATTAGTTTTGTAGCCAATGATAATTATGATGGAGCAAGTCAAATCATTGAACATATGATTAAGCAGGGCTACAGAAAAATAGGCGCAATCTTTGGAAGCAAAAGTTCCACTGCTTCTAATGAAAGGCTTAGGGCATACAAGGATGTTCTTGAAAAAAATAATATCGCTTTTGATCAAGACATGATTATACACAGTAATGCTACGTTTGAAGATGGATTTACTTTAACAGAGCATCTTATTCATAAAGGCGTAGACAGTATTTTTGCAATTAATGATACGGTGGCTATGGGAGTCATTAAATACTGCTATTTACAAGGAATCGATATTCCTAAAGACTTAGGCGTTGCAGGATATGACAATATTGAGCAATCGGCAATGCTTCCTGTCCCTTTAACAACCGTAGATCAAAATAATAAACGAATAGGAGAAATCTCTGTAAAATTACTCATGGAACAAATTAATGAGGCTTTAAAAAATGAAACCATTATTTTAAAACCTAAACTCATAATTCGAAAATCTTGTGGAGAAAATAAATAGAGCACTTGATTTATATTTTAAAAAGATATATAATGAATTAAAATCGTTAACGATAACGATACTCTAAAATCAAAATAATTTTAAATGATAGGAGGATGAAAGATGAAAATGGATATTAGACACGCAAGTCACTATGAAGATGTAAAACATTATGATACAGCGACTTTAAGAAGACATTTTCTTATTGAAGACTTATTTGTTCCAGGAGAATTAAAAATGGTATACAGCCATATAGATAGAATTATTGTAGCAGCTGCCGTACCAACCCATGCTCCAATTGTTTTAGAAGGGGATAGCAAAGAATTAGGTTCTGATTATTTCCTTGAAAGAAGAGAATTGGGAATTATTAACATCGGTGGAGCTGGAGTTGTAACTTTAGACGGACAAAAATATGAACTCAATTCAAGAGATGGATTATATGTGGGTATGGGAACAAAAGAAGTTATTTTTGAAAGCGTAGACCCAAGTAATCCGGCTAAATTCTATATGAACAGTGGAACAGCCCATACAACTTATCCAACGGTTAAAATAGATTTAGAAAAAGCCAATAAAGTAAAAGCAGGAAGCGATGAAGAATGCAATAAGAGAACAATTAATCAATACATACACCCTGCGGTATGTAAGAGCTGTCAATTGGTTATGGGAATGACTATTTTAGAACCAGGAAGTGTTTGGAATACTATGCCTGCCCATACCCATGAAAGAAGAATGGAAGTATATCTATATTTTGATATGGATGAAGATAATGTTGTATTCCATCTTATGGGCCAACCACAGGAAACTCGCCATATTGTTATGAGAAATGAACAGGCAGTGATTTCGCCAAGCTGGTCTATTCACTCAGGTGTTGGAACTAAGAATTATACATTTATCTGGGGAATGGTTGGAGAAAACCAAACTTTCACAGACATGGACCACATTGCTACTAAAGACTTAAGATAATAAAACACATAACATAAAAGGAGGGCATCCATATGAGTTTTTCAATATCAGATTTTTCAATGGACTTTTTTAGATTAGATGGTAAAGTAGCTATCGTTACCGGAGGAAATACAGGTCTTGGCCAAGGTTATGCTTTAGGTTTAGCCAAGGCTGGAGCGGATTTATTTATCGTTACTTACGATACCAATTGGGATGAAACAAGAGAGCTGATCGAAGCGGAAGGCAGAAGAGTAGAATTCTTCCAGGCTGATTTATCTGTAAGAGAAAGCATCACAAAAGTTGTTGAAAAATGTATGGAAGTGTACGGTAAAATTGATATTTTGGTTAATAATGCAGGAACCATCAGAAGAGCGCCTCTTCTTGAGTACAAAGATGAAGATTGGAAAGCAGTGCTTGATATTAACTTAAATGCTGTATATTATTTAAGCCATGAAGTAGCTAAGGTAATGGCAAAACAAGGCAGCGGTAAAATCATTAACATCGCTTCCATGTTAGCTTTCCAAGGTGGTAAATTTGTACCTTCTTATACAGCTTCCAAACATGGTGTTGCGGGTATTACTAAAGCTTTTGCAAATGAATTGGCAGACAAAAATATTCAAATTAATGCCATTGCTCCAGGTTATATCGCAACAGCCAATACTGCACCAATCAGAGCAGATGAAAATAGAAATGCAGAAATCTTATCCAGAATTCCTGCTGGAAGATGGGGACATCCTTATGACGTAATGGGAGCAGTTGTATTCTTGGCAAGTAAGGCTTCTGATTACTTAAATGGACATATTTTAGCTGTAGATGGTGGATGGTTAGTAAGATAAGAATAGAATTTCAGATGATAAAAAAGAGTTTCAGGTAAAAGCTTGAAACTCTTTTTTTAATTACATATATAATAGATTAAAAAGCTTATACTCAGGGGTGGGTTACATGAGCAAAAAGAAGCAAAAGGTTGAATTTAGATATTATGAAATGCCAAATAATGAAATTGTGTTGGCTCTTTTAGGAGAAAGCTGGATAAGAAACTATAGTGAGGGCATTGAGTGTCTGCATTTCCATAATTATATCGAGATTGGATATTGTTATTATGGCATGGGCTCACTGATTATTGAAAATGAAAGTTTAAGATCAGGTCCTAATATGTTTTCTATTGTTCCACCGAATTGGCCACATAGAGCAAGTAGCGATCAGGGAACAAAAAGCTACTGGGAATGGTTGTATCTTGATATAGAACAATACCTAAAAAATGTATATAAGGATGATAGTCTCTTTGTTCAGGGGATTCTTAAAAAAATTTATCGAAGGCCACTCTTATTACACGCAAAAGAACATCCTGCTTTGGATAATATTATTTTAAATATTATAAGAGAGATGAGAAATAAGGATATTTATTATAGGGAAAGCGTAAAAGGTTATATTCATGCGTTTATTGTAGAACTTTTGCGATTAGATGATAAAGAAGAACAAAAAGCAAAAATAATCAAGCAGACTTCTCGAATATCTGATGCCTTAGATTATGTTAGAGAAAACTATAGAGAAGAAATTAAAATAAGGCAATTGGCCCATGCATGTAATATGAGCGAGAGCCACTTTAGAAGAGTATTTTTGGAATCAATGAATATGAAGCCCATTGAGTACATCAATCTTATTCGCATTCAAAAAGCCTGTGAACTTATTAAAAAGACACAGATTTCCATGGAGGATGTTGCCTATAAGGTGGGGTTTACGACTGTTTCAACCTTTAATCGGAATTTTAAAAAATTGGTTGGAATTTCACCATACAAATGGAAGCAATCTGCAGAAAATTTTGAGGGAAAACTGTTAAATTATAAAATTAGTGCACAAAAAGGTTGGCAATAGTTACATAAATGATTGAATTTGCCCATTTTTTAAGTGAATATAAGAACAATAATACACAGTAATTAGTATAATTTACTTATAAAATAGTGAGTATACGAAAAAACTTATGCATATTTACTAATATAAAGTGCAAATATGACTATTTTCGATATACTCACAAAAAAGAGGAGGGTATTTACAATGAAAAAGAAATTCATTTCATTATTGGTCGTTGCGAGTATGGCGCTTTCTATGGTGGCATGTGGTTCAAGTACAACAACTACTGAATCTGGAGGAGCTGCACCGGCGACAGAAACCAAGGCAGAATCAACCTCCGGGGCAAATGAACTCACTGTTTGGTGCTGGGACCCAGCATTTAATATTTATGCGATGCAGGAGGCAGAAAAAGTTTATCAGAAAGATCATCCTGATTTTAAACTGAATGTTGTTGAAACTCCTTGGCAAGATCTTCAGACAAAATTAACAACAGCTGCGACTTCAGGAGATCTTAGCACGTTACCTGACATTATATTGATGCAGGATAACGCATTCCAAAAAAATGTAATGAGCTTCCCGGATGTTTTCGTAGATTTAACCGATTCAGGGATTGCATTTGATAAATTTGGGGCATCTAAAGTAGCTTATTCTACTGTAGCAGGTAAACACTACGGTGTTCCATTTGATAATGGAGCAGTTATCCAAGCTCTTAGAACAGATGTTTTGGAACAAGCAGGATTTACAATAGAAGACTTTACAGATATTACTTGGTCTGAATATATTGAAAAAGCTAAAGTGGTATTAGAAAAAACTGGAAAACCATTAAACTCCTGTGTAGCAGGAGAGTCCGATCTTATTGTTATGATGCTCCAATCTGCTGGAGGAAGTTTATTTAATGAAGATGGAACACCAAATATCGTTAATAACGAAATTTTACACGAAGTAATGAAGACTTATGTTGAGTTAATAAAATCTGGCGTATTGGTTCATGTCAATGACTGGGACCAATATGTAGGATCCTTTACCAATGGTACGGTGGCAGGTACAATTAACGGATGTTGGATTTTAGGATCTATCCAAACAGCAGAAGATCAAAAAGGACTTTGGCAAATCACCAATATGCCTAAATTAGACAATGTATCCAGCGCAACAAATTACTCTAACAATGGTGGTTCAAGCTGGGCGATTACATCTAACTCCAAAAACAAAGAATTAGCCATTGATTTCTTATCCAAGACCTTTGCCGGAAGTGTAGAATTCTATGAAACGATTCTACCAAAGTCAGGGGCTCTTGCAACTTATATTCCGGTAGGAGATTCTGATGTATATGGAGAACCCCAGGAGTTCTTCCAAGGCCAGGCAATTTATGCGATGATTACAGATTTTGCTTCTAAAGTACCAAGCAATAATACCGGTATATACTATTATGAAGCAAGAGATGCTGTAGCAACAGCATTATCCAATGTTATTTCAGGAGCGGACTTAAAAGCTGAATTAGAAACAGCAGAATCCACTGTTAAATTTACAATGGGCCAATAAATGATTAGAAGTTGCATATGGGGAACAGTCTTCTTTAGGCCGTTCCCTATACTTTTAAAATTTTTTATATAAACAGCAAAGGGAGGGAGATAGTATGAGCTATTCGAATCACAACATAGAACTCCATACGAATATGAACTATTCTCATAAAAAATTTAAGCTAAAAACCAGACAAAATCTTTTTGGCTGGGTCTGTCTTATACCTGCTGTCATTTTAATTGCAGCCATGAGTTTTTATCCCATGTTTAAAGCCCTTATTCTTTCCTTTCGTACAGGGATTGGCGCTAAGATGACCTGGGCAGGGTTTAATAACTATATTCGAATGTTTCAGGACAATGTGTTTATACAGGCACTTAAAAATAATTTTATTTATTTGATTATACAAGTACCTATCATGCTTGTTTTAGCATTGATTCTTGCATGTATGTTGAATGACAGAAACTTAAGGTTTAAAGGGTTATTCCGTACAGCAATTTTCCTGCCCTGTGCAACCTCTCTGGTTTCCTATGCGATTATTTTTCGTTCTTTATTTGCCATTGATGGATTTATTAATGTGATGTTAATGAAGTTAGGAATATTAAAGACCGGGTATAATTTTTTGGCATACCCCAATAGTGCCAGAGCAGTTATTATTATTGCATTGATCTGGAGATGGACCGGCTATAACATGGTGTTTTATTTGGCAGGACTTCAAAATATCGAGTATACCATCTATGAAGCTGCCAAAATAGATGGCGCTTCTCCATTTCAGTCTTTTTGGAAAATTACAGTACCACTTTTAAAACCCATTATTCTTTTGACTGCAATTATGTCTACCAATGGGACATTGCAACTCTTTGATGAATCTGTGAATTTGACCAATGGAGGTCCTGCAAACGCTACGATTACTATGTCTCACTATATCTACAACATGTCCTTTAAATATGTTCCAAACTTTGGATATGCAGCAGCGATGTCTTATTTGATCTTAGTATTAGTAGCAATACTTGCTTTTCTTCAAATGAAAGTAGGTGACAAACGTGATTGAGAAAGGAAAAAGAATTTTTCAATATATTTTTTTAACGGTTGTTTCTATTATTTCAGTGTTTCCATTGTATTGGATGTTCTGTGCGGCTACCAATAAAAGTGTGGATGTTATAAGAGGGAAATTGATACCTGGAACAGCATTACTAGATAATTTGAAAAATCTTTTGGCTTCTCAGGATGTTGCCGGAGCTATGACAAATTCTTTTAAGTATTCTATTACGCTCACCTTAATTTCTTTATGTATTTGTTCATTGGCAGGATATGGATTTGAAATTTTTCACGACAAAGCAAAGGATACCGTTATGTCTATACTGCTACTGGCTATGATGGTGCCTTTTGCAGCAACCATGATTCCATTATTCCAAATGTTTTCAAAAGCAGGTCTTCTTAACTCCACTATTGGATTTATTTTACCGACTATTTCAACACCGTTTTTAATCATGCTGTTTAGACAAAGTGCGAGATCTTTTCCGCACGATATCATAGAAGCTGCAAGAATCGATGGATTAAATGAGTTTCAAATCTTTTATCGGATGTTTATCCCGACCATGCGCTCAACTTATGCAGCGGCTATGACCATTACCTTTATGAATGCATGGAACAATTATCTATGGCCAAAGGTTATTATGACAGATGATAAAAGCATTACAATGCCCATGTTGGTTGCGAATCTCACAGAAGGGTATGTAACGGATTATGGCATGTTGATGCTGGGTGTACTCTTATGTACGATTCCAACGATTATTATTTTCTTTGTTTTACAAAGAAGTTTTGCAGAAGGGATTACTGGGGCAGTCAAATAAAAACTCAATTCATTATTCATTAAAATGGAGGGCTAAGATATGAAGACATTTGATTATGAAATTGTAAAAAATCCGGAAATTTTTAAGGAAAATCGAATGGAGCCCCATTCTGACCATAAATACTATTCTTCTTTGGAAGAATGTTTAAGCGGAGAAGAAAGCAGCTTTAGATATTCTTTAAATGGGCTTTGGAAATTTGCTTATGCTAAAAACTATCATTCTTCTATTAAGAATTTTGCTGATTTAAACTATGATTGTAAAAGCTGGGATGATATAAGGGTACCAGGGCATATTCAAATGGAGGGTTATGATGTGCCTCAGTATGTCAATATACAGTATCCGTGGGATGGAAGAGAAGAAATTAACCCCGGAGAAATTCCCACAGAGTTTAACCCAACAGCAAGTTATGTAAAATATTTTACTCTGCCAACCCATATGGAAGGCAAAAAGGTATTTATATCTTTCCAGGGCGTAGAAAGTGGTATGGCTTTGTGGTTAAACGGTTCTTATGTCGGTTATAGTGAAGATAGTTTTACACCTTCAGAATTTGAATTAACACCCTATCTTAAACCAGGGGAAAATAAACTGGCTGTGCAGGTGTTTAAATGGACTGGGGGAAGCTGGTGTGAGGACCAGGACTTTTACAGATTTTCAGGAATTTTTCGGGATGTATATCTCTATACCATACCGGATGTTCATATTTGGGATTTAAAGGTTCAAACCTTGTTAGACGATGCATACGAAAACGCAGAATTGGTATTGGATTTTTGGGCAACAAGCAGTGGTAAAGTTACATTATCCTTAATGGATGGGAAAAATACGATTCTTCAAAAAGAAGTGGATTTGCATAAAACATCTCATTATAGTTTTAATGTAGCTTCTCCAAAACTTTGGAGTGCGGAATGTCCCAATTTATATGATTTATGGATTGAAGTTAAGAATAAGGATGGAAAAACGGAAGAAGTGATTTTACAGAAAGTAGGCTTTAGAAGGTTTGAGATCAAAGATTCCGTTATGTGCCTTAATGGAAAGCGTATTGTATTCAGGGGAGTGAACCGACATGAATTTAGTTCCCTGAGGGGTCGAAGTGTAGCGGAAGAAGAAATGATCAAAGATATTATTACAATGAAGCAGAATAATATCAATGCCATCCGTACCAGCCATTATCCAAACGTTTCTAAATTATATGAGCTTTGTGATTTATATGGACTATATGTAATCGATGAAACGAACTTAGAAACCCATGGTATCTGGGATACTGTACAGCGGGGCGAAGCAGGGATAGAGGATGCTATTCCAGGCGATAATTCAAAGTGGCTCAATCTCATTTTAGACAGAGCATATTCTATGTACCAAAGGGATAAAAATCATCCGTCCATTCTCATTTGGTCCTGTGGGAATGAATCTTTTGGTGGAAAAAATATTTATGAGATGTCCCAGGCATTCCGTAAGTGGGATAGTACCCGCCTTGTACACTACGAAGGGGTGAATTGGGATCGAAGATACAATGATACCAGCGATATAGAAAGCCAAATGTATACTCCCGCAGAAAAAATTAAGGAATTCTTGACTCAACATAGGGAAAAACCTTTTATCTGCTGTGAATATGTTCATGCCATGGGCAATTCCTGTGGTGCTATGCATAAGTATATTGAACTAACCGAGGAAGATCCATTATTTCAGGGAGGCTTCATTTGGGATTATATCGATCAATCCATTACGAAAAAGAATCGTTATGGACAGGAATTCCAGGCTTATGGCGGAGACTTTGATGAACGTCCGACAGATTATAATTTCTGTGGAAATGGAATCGTATATGGTGAAAACAGGGAAGCATCTCCCAAAATGCAGGAAGTAAAATACAATTATCAGCCAATAGGTATTCAAATAGATGGGGATAAGGCGGTTATCACCAATAAAAATCTGTTTTTAAATACCAGCGCATATGATTGCTTGGTTTTGGTAGAAAGAAATGGAAGGTTGATACAAAAAGAAAGTATTAAAACCAGTATTCCACCACTGTCTAAAGAAGAAATTCAATTACCTGTTGAGATTCCGACAAGAGAGGGCATTTATACGATTACTGTTTCATTCTGCTTAAAAGAAGATACCCTTTGGGCCCGAAGAGGTCATGAAATTGCTTTTGGACAAAAGGTGTATGAAGTAGAAGCACCCCCTGTTCCTTGTCAAAAACCTATAAAAGTGATTCATGGAAGACATAATATAGGCGTAAAAGGGGAAGAATTTGATGTACTCTTTTCTAAAGTAAGTGGAGGTTTGGTATCCTATAGATACGGTGGGGTAGAAATGCTAAAAGCAATGCCAAAGCCTAATTTCTGGAGAGCCCCCATTGACAATGACATGGGCAATAATTTTCCTGCCCGTTATGGACAATGGAAATTAGCCAGTATGTATCTTTCTAACAAAGATGAAAATGGCAGACAAAGTATTCCTCCTGTATTAGAAGAAAAGGATAATTGTGCTGTGATTACATTCACTTATCTTTTGCCGACTCGCCCGGCAGTCAGTTGCCAATTGTCTTATACAGTATATGGAGATGGTACGATAGAAATTTATTTGGTCTATGATCCTGTAAAGGAATTGGGGGATATGCCGGAATTTGGTGTATTGTTTAAGATGGATGCGGATTATGACCAGCTCGAGTGGTTTGGCATGGGACCGGAGGAAACCTATATTGACAGATGCCATGGGGCTAAACTAGGGATTTATCGCAATAGAGTTAAAGATAACCTTGCTAAATATCTGGTGCCACAGGAATGCGGCAACAAGGTTGGGGTTTACTATGCTAAAGTAACCAATAAGCAAGGGCGAGGCTTGCTATTTTGTGGAAAAGGTTTAAGTTTCTCAGCCCTGCCATATACGCCCCATGAGTTGGAAAATGCAATGCACCCATATGAATTGCCTCCTGTTCATTATACTGTAGTTAGAGTGGCGAAACAGCAGATGGGTATAGGAGGAGATAACTCATGGGGTGCAAAGACCCATAAAGAATACCTCCTTGATATGAGTCACAGAATGGAATTAAAATTTAGTTTTAAAGGAATATAATACAAAAGGGCTGTTGACAGACATAAATTGTCAGCAGCCTTTTTCAACATGAATTCATATATTGATTGCAAATCATAGGGAGATTGTTTTATTATTAATTTAAGGCCCGTAATACTATTACGGAAAATATCAGGAAAATTTTACAAAATATTTTGATTTTGAAAAATAGAAGGAAAAAAAAGATACGTGTCGAATATAATTATTCATGAAAAATATCTTCGTATTATACCAAAAACAATGGGGGAATTTGTTATGAAGACTTTTAGACGTATTTACTGGGGAAATTTAAAGATTGGGCTAAAATATTCTGTTTCGCTATTGATTTCAATAGTTTTGTTTATGATTTCAGCGGTATTTGTATACCAATTAATGGGCAACGTAAAAAATAATATTGAAATAGTGGAAGAAAAAACGTCATATGTGGAAAGAATGCTGGATATGATTTCGAACTTTAATGAAATAGATGCAATCATATATGATTATATTACGTATCTTACCCCAGGAACAATTGACGTCTTTAACAGTAAAATTAATCAATTTAATGAAGGTTTGGACATATTAAACCAGATTCCAGAATTACAGGAATCTCAAGATTTATTAAAAAAAATTACCAATAATGTTGAAAAAATCGATAAAATTTTTATAGAAGATATCGTTCCTGCCGTCGATAGACATTTAAAGGTAGACTATATGATCAAGAGAAAAGAAGTTGCTTCTTTAAAAATTGTAACGGTAAATCATTTGCAAGAAGTGAGAGAAATCGTAACAGCTCAAAAAGAAGCGGCAGTCCAAGAAGCAAAAGACAGCTTAAAGCTTACCATTTTTGTTCTGGTTGTATCTATTGCCATATCTTCTGCTTTGGGATTTTTGATCATGTTTTTAATCTCCCGTATCATTCAAAAGCATTTAAATCAAATCGTAGTATTAAGCAATGAAGTTTCAAAAGGAAATTTAGCTGTACAAAAAATCAATTATAAAGGGAATGATGAGATAGGCCATTTATCAAGGGCTTTTGATAAGATGATTGAAAACTTGAGAAAAATGATTTATCAGATTTCCAATGCTTCTAAAGAAGTTAATGAAGAAAGCGAAAGATTAACAGAATCAGCCCATCAAATACAACAAATCAGTGAACAAATTGCATGTACTATGCAGTCACTCTCCGAAGGTGCTGAGAAACAGGCCCATTCATCTGGAGAAGTTGCTAAATTTATATTAAACTTAAACAATAGTATTGCAGATGCTAATGAAGACAGCAATCATCTATATACATCTATGGATGAACTTTCTAATATGTCCAATAAAGGAAAAGAACTCATTGAGCGCTATATTTCTCAAATGGATAAAATCAATGAAACCTTTAAACATTCAATGAGCAAAGTAGAAAATTTAGATACTAAATCAAAAGAAATCTCCAAATTGGTTGAAATCATAGATGCGATTGCAAAACAGACCAATTTACTTGCCTTGAATGCGGCAATAGAAGCAGCAAGGGCAGGAGAAGCAGGGAAAGGCTTTGCAGTTGTATCCGATGAGATTAGAAAATTAGCAGAACAGGTGAGCGACTCTGCCATTGGCATAACCCATATTATACAGGGGATTCAGGATGAATCCAAAGCTGTAGCCCATTCCTTAAGAGAGGGTTATGGAGAAGTTCAAGAGGGCATGGACCATATTAAAGTAACAGGAGAAGCTTTTGCAACTATCAATAATGAAATCATTCATATTGTGGACAGAGTAAAAAATGTAGCCCATAATTTAAACGGAATTGCCGATAACAGTCAAAAGATTAAATTATCAGTGGACGAAATTGCGTCCATATCTCAGGATAGTGCTGCAGGGGTACAGGAAACAACAGCTTCTATAGAGGAACAAAACAGTGTCATAGAAACAGTATCCAGCAATGCTCAAAAATTATCCATGTTGGCAGAGGATTTAAACCATACTATTTTAGAATTCAAACTATAATATTTACATGTGCAGACAAATTCAATATTTCAATGAAGTACTAAAAGACGGTCACACGATTTGTGTGCTCGTCTTTTTATTATGATAAAAAGAATAAAATTTTATTGATAAAAATACTTACTTGAGAATTCAAATATATGGTATAATAACTTGCATGATATTAATAAAGGAGGTATAACAATGAAGCTATTTCCACCACTTAGACTTCGAAGTAAAATGATCTTGTTTTTTAGCCTTTTATTGTTTGCATTTGGCATTACGATGTTAGCATTTGTCCGAAACGGTGTAAATGATTTGAATCAGTATAATATGGAAAAGCAGTTAAAATCCATTGTTGATTTAGAATATAAATTATTTTCCCGTGATTTTGAAGGTGCCTGGAACCTGAAGGACGGAAAGCTTTATAAAGGAAATCATTTATTGGACGGCAGCTCTGATGTGGTAGATGCCATAAGTGGTGCAACCCGATATTCTGTTGCTTTAATTTCTAATAGTCAGGATGTAGCTACTTCCTTATCGAATATCAATATTTCTCCCGATGTTCAAAAAACTTTAGAAGAAACAAAAGAAACTTTAATAGAAGAAGTTATTTTAGATGACGTTCCTTATGAAGTCATATATAAGCCTATTACAGATTCCTCGCAAAACGTCATAGGAAGTTTTAGCGTATGGGTTTTAAAAGATGATGTCATTAATATGAGCCGTGAGCTATTTAGAAACTTAGTATTCATTACTCTTAGTGTTATTATATTAGGCATTATTTTTGTATTAGTGTTTGGCACTAAGATTACTAAGTCTTTATCCCGAGTGATTAAGGACGTTTTAAAGGTTGCTCAAGGAAATTATGCAGTGAAAGTTCAAAGGTATGATGTAGACAGGCAGGATGAAGTAGGAGATTTATCCAGAGCGATTAAGGAAATGATAGAAAAACAAAAGGAAATGATTAAGTATTTATCAACGGATGCACAGCAGATGAATTCTTCCTCTCAAAGTCTTTATGCGACCGTTGAGGCAATTACAGCTCGCGTAGAAGAAATTAGTGCTTCAACAGATGATATTGCTGCTGTTATGACCCAGATTGATGCATCCACCATGGACGTTAATAACACCAG
>ERZ773359.4782-NODE-4782-length-13622-cov-8.671925_pt1 | contig 13622 bp, 12 predicted proteins | sample MGYA00374955_ERZ773359 | MGnify/ENA primary metagenome ERZ773359 (study PRJEB29098, sample SAMN04486028) | biogas fermenter metagenome | study: EMG produced TPA metagenomics assembly of the Biogas fermentation microbial communities from Germany - Plant 4 DNA1... | reverse complement strand
CTGCTCCCATATCTGCAGTCTTATCATAGAGAGGATAAAAATCGTATATGGAAGTTACCTCTCCATCCTTTGCATTAATGGCTAAGTTGGTATTTAATGGGCTATAGGTTAAAAATACATTTGGTTTGCCATCCTTATAACTTGTTTTATAAATTAAGTTTAAGCCTACCTTTTCCTTATATAATTCTTTAGCTTTTTCTAAAGTAATTAGATTCTTTACATCTGCAAATTTTAAATCCCTATCCCAATTTACATAATAATCCGTTACTTCACCAGTGGAACTATCGACGGAAATATCAATTCTATTATTATAATAAGGAATTCCATTTTCTATCCTTACAAAATAGTATCCATAGCTATTGGAATTGATGTTTAAGGGTTGGGAAATTTCTATATGTTTTATGCTATTTCCTAACTTAGGTGAAACCTTTTTAATGAAATCCATTGCTATGTCTAAACCTTCTTCCTTGCTTATCTTTGGCAGTTTAGGCCTTTGATCTTCATAAATTGGTTTCCACTTACCAAAACTTAAAACGGTTCCATCTACCGCTATTGAAACGTGTACATTGTCTAACTTCCCCTTGCTATCAGACCAGCTTAAATAGAATACTGTAGTTCCACTCCATGAACCCACACTATAGTCAAATTGATCGTATTCACTGCTAATGTTAAACAGTTTTCTACTCCTTAAAATGGCCTCTTCCAGTTGTTTATCATATGCTTCTTCTGCATAAGAGCTAAATGGAATAACGCCTAAAGCTAATACAAAAGTCAAAAATAAAGCTATTTTTCTCCTCATTAAAATTCCCCCTTCTCCTTAACCCAATAGGTTAATTTTCTTAACTATATTATAGTTTAAATGGGGGCAATAAAAGTTACAAACCATTTACGATTTGGGAAAATATTGTTATTGTCCATAGGTTTTGAATTTTTCAAGCATCAATCTCATCTCTTCTTCAGAAAGAATTACTGGCTCTCCAATGGATTTAGTCCTATAATATAGCTCTGCACAATATTCTATTTCTTCAGTTGTATTAAAAGCTTCTCCTAAATCCTTTCCTCCTGCTAACATTCCGTGGTTTGCTAATAATACAGCCTTTCTGTCCTTCATAGCTTCAAAAGCATTCTCCGCCAATTCCTTAGTTCCAAAGGTGGCATATTTTGCACATCTTACATCTAGCCCTGCTAAGGCCACCATATAGTGAACAGGAGGCAGATTCCAATTTAAACATGCTATAGTTGTGGCATAAATTGTATGGGTATGGATTATAGCATCAATATCAGTCCTTCTTTCATAGAATATCCTGTGGAGTTCCACTTCACTAGATGGCTTTTTATCCCCATCAATCTGTTCTCCTCTAATGTTCAATATGGCTACATTTTCGGGCTTGATTTCAAAATAATCAATTCCTGAAGGGCTTATGGCCATTAAACCCTTTTCCCTATTATAGATACTAAGATTCCCCCCAGTTCCTTTAGTCAAGCCAGAGGTTATTAGCTTTTTCCCATATTCTACGATCAATTTTCTTTCCTCTTCCATAAGCATATTATCAGTCCTCTCTATAGTAATTTTTTAGGTCATAAGGTGAGTAAATACCTTTATCCGTTACTACTCCACTTACAAACTCAGGAGGAGTAATATCGAATAGAGGGTAATATCCCTTAACTCCATCCATTGCTATCCTTCTACCTAGAACCTCCAGCACATAGTTGCCATCCCTTTCCTCAATTTCCACTGACGAAACCTTTTCTACTCCCTTATCTGGAGTTCCAGTAACAAAATAAGGAATACCGTAATAATGAGCAGCCATGGCTATTTGGAAGGTTCCAATCTTATTTACCACATATCCATCTAAAGAAATAACATCTGCAGCAGATGTAAAGAGGGATACTCCCTTTTTCTTCATCACATATGCAGGCATATTATCTGTTATTATGGTAACATCAAAACCTTGTTCATAGGCTACACTTGCAGTAAGCCTAGCCCCTTGAAAATAGGGTCTAGTTTCCGGGCATATTAGTTTTATATTTTTTCCCTTTATTTTAGCTTGTCTAAGCATTAGACCTACAACGGATTCTGCAAAGCATTGGGTCATAATACAACCCTCATCTGGAAACTGTTCTACAAGAGATTTAGCAATCTTATCCGTTCTTTTATATCTTTCATTTACCGTTTGTAAAGTATGATTAAATATAGCCTCATCAATTTTCCCTCCAGACTCTATTGCTTTTTCTGCTACTTTTAAACATTCATTTACTATTAATTCCATTCTCTTTGCTGTAGTAGGCCTGGCATGGGATAGGGTATAAGCTGCTTCCTTTAAATAATTCATTATTTCAACTTTAGATCTATCTTTAACTTCATAGGCAGCTAAGGCCATACCCATTCCTGCTGCCATATAAGGACCTCCACTTTGGGTAACCATATCCTTAATAGCCTTTGCCACTTCCTTATGATTTTCGCATATTACAAACTCTACCTTAATAGGATAAACTCGCCTGTCCAATATTTTAACCTTTCCATCCTCATACCAGGCTATATTTTCATACCTAAGCATGAAAGCCAAATCCTTATCATGTCGCTCCATCCTATCCCTCCTATTTTATCTGGGATAAAGCTTGATACAAATCCTCAATTATATCTTCATGATGTTCCAAACCTACTGATATTCTTATCATGGTTTCCGTTAAACCAAATCTGGATAACTCTTCTGCAGGATAACCTCTGTGGGTCATAGCTGCTGGTAGTTCAATTAATGTTTCACAGTCACCTAAGGACACTGCCAATTGGGCTAATTTAACGGAATTGACTACCTTTTTTGCATCATCTAAACTGCCATCTATTTCAAAGCTTATCATGGCTCCAAAACCACTCATCTGGTCCTTAGCCAATTCGTGTCCTTTAAAATCCTCTAATCCAGGATAGTAAACTTCCCTCACCTTGGGATGATTTTTTAGAAATTCAGCCACCTTTTTTGCATTTTTCTCATGCTCTCTCATCCTAATACCTAGGGTCTTTAAACCTCTTAATAAAAGCCAAGCATTAAATGGACTCATCACTCCGCCAAATTCACACATATAATCGAATTTAAGATAATGGACATAATCTAAATCCTTTGCGATAGCAACTCCCCCTATTACATCTCCATGCCCACATATATACTTAGTAGCACTGTGTACCACCACATCTGCCCCTAAGGTCAAAGGCCTTTGGAAATAAGGGGTAGCAAAGGTATTATCAATTACCACCTTTACATCCCTTTCCCTTGCAATTTTAGAAATGCCTTTAATATCTAATATTGTTAGATTAGGATTTGATGGGGTTTCAAAATAGATTACCTTAGTATTATCGTCCATTAAGTTATTAAGCTCGTCTAAATCCCTTAAATCAGCTATCTTACACTCTACATTATACTGGGGTAACAGGTTGGTTACCACGTTGAAACTTGAACCATATAAGGTTTTATGGACTATTAAATTATTTCCTGGCTTTAATAAGGAAAATAGTACTGAGCTAATGGCAGCCATCCCTGAAGAAAAGGCTACAGCCCCTTCTCCTTCCTCCAATGCTGCCATCCTATTTTCAAAAAGGCGCAAGGTAGGATTGTTGCCCCTTGTATAGACATAATCATCGCTTTCAAAAGACATAACCTTTTCTACATGCTCAATATCATTGAATACAAAAGTAGACGTTTGATATATGGGAGGATTTAAGGCATTATTAGCATGTTTTCCCTTCATTCCAGCATGGATTGCCATAGTTTCGAATTTGCATTTTTCATTCTTCATTTATATTCTTCTCCTTTCTTATTTAATAAATCGGAGGATAATCCTCCGATCTATCATTGCATAAGGCTTCCAACAAATGTGGCTAATACCCCAAGTCCTGCTATCAATACTATACTTACGCCTTCACCAGCTTGAGCAAAATTGAACAGTTCTTGGCCTCCTCCTACTGCTACTGCTAAACCACCTATAAGACCTACTAATATTCCTATAAACATAATTATAGCTCCTGATCTTTGTCTAGGCCCTGTTTTAGGTAGATCTTCTTCTGGCATTATATCTTCCCACAACAAATCCCATTTCTTAATCCTAGGATATAATATCATTAGCAGAGGAATTCCTAAAACAAGTGATGGTATTGAATTGTTTAAGGATATTATAGCACCTAAGGCGGCAAATGGAACCATGCCAAGCAATTCCAATCCCCATCCTATAATGAGAGCACAGGATAAAGCTCCTCCAATAGCTGCAACGATAAAGGCCCCTATTTTCCTACCGGATTTTAAGTTGGGTTCCCTGTCATTGGAATCTACTATTCCTAGATTATTCCATATTTTATATGGAACATAGGCAAACATAAAGTTACCAACAAAACCAAAAGCACTACCAATTCCTAATGACCCAAAGAAATCCCCTATTAGATTTCCTATGGCAGAACCCCAAGCACCTGCTGGTCCAAATAGTAATCCAAATACTACTGGTAATGCACTAGCAGGTCTAATTTCTGTAATTCCAGGAATTAATACTAAAGATTTAAAAGGAATTAATAAAGCTGCATAAAGTCCTGCACATAGGGCCACTAAGACCACCATTTTTGTGGATTTCCACATTTTAATGACTTCTTTCATATGAAATCCCCCTTTTTTATTAGAGTTTAACAATTGCATTACTGCAATTGCAATTGTCCTGATTCAAACCCTCGATAAAAACCTTTAAAAATACTTTAGTAATCTTTTCCTTATTCTGTGATAATAACTCGTGCATATTATCTATGGTCATGGTTTCTTCCATCCCTGTACACCAGTTGGTTACTATTCCTACCGTTGCATAGCAAATTCCCAATTCCTTTGCCAAAACCACTTCAGGAACGCTAGTCATTCCTACTACATCGCCACCAAATCTTTTATACATTTTGATTTCACTAGCAGTTTCAAACCTAGGTCCTTCGGTGCAAACATATACTGCATCCCCTTTAATATGTATTGATTCAGTTCTTGCAGCTTCATAAAATCTTTGTCTAAGATTTTTACAATAAGGGTCACTCATATCCACATGCTTAACTGGTTCATTGCCACCTTCAAAGAAGGTTAAAGGCCTTTGTTTAGTAAAATCAATGAAATCCTTAATAACCACAATATCCCCAGGAGCATAATTCTCATTACAAGACCCTACTGCTGCTGTTGCATAGACATATTTGACTCCCAATTCCTTTAAAGCCATCATATTTGCCATATAATTTATTAGGTGGGGTGGTACTGAATGGTTTACTCCATGTCTTGCTAAAAACACTATTTCTTCCCCTTGGACCCTTACTATGTTTACCTCTGCCTTCCCATAAGAGGTTTCTATAGTTTTTGAATAACTACCATCACCTATATCATATACTCCTGTACCTCCAATAATGGCTTTCCTCATGACATTATCCTCCTATAATTTAAATGTTATTTTTGCATATATGGAAACTAATATTAACAACAGTGTAATTATGAGTATCACATAATCTACACTTCTAAAACTTAATTCCATATAATAAGTTCTTTCCTTATCGTAGCCAAATCCTTTGGATTCTAAGGCCATGGAAAATACATTGGTACTCCTTATTACTGAAACGAAGGTTGGTATTATTAGTGGCACATATTTTTTTATCCTTTGGATAAAAGACCCTGAATCCAAGTCTAAGCCCCTCGACCTCTGAGCTTGAGTAATGGTATAGCTTGTTGCAACTATCATGGGAACTAATCTTATAGCTGTTGAAAATGCAAAGGCTCCTCTATAAGGTACTTTCAATTTTACCAAGCCCAATGATATTCCCTCTATTGTGGTAGAGCTTAAAAATATCATTCCTGAAATTATCATTACATTAAATTTAATACCTACCGTTATGCCATAAATGATGCCTTCCAAGGTAATGGGACCTAATAATTTTGTTTCGCCTCCCCTTGTAATAGACCATATGACTATGGACATAAGACCAATCATGAATAGAATTACCCTTATTCGTTTTAAATTGGATAACACTTTCCCCGAATGGCCATATAGAAGTATAATTACTGCTAATGCTAATAATATTGGAAGGGATTCGAACAACAATGCAATTACAAAACTTCCAAACATTACTGCCAATTTAGTTCTTGGATCCAGCCTATGTAAAAAAGTGTCCTTATCAATATATAGGAACATATCCATACGTCTACACCCCCTTAGTACATCTAATCATTTCATCGACGGATAATAAGGTTTTCCCTAGCTTATTACTAAAGCTTACTATATGAGGTGTTTTTAAATAAGTTTTTAATAACTCCTCCTCTTTTTTAAACACATCTCTAGTACTGCCATATAATACTACCTTCCCATCATTTACTACTGCTACCTTATGGGCATATTCTGACACTACCCACATGGTATGGGTAATCATAACTATAGTATGTCCCTTTTCATTTAACTGCCTTATCAATTCCATCATTTGCCTTTGTTCTTTAAAATCTAATCCTGTTGTTGGTTCGTCTAGAATGATTACCTTTGGCCTAGCAGACAGAATTGATGCCACTGCTATCCTCTGCCTCTGACCTTTAGTTAATGAAAAGGGGTCTTCTTTTTCAAAGCCTTCCATATCTACTGCTTTCAAAGCCTCTCTTACTCTTTCTTCAATCTCAGTTTCCGAATAACCTCTAATTTTAGGACTAAAAGCCACTTCTTCATATACCGTATCTGCAAATATCTGATGGTCCGGATTTTGGAAGGCATAGCCTACAAGCTTTCCAATTTCAAATATACTTGATTCCTTAGTATCCTTTCCACCTACAATAACCTGTCCCTTAGTAGGCAATAATAGACCATTGAAATGTTTTACCAAAGTGGTTTTTCCACTGCCGTTATGACCTAAAATAGCAAGAAATTCTCCTTCTCTTATAGTCAAATTCACGCCCTTTAATGCAGTTTTTCCATTGGGATAGGTATGTTCTAAACCCTTTACTTCGATTAATACATCTCCATAGTTTTTTTCTCTTTCCAAATCCTCATTGATTATATTGATATATTCCTTATCATCAATTTCAAGTTTTAAGCTATTAAACTTTTCTAATCCTTCCTCTGGAGTTAAAGGTAACTCATGACTTTCTAAAGATGAAACTTTTGAAAAATACTTAGGTATTTGTAAAGGCATTATTCCTATTCTATCCATCAATTCCACATCTGTTAATATTTCCTCAGGATCCCCATCTCTCAATATATGCCCTTCTTCCATTATTATCAACCTATCAGCATATAAGGCTTCTTCTGTCTCATGTTCTATTATTATTAATGTAAGACTGCCCTCTTGATGTAATTCTTTAGCAATGGTAAAAATACCCATTTTGCCTATGGGATCTAAATCTGTAGTAGGTTCATCCATGCAGATAATCTTTGGCTTGGAAGCTAAAACTGAACCAATAGCAAGCCTTTGTTTCTGACCTCCCGACAAGGTAGGAGGTTGTCTATCTTCAAAACCCTCCAATTGGACAGTTTTTAAAACTTCTTTAATTCTCTTCTCTATTTCTGCTCTCTCAACCTTAAAATTTTCTGGGCCAAAGGCTATTTCCAATTTAGTATTAGTAGAAAATAGCTGGGATTCAAAATCCTGAAATACCAAGCCTATTTCCTTTGCCATTTTACTTACAGGATATTCTTTAGTATTCATTCCATTGATGAGTACTTGTCCACTGTACTCACCCCTAATAAAATGCGGTATCAAACCATTTAAGCAATTTGCCAAGGTAGATTTGCCTGCCCCACTAGGACCCATTATTACCACAAACTGACCTTCATCAATATCTAAATTTATATTCTCTATGGCATTGCCATTTTTTTGGTCCTTATATCTAAAAGTTAAGTTTTCAATGGATACAGCTTTTCCCACTATTGCTCCCCCTTATTTTAGTTTTATTATGTTATCCCTAAATGGAGGTTTAATAATTCCCTTCTCTGTAATAATACCCGTTATATTTTCATTGGGCGTTACATCAAATGCTGGATTATATACATCTATCCCTTCAGGAGCTATTCTTATATTTTCAATATGGGTTACTTCTTTGCTATCTCTTTCCTCTATCACTATTTCATCGCCAGTTTCTATGCTGAAATCTATAGTAGAAGTTGGTGCTACTATATAGAAGGGTACATTATACTCCTTAGCTAGTACGGATAACATAAAAGTACCTATCTTATTGGCAGTATCTCCATTTAAAGCAATTCTATCAGCCCCTACCAAAATGAGATCGACTTTTTTATCCCTTATTAATGTGGCAGCTACGCTATCTGCAATAAGCTTAGCTGGTATGCCTTCTTGTACTAATTCCCAAGCTGTAAGCCTTCCTCCTTGTAATCTTGGTCTAGTTTCATCAGCATAGACGAATATGTCCTTTCCGCTGTAGAAAGCTTCCCTGATCACTCCTAAGGCTGTGCCAAAGCCTGCTGTAGCTAAAGCTCCCGTATTACAATGGGTTAAAATTGTTGCTTTTTGTCCAACGATCTGGTTACCAATTTCCCCTATTCTCTTGTTGGTTTCAATATCTTCCTTTAATATCCTATCTGCTTCCTCCTTTAACTTCATATAAATATCCTCTACTGATAAATCCCTATTTCTTTCAATGAGATTATTCATTCTTTCAATAGCCCACATTAGATTTACTGCTGTGGGACGAGACTCATTAAGAAAACTTAGGGCCTTTTTCATATTGGACAAAAATTCTTTCTTTTCGCCATCAATAAATTCCTTGGCTGCTAAAACTACTCCATAGGCTGCTGTAGCGCCTATAGCTGGTGCTCCTCTGACAACCATTTCCTTAATAGCATAATATACGTCCTTATAGGTTCTACATTCAAATATTTCATAGGAAACGGGCAATTTCCTCTGGTCTATTAGGTACAGAGCATCTTCTTTGAATTCTATAGTCTTTATTTCCTTCATAATTTCCCTCTCCTTCTAATTAGTCCATTTTTAAGTCGAATATTACTTTACCTGCCTTTCTATCAAAAGCTTTTTCATAATCCTTTAAGGAACAAATTTCATCAATTAATCCATCTGCTGAAAACAATTTTCTTTCCATAATCCTCAATGCAGCATCCATAGGTCCACATCTAGACCCTAATATATTTACTTCATTAACCACCCAATTTGTAGGATTCAATACTGTATTGGAATTATAGGTACTCTTTAATATTATAGTCCCTTTTGGCTTTACTATTTCCCCTGCAACAATTAAACCCTGTTCATTCCCAGTACAATCCACCACTACATCAAAATACTTATTAATTTTAAGCTCATCTATTAAGGCAACTTTACCTTTATCCTTAACTAAATTCAATTTTTGCAAATGTTTGCCTATTATGGTAAGATCACAAGCCGTTAAACTTAGAACCTGAGCTATTAGCTGCCCCAATTTCCCATCTCCAATGATAGCTACCCTATGTTTAGGCTTGATATGAAACATTTCCGTTATCTCTAGTGCTGCAGACAAGGGTTCAGCAAACACAGCTTCTAAGTTGGAAACCCCCTCGGGAACTATATGAATATTATTATTAGGAAGAGTGATGTAGTCAGCAAAGACCCCATCTTTTCCAATCATCCCAAGAACCTTTCTATCATAACAGTGATTATATAGACCTTCTTTGCAAAACTCACATTGGTAACAGCCAATATTAATCTCCCCTACTATCCTCTTTCCTATTAAATTTTTATCGGTAGAATCCTCAACTATTCCCACAAACTCATGACCTAATATCCCAGTAAATTTCTTATAGCCCTTTAATATTTCCTTATCAGTATTACATATTCCAGCGTATAAAATTTTAATTAAGGATTCATCCTTCTCCATTTTAGGCATGGGGATGTCCTCTCTATATTGAAGTTTTCCATCAAAATACAATCCTCGCATCTACCTACCCCCTCTAGGCTTTAATAATGCCTTAATCTATTGACCTTAAATTTAAAAATATCCGGATTAAAGTAATCCATTGAATATATTTGAGGATGCCCTTCTTTATCATAGTGAACCTGGTGCAATAATAGGAACAATTGACTTTCTTTAATATCCATATGCTTTTTCATTTCCTCCGTTGGAAGGACAGGGATAATATCAGCAATAGCATATTCCGGTACTATGCCAAAGTTTTCCTCAAAATATTCAAACATGGACTCTTTATCAATATTTTTTGGTATATCTCCAACTATATTACTCCTCTTAATTGTGTCTACACAATATGCTGCAATCTTTCCATCGGCAGTTCTAATTCTGGTAAATGTTATAACCTTTTCTTTAGGTTTGAGTTTCATCTTTTGAATCATATCCCTAGTGGGAAGTGACTCTTTTATATCGGCCCATACGGTACCTGGCTTATATCCAAAACTTTCTATTATATCCGTAATGCTCTCCAACTTTTCTAAGCCACTTTCTACTTGAATGGGCACCTTGTTTACAAAAGTACCTTTCCCGTGTATTTTATATAGTATTTTATCCTGTTCTAAGAGGGCTAATGCTTCCCTTACTGTGTACCTACTGACACCAAACATATCTACTAATACAGCTTCTGAAGGAAGAATATCATCTGGTTGAAGATTTTCCTTCAAAATATATTCAATTATTTTTTTTTTTAATTTTTTGGCTTAAGGAAACGGACCTCCCTTTAGTAGGCATTAATCTTTTCACTCCTTTAACTCGTCTGTCATCAGATATGTTAATTTAATACTAACACTTTTTGAATCTTCTGTCAATAGTTTTGATCCAGTTCATGGGAAATTGTAAAAAATGATAATAAATCATTTATTTATTAAAACTATATGGTATAATCTAAGGAGATGAAATTAGAAAGGTGGAGGACTATTGGAAGGACAAATGAATAGTAAAAGGATTATTGCATTAATTATAGTATTGGCATTAGCTATCGGTGGCTTGGCAAGCGTAAAGCTCAGTCTAGGCAATAAGGACGTAGTGGCCTTAGTTGGGAATGAAAAGATTACTAAGGACGACCTATACGACTTCTTAGTTAAGGCCAATGGTTCAAATGCCCTTGATGTTTTAATCATCAATAAAATCATCGAATTGGAATCCAAAAAGGAAAATATCAAGGTTACCAAGGATGAAATCGATGAACAAAAAAACAAGATGGTTGAAAGCATGGGAGGGCAAGATGCTTACGAATCAGCCCTTCAGTTTTATGGGGTATCGGAAGATGACTTAATGGATGATATTGAAAAGAACCTCTATCTTAAAAAGTTATTAGAACCTAGAATCCCCATTACTGAAGAGGAAATGAAGGAATACTTTGAAGAGAATAAGGATTCCTTAGGGCAGGAAGAAGAGGTAAAAGCTCGCCACATACTAGTGGAAAGTGAAGAAACTGCCTTGGAAGTAAAGAAAAAGCTAGATGAAGGGGAAGATTTTGGGGAATTAGCCAAGGAATATTCTACCGACACAAGCAATAGCCAGCAAGGTGGAGATTTAGGCTTCTTTGGAAAGGGTAAAATGGTAAAGGAATTTGAAGATGCAGCCTTTTCCTTAGAAATTGGAGAAATCAGTGAACCTGTAAAGACTGAGTTTGGCTACCACATTATCAAGGTAGAAGATAGGAAGGAAGCAGAAGAAGCCGATTTCGAAAAGAGTAAAGATGAGATAAAGGATATGATATTCCAAGAGAGATTCCAAGAAGCTTATGATACTTGGTTACAAGAAAAATTAGAAGAATATGAAATTCAAACCTTCTTATAAGGTATTATAAAAACTGGACAAGGTTAATTCCTTGTCCAGTTTCATTTAAATCTTCCCTTTAGCCCAATATATTGATCGAATATCAGCCTACTTACCCTTGCTCCAAATCTATAGGATTCATGGTCTTGATAATATAAGCTGTCATTAAATTCCTTGGTAAATATACAGATTACATATCCACCATAGGGTGTATAAACTATGCCTCCATCGTTTCTGCAGGCATCCATGCTTCCACTTTTAGAGGCGATAGCAATCAGCTCTTCATCCCCGGTGTTTTCTGAATCCAAATAGTATTGAGGAAGCCCTCTTGTAAGCATGGTATTATAGTGCTGCCTCTTAAATATCTCTATCATCTGCTGGGAGATTTCTTGGCTCCATAACTCTCCTTTATATAGTTTTTCGAAAAAGAGACCATAATCCCTTGGGGTGGTAGTTCCCAATTTTTCATACCTTTCAAAATCTATCCTATTATGAAGGACTGTATCATTAAGGCCTAAATCCTCACAAGTATTATTTATATTATCAATTCCTAAGAAATCTATTAGCATATTGGTAGCCACATTGTCGCTGACTATTATCATAAGGGTGGCAACGGACTTTGCATCCAGCTTGGTTCCATAACTTAAATCCCTTAAAACCCCACTTCCTACTACATAATGCTCCTCGGTATATTCTAATAGATCACTAGGACTAACCTTTCCCTCATAGATTTGCCGATATAGTTCTGTTAATACGAATACCTTTATACAGCTGGCCGACTCAAACTTGTCTTGAGAATTGATATCTATAACATTTCCCCTAAAATCATTGGCATAAAAGCCAAGCTTTCCACTAAAATTGTAGACTTCAGCCTGAATTCTAGCTTCCAAAGATAACTTATCCATATTATCCCTCCAGTAGACTTATTTAATATCTAATTCGACAGATATATGGATAGTCCTCTATTTTTCTTATGAATTTTCATCTTCTTCTTGGACTTGTAAGTCTGAATCAAGCTTCTTTGCTGCTGGAAGGATTATAGTTATTCTGGTTCCTATGTTTACTCTACTGATTACTTCGAAGTAGCCTTCATGCCTTTCAATTATCCACTTGGCTATGGACAGGCCTAAGCCTGCCCCTCCCGTTTCCCTTGCCCTAGATTGGTCTGAACGGTAGAAACGGTCGAATATATGGGGCAGATTTTCAGCATCTATTCCAATGCCATTATCTTGGACCACAATATGGACGCTATCATCCTTATCATGAACCCTTAGGATGATTTCATCTCCAGTAGGGGTATATTTTATGCTATTGTCAACCAGTATTCTAATGGCCTGCTTTATAAGCTGCCTATCTGCATTGATATAGGCTGGGGTCAATTCCATTTGAAACTCATGGCTCTTATCAATTAGCTGGGCTTCTCTGACTATTTGGTCTACCAGTTCTGATGCATCCAATACCTCTTTGTGTAATTGGATGGTTTCGTTGTCTCCCCTGGCAAGGAAGAGTAGTTTTTCCACTAACTCCTTCATATTTTGAGCTTCCGTCTTAATTGCATCGATGGATTCCTGTAGAGCCTTCTCATCCTTTTTCCCCCACCTGTCTAAGAGGTTTGCATATCCCTGGATGACCGATATGGGGGTTCTCAATTCATGGGAAGCATCGGAAACAAACCTAACTTGAGACTGATATGCCGCATTGATCCTATTGAGCATCTGGTTTATGGCAGCGGCTAAATCCTTCAACTCCGATTGTGAACTATCAACAGATATACGGCTATCCAGCTTATTTGCATCAATCTCACTAATGGCTCCTGTCAAGTCCTTAATATAGGCTCCCTGTCTTAAGGAGGATACCTCCCTATTAAGGCTTTTAGCCCTTTCCGATAGCTCTTCT
>ERZ773359.4781-NODE-4781-length-13623-cov-5.703494_pt1 | contig 13623 bp, 12 predicted proteins | sample MGYA00374955_ERZ773359 | MGnify/ENA primary metagenome ERZ773359 (study PRJEB29098, sample SAMN04486028) | biogas fermenter metagenome | study: EMG produced TPA metagenomics assembly of the Biogas fermentation microbial communities from Germany - Plant 4 DNA1... | reverse complement strand
GCCATCCGCGATTCGAACGCGGGACACCCGGATTAAAAGTCCGGTGCTCTACCGGCTGAGCTAATGGCTCCCCCCTTATCATGCTATTGTATTATAGCAGAGTGGAATTTCAGGGTCAACTGCTTTTGGACTAGTTTGACGCCGAAAAAACAGGTATAATGGACGTTGGAAAGGGGGATGGCGGTGAACATACCACGCCGCTACTGGCGCAACTTGGACTGGCCTTTAATCTTGGCTGTACTCTGCTTGACTGCCATCGGTATGGTGGTAATCTACTCCGCTTCTTATTCGCAGCTTGTCGCCGCCGGCCTCAGCCCCTTTCATTATGTCCGCAGGCAGGCTGTGGCTTTCGGCCTGGGTTTGGTCTTGGCTCTGATAGTCATTTTCTTCGACTACCGGGCGTGGAAGCGCTGGGCCAGGCTGACTTACCTGGGCACCCTCCTGCTTCTGGTGGGCGTGCTCGTCTTTGGCGCCAAAGTCTTCGGCTCCCAGCGCTGGGTGCGCCTGGGGCCCTTGAGCCTTCAGCCTTCCGAGCTGGCCAAAATCACCTTGGTGCTGGTATTAGCCAAAGTCTTCGAAAAAGAAGAGAACTCCCAGAGCCTCAAAGGAGTGCTCCAGGCGGCAGCACTCACCCTGCTTCCCATGGGCCTGATTCTGCTCCAGCCTGATCTGGGCACCGCCGTCATCTTTGTGGGCTTGTTCTTCGCCATGTGGTATGTGGGCAACGCCAGGCCGAAGGTCCTGCTCATCACCGGCCTAGTCCTGATTGTCGTCGCCGTCCTAGTCATTGTGGCCTCTCTCCAGGGCTGGGTGAGCATCATCAAGCCCTATCAGCTCACTCGGATTCTGGTGTTCCTCGATCCCTACGCCGACCGGGACGGCGCAGGCTGGAATGTAATCCAGAGCATTATTGCCATCGGATCCGGCGGGTTTTTCGGCAAGGGCATTTTAGGCGGGACCCAAAGCTCACTGCATTTCCTGCCTGCCAACCACACGGACTTCGTCTTTTCCGTTATTGCCGAAGAGTTCGGCTTTCTAGGCTCCCTCTTTGTGCTCGCCCTGTTTGTACTGCTGATCTGGCGCGGCCTGCACATTGCAGCAGTGGCTAAGGACACCTACGGTACCCTGCTGGCCGCCGGGGCCACCAGCATTTTCTTCTTCCACCTAGTGATCAACGTGGGCATGGCCCTGGGCATGATGCCCGTAACCGGACTGCCTCTGCCCTTCATCACCGCGGGAGGCAGCACCATGATTACCAGTCTAATCGCGGTGGGCATCATCCTCAATGTGGGCCTCAGGCGCAGCAAGATCATGTTTTAGTTTTAGGGCCATGAGGAGCAGAGGCGTGGAGCCAAAACTGATGCAAGTGGCTGCAGCCACCACCCCCGAATCATTGAAGATTAAGGCAGCCACCGCACCAACAACCACCCCGCTAATGCCTTTTGCGGCTTGCGGGTGGTTTTTTCTTAACCAGGCGATGAACCTGGAGGGCCAGATAAAGCTGGCGGCCATGGCCGTTAAGGTCACGATCAGGGCTTTACTCCAGATGCTAAAGCGCAGCAGCCTGAGGTTCATCTCCAGTTTGCGCCGGACGATGAGAAAAATCGCGCCCAATCCATCACGGCGCAGCAGCTCAGCAGTCTGGCCGAAGTGGGACTGCTCAGCCGGGGGATTGGCCTGATCCAGCAGGGTGAACACACCCAAGACCAGGACCGCGCAGAGCAGCACCAGCACTACGCCCAACCAGCCCACGCGCCGCTGCCTGCAGGCCAACCACACGGCGGCGAAACCGCACACGGCACTCACCGCACCACCCGCGTTGGTGCCCAACGAAGGGGCACCAATCAGCACAACCAGCCCAGCAAAAAGCACAAGCCCCACCAGCTGCCCCGCCCGGGAAGCGGCCGCCTTTCCGGCGAGAAGTGCCCAAGCCATGATGCTTGCCCCCACCAGAACTCCCATATACTCGTTGCCAATTCCGTAAAAGCGGGCTCCGCCCACTGAGTCGTAGCCCAGAGGCGAGTAACGCATCAGCCAGCTGCCAGCCGCGGTATCCGCGGCCAACGCGCCCGCCGTCACAACAGACAGCACCCCCGACCAGAGCAGAGGATGCGGGTATTTCCAGCTGAGCAGCACGACTGCCAGCACGATCCCTCCGGAAAGCAGTACGCTCACATCCCAAACCAGCAGAGCCAGGGGTACAGCCAGGAGGGCCAACAGCACAGTTTGCAGGAGGCGCCACCCCCAGCCGGGGATGGGGGCAGTAGGTATGAGCACAGCTAGTACAGCCCCGTACAGGACGATCTGGGCCGTTACCACCAGGCGCAGCAGACCGCCGCGCCAGCGGGAAAGGGCCTCGATCTTCTCTACCATAGACGCCAATGCAGCTGGGGCGCCGGGCACCTCTTCCACCCAGGCCTCCCGCCCAATGAACGGCTGGTTGTGGTGGATGCCCAGAAGCGCCAGGATGGTCGGGGCCACATCCATGTTGGTGATGATGCCCGGCCAGCGGGTCGTGGCCGAGGTGAGCAAGCCCTCACCCCAGCCCAGGCAGAGTACAGGCGTGAGCCACCGGCCGGCACTGGCCGCGCTTTCCCCTGGATGGGGGCTGATGATCAGAACTACCGTATCTTCAGGCTTCTGCAGAGCAAGATCCCACACGAAGCGGCGGGCTTCCGCGGCCATGACCGCGCGAGCCACTTCCCTCTGTCCGGGCAGCAGCAGGCGCTGGTAGCGGTCGAAGCGGAAGGGGTCTCCCAGGTCAACCACAACCAGCCGTTCCGTACCCTCCAAGGCCTCTTGGGCCAGAAGGGTATAATCAGTGCGCAGCCCAAAAGGGTAGCGGGGATCGCTGACCGTGAAGGGGCCGTTGAGCTCTCCCGACCAGATCCGGCCCCAGCGGTCCATGCCCACGAGAGCCGCCCAGTGGTACTCGTCATCTGCCGCACTGCTGCCCAGCACCTTGAGCCCTTCCCCCGCCTCCGCAAGAGCCGTACCCAAGGCACCAAGTTCCACCCGGTAGTTCACTGCCTGAGCTTCCTGAATGAGGGCAATGTGCGGCTGTACATAGCTGCCCGGGTCCTGCCCCGTATGCAGCCGGTAGCTGTATTCGGCGGCTTCCCGAGACAGAAAGGCGGCTGCACCGGGCCAGCCCACTGCCCGCGCCCCTGCACCGACGCTCAGATACGCGGCGGTCAGGCTCTCCCCTCCGCCCGTGCGGGTGTTGAGCAGGCCCCAGGCTACTGCCCCCTGGAGCTCCAAGCCAGCGGCATCTGCCCAGGTCAAGCCGTGCCAGAGCACCAGAATCACCCGCTGAGCACGGGGGTTTGCCGCCGCGGCCGGCGCGGCCCACAGACACGCCATGACCAGCAGCAGGGCTAACGCTTGACGGATCATGTAATCATACCTTCATAGAGCGCCCGGGTGGAACTGACCATGCGCTCCGCGCCGAAAAAGGCCTCCACCCTCTCCCGGTTGAACTCGCCCATGGCTTTGGCTTTCACCGGATCTTTGAGAATATGCAGCAGCGCCGCGGCCCAATCCGCAGCCCGTCCAGGCGGAACCAGCAGGCCGCCTTTGCCCGGGATCACAGCCTCGCGCAGGGACGGCAAGTCGGAAACCACCACGGGCAGCCGGCTGGCCATCGCTTCTAGCACGCTCAAGTTAAATCCTTCACCTAAAGTAGGCAGGGCAAAGCAGTCCCAGCCCGCCATCAGGCTGGGCACATCATCTCGCCAGCCCAAAAAGTGGGCCCGGCTCTCCAGCCCCAGGCGGGCGGCATAGGCTTCCAGACGAGCGCGCTCAGGCCCGTCTCCCACCACGGCCAAGTGCAGCCGGGGCAGAATCTTGGCCACCAACGAAACGGCCTCCACGAGGGTGCTTACACCCTTATCGGGAATCAGGCGGGCTACGGTGCCTACTACCAGCTCTTCCGGGGTAAGGTTGAGGGCCCGGCGGGACACTTCCACCGGGCACTGCCCAAACTCGCTGGAACAGATGCCGTTGTAGATGGTGAGCACCTTGCTTTCGGGCACGTAGCGGATCAGCTGGGCCCGCACAGCATCAGAAACACTGATAATGGTAGTCATACCGCTGAACAGCCAGCGCTGGACCAGGGTGGAAGCCCAGTTGGCAAACGGGGATGAGCTCTCGGGCAGCGCATTGTGCGCGGTGAACAGAAAGTGGGGATGGCGCCTGGGAGCCAATGCCGCTGCTGTGATCAGGGCCGCTTTCAAGCCGTGGGCGTGCACGATCTGCGCATTCTCCTGCCGCAAAAGGTGCTTGAGTCGCCGTACCGCGGCCAGGTCCTGCTTGGGGCGGAGCCCATCCACAAGTTCCAACTCGAGGAAGCGCTTCACGGGCAGCTGATCTTTGAGCAGCGGCGGTGCAGCCACGGTGATCTCCCAATCGTCAAGCCCTTTTAGAAGCTGGCGAAGATGGTGCAGAATTCCGCCTTCCGCGGGCCTTACCACCCACACAACCTTCATGTAGTCTTCCCCCCTGCTGTTCTCTCACTTATTGTGAACCAAATTAATCATTCGATACGGGGAATACTGAGGGGGAAAGGAGAGATTCTGTGTACCGTAAACTCTTGGTCGCAGCACTTGCTCTGGGCCTGACCCTGCTGACGGCGCGGTTTCTCTTCACACCACCGGAGCACCTCCAAACGCCGGGCCGCGAGATCGTCTTCATCCAGGACGGAACCCCTGCTCCCCTGCGGGTGGCCCGCTCACCCCTGGCGGAACTGCAGGGCGTCCTCGATGCCGTCTCCAAGGCTGCTCTGGATGAAGATTGGCCCGCAGCTTCCCGGTCCCTGCGCGAGCTGCAGCGGCTCTGGGCGGAACTGATGCCGGGCGCAAATGGCAGTTTGCAGACAGGAAGGGAAATGGAGCAGCTCCTACAGTCTCTGCAGCAGGCCGTGTGGGGCCAGGAACAGCAGCGCGTGCTGGAAGCAGCACAGGAACTGACCAGGATCATGGGGAAAATGGGCACGTGAAAAGGGAGCCGCAGCTCCCTGAAGACTAATAGTCCTTCTTTTCCTGCCTGGGATCCAAGGCGTCCCGCAGCCCATCGCCCACAAAGTTGATGCTCAAGACAACTACGAATACGGCCAGGCCAGGGGGTATCCACATCCAGGGCATCCCGGCCAGGATGTGCAGGGGCCGCGCCCGGTTGAGCATATTGCCCCAGGATGGCGCCGGAGGAGGTACGCCCAAACCCAGGAAGCTCAGCCCCGCTTCGGACAGGATCGCGGCAGCCACCTCCAAAGTCGCGGACACCAGAAGCGGAGAAAAAGCGTTGGGCAGGATGTGCCGGAACATGATCCTTCCCGGCCGCGCCCCTAAGGCGGTGGCCGCAGCCACGAAATCGGTGGTCTTGAACTTGAGAAACTCTGCCCGCAGGAGCCGGGCCGGCCCGGGCCAGCTCAGAACACCCAAGATGATCATGGTGTTGTAGATGGAAGGGCCGAAAATGGCGGATATGGTGATGGCCAAAATCAGGAACGGAAAGCTGTAGAACACGTCTGCCAAGCGCATAATCACCGTGTCCACCGCGCCACCGCAGTAGCCGGCCAGAGCTCCCAAGATCGTGCCGATGACCAGGGAGATGCCCGCGGAGACAAGCCCTACGGAAAGGGAAATCCGGCCGCCATAGAGCGTGCGGGCGAGGATATCCCGCCCCATGTCATCTGTGCCGAACGGATGGGCAGAGGAAGGTGGCTGATTGCGCAGGCGCAGATTGGCCTTGTTGGGGTCATGGGTGGTCAAATAGGGCGCCAAAAGTGCAGATACAACAAAAAGCACTAAGATCACAAGGCCCGCGAAGGCGAGCCTGTTGCGGCAGAACCGCCGCCAGAACATGGCCATAGGTGCCCACCTCACTCATAGCGAATGCGCGGATCCACCACGGCATAGGATATGTCCGCGATCAGACTGCCCAGGAAGATGAGCACGGCAAACATGAGGTTGATGCCCATGATCACGGGGTAGTTCCGCTCATTCACTGCCTGAATGGCCAGGGACCCCAATCCAGGCCAAGCGAAGATGTTCTCCACAATTACAGCTCCCGAAAAGATGGACGGGATGGTAAAGCCCATCAAGGTTAAGATGGGCAGCAGGGCGTTGCGCAAGGCGTGTTTGTACACCACCTTGTTCTCGGAAAGGCCCTTGGCCCGCGCTGTGCGCAGAAAGTCCTGCCCCATCACTTCCAGCAGGCTGGAACGCATATAGCGGGCGATCCCTGCGATGCTGCCCAGCCCCAAGGTGATGCTGGGCAGCAGCAGGTACTGCACGTAGCCCACAAGGGTGCGGGGCTCTCCCGCCAGGAAAAAGCCGCCCGCGGGCAGCACGTTCAACCGGGCCGCGAAGACGTAGAGCAGCAGCAGCCCGAAAAAGAAACTGGGCGCGGAGATGCCCACAAAGGCCAGAAAAGTTATGACGTAATCCAGTGCAGAATACTGATAGCGCGCGGACAGGATGCCCACAGGGATGCCGATTACCCAGCCCAGCACAATGGAAGATGCCGAAAGGAGAATAGTGGCCGGCATGCGCTCCAGAATGAGCTCAGAGACAGGCCTGCGGGAAGAATCGAAGGACAAACCCAGATCGCCCCTCAGCACCCGCCCCAGCCACTTCACATACTGCACAGGAAAGGAATCGTTCAAACCAAGCTGGGCCTGGCGCCGGGCTATGGTCTCCTCGTCGATGTTGGGCACGCCCCGCAGATGGGTCACGGGGCTGCCGGGAGCAATGGTGATCACGAAGTACAGCACAAAAGTGAAGCCGAGCAGGACTGGAATGCCCTGGACAAAAATCCGTCTGACAATGTAACGCCACAATAGGATCACCTCGTGTATTGGTAGGAGCCGCAGCCCAGCTGGGCTGCGGCCCCAGTTCAGCTACTGTAACAGCCAGATTTGGGCGAGCTTGTCTAAGCTGACCAGCGGACCAAGGGGGCCGGGCTCCGTATCAATGCCCTGCACCCGCTCACTCACCGCGGCAATGGTCACGCCGTAGCTGAGGAACATGGTGGGCAGCTCGTGGTTGATCAGGCGCTGCCATTCGGCATAGATCTCTTTGCGCTTGGCCGGATCCGTCTCCCGGCGGCCCAGCTCCAAGAGCTCGTCGGAGCGCTCATTGTAGAAGCCCGGATCGTTCCAGGGAGAAGTAGAGTGCCAGATGCCGTAGGGGTCTGGATCCACCGACAGGCTCCAGCCCATGGTGAAGGTGTCAAACTGGCGGGCATCCACCCGGTCTACCGCCGCGCTGAACTCCATGAACACGAGATTTACCTTAATCCCGATCTCTTCCATGTTCTGCTGGAAGAGCAGGGCCATCTGCTCGTTCACACGCGTGCCTTCGGGAACCAGCAGCTCAAACTCCAGGCGCATACCCTCTTTCTCCAGAACGCCGTCGGCACCGGGCTTCCAGCCGGCCTCCGCCAGCATCTGGGCAGCAAGCTCGGGGTCATACGGATACTCGTTGATCCCCTCAGAAGTGAAGGCCCAGGACGCCATGGGGATCGGCGCATTGGCCACAATGCCGAAGCCTTCCCGCAGCACCTCTACATAGGTCTCCCGATCGAAGCCGTAAGTGATGGCCTGGCGCACCACGGGATCAGCAAAGCGGGGCTGGCGCATATTGAAGCAGATGTAGTTGTAGCTTAACGCTTCGTAGACGTACACGTCGATGCCGGGAATGCTGCTCACTTCCAGGTAGTTTTCTGGGGAGATTTCCGCGTAGTCTACCCGCCCTTGGCGGATGTATATGGGCAGGGCATCCTCGGCCACACGCTGGAACACCAGGGTATCAATGTTGGGCCTGCCGAAGAAGTAATCTTCGTTAGCTTCCAGCAACACGTGCTGATCAGTGAGGAACTCCACAAACTTAAAGGGCCCGCTTCCGATGGGATGCCTGTTGAAATCGGCCAGTTCCAGTTCTCCCACGGGAATGTGGGCCAGCAGATGGCTGGGCAGAATTCCGTAGGTAAACTGGGAAAGCAGCGGCGCAAAGGGTTCCGAGGTGGTGAACGTGATGGTATAATCATCCACCACCTTGATGCCCGGCACCTGATCAGCAAGCCCGTTGTGATAATCCTCCGCACCCACAAGCATGCTGAAGTCGCCGTAGCGCACGCCAGTGTATTCAGGATGCAGAATGGTCTTGTAGGTATACGCCACGTCCTTGGCTGTGAGCTCCACGCCGTCATGGAACTTGACGCCCTGGTGCAGATAGAAAGTGAGAGCCAAGCCGTCCTCTGAAAACTCCCAGCTCTTGGCGATCTTGGGCTGGGGCTCCAGGTTCTCATCGATGTAGATCAGCCCATCATACACGACACTGTTAATGTAGCCGTCATAGACTTCTGTGTTCAAAATGGGATTGAACATACCCCGGGGATTGGTGGTCAGGGCGTAACGGAAGGTACCGCCCTGCACAGGCCCCTGGGCAGCAGCGACAGCGCTGAACAGCAGACAGAACACGACTACAGGCAGCAACAGCTTTTTCACAAAGACAACCTCCTCACAAGTTTTCGCCGGTGTGTATAACCTCTGCTAGCAGACCTCATGGGGAGGATTATTCTGCATGTTTATGCATTTTCCTTGTGTAATTATCGCTTTTCCCGATTCTTTTCCTTTTGCTAACCCAAAGGCAAGCAGACAGCGCCTTCCGTTCACATTTCCTTACCTCAGGCCAGGAAGAAAAAAGAGGCCGCAGCCGTTTACCTGCTTGCAATTTGGCCCATCTGGGCTTAAAATAGAAGCGCAGATCTGATTAAGGTGGGGATGTAGCTCAGCTGGGAGAGCGCCACGTTCGCAACGTGGAAGTCGAGGGTTCGAGTCCCTTCATCTCCACCATTCTTTTTGCCAAAACGAAAAAGGTGCTGCCAGCGTTGGGTAAACGCTGGTCAGCACCTTTTGTTGTTCTGCCGGCAGGCCGCTAGTGCCGCCTGCCTGCGGCCTGCCGCCTGTTAACTGCCGCGTGCCTACTACTTACTGCCTGCTCAGCCTGGCCCTTCTGGGTTCTGCTTGGCCTGCTTGCGCTGGGCGCTCTGGGCCTGCTGCCGCCCCGCCTCTATCTGGCGATTGGCCAATTCTTCACTTGTTTCATAGAAATGATTGGCGTTCACAAGTCCTGGAGCTTTTTTGCTCTGGGCCTTTTTCTGCGGCTGGTTCTGCTTTTTCTTGTCCTGCGGCAACCTCTCCAGCACCTCCTTCTGCACCTAGTATGGACGAAGGAGTTTCGATTTATAATGGTGAATTTCACAGGGAGAAATTTCTGAGGAGGCACAACATGAGCATAGCCATCATTGCCAATCCTCTGGCAGGCAGGGGGCGCGCCCGGAAAGTGGCCCAAGCGGTGCAGCAGCTGCTCACCGAGCAAAAAGTAGATTTCGAAATGCTCTTCACCCAGCACGCAGGACACGCCATTGAACTTGCAGATAAAGCCAGTGACAAGCATCCCGTGGTGGCTGCCCTCGGAGGCGATGGAACTGCCAGGGAGGTGCTGGCCGCCGTCTGGCAGAAGCCGACAGCCTTCGGCGTGATACCCGGCGGCACCGGCAATGACTATGCGCGGGGCCTTGGTATCCCCCGAGACATTCGGGGAGCCTTGAAAGTGCTCGTGGAAGGAGCTGCCGGCCCCTTTGATGTAGGCCTGGAGCATGATGATCCCTTCGGCCAACTGGCCTCGATCGGCTTTCCCGTGGATGTGATCATGCACGTGAACGCCCACCGCGATGGCCTGATCAAAGGCCCTGCAGCCTTTTTGGCCGGAGTTGCCTCAACGCTGCGCAACCTGCGGCACTACCAGGCGCGCATTACCGTTGATGACCAGGTAGTGGAGAAAGATGTGGTGGGCGTCTTTGTGATGAACATGCCCTATGCCGGAGGAGGCATGCAGTTTGCCCCCCAGGCCCGCCATGACAGCGGCGAGTTTCAGGTGCTCATCGTGGAGCACATCTCCAAGTGGGATTTGGCCACCACCCTGCCCAAGATTTACTCAGGCAGGCATCTTTCCCACCCTGCCGTTTCCATCGTCAGCGGCAAGAACGTGACCATTGAGGGCCCGAGCCTGCCCATCATGCTCGATGGGGACATTTTCCCGGCTCGGCCGGTGAAGGCAAGCATCAGGCCAGGCGCAGCCAAGGTGATCATACCCAAAGGGGCGCTGCGGGACTGAGAGACCAGGATACGGGCTCCTTCGCGAGCCCGTACCTTTATTATTGGGCGCGAAAAAGGGGCGTGCAGGGTGAACCAATCAAGGTTCAGCTGCAGCGCCCCTAGCTTTTTAGACCAAGGGAAGCTAGATCAGGCCCAGCTTGCGGCCGACCTTGGCGAAGGCATCCAGCGCGTACTGCAGATCTTCCCTGGTATGCTCCGCGGTGACGATGGTGCGCACCCTGGCTAGGCCTTTAGGCACTGTGGGGTAGGCGATTCCTTGGGCAAAGACTCCTTCGGCGAATAGATCGTCCGCCAGCTGCATGGCCTTGCGCTCGTCGCCCACAATCACTGGGATGATGGGTGTCACGCTGGCGCCGGTATTAAAGCCCAGATTGCGCAATCCGGAACGGAAGAACTCGGTGTTGTCCCAGAGTCTGTCGATCAGCTCAGGATGCTCCTGGAGAATATCGATGGCAGCGATGCAGGCCGCGGTCACTGCCGGCGGATGGGTGGTGCTGAAGAGCACCGGCCGGGCCCTCTGCACCAGGTAATCGATGAGCTTCTGCGGGCCGGCGACGTAGCCGCCCAGGACGCCTATGGCTTTGGAAAGGGTCCCCACCTGGATATCCACCTGGCCGTGCAGGCCGTAGTGGTCCACGGTCCCTCGGCCATTGCGCCCCAGCACACCGCTGGCGTGGGCGTCATCCACCATGACTGCCGCGCCGTACTCTTTAGCCAGCTGCACTATCTCCGGCAGAGGAGCGATATCGCCGTCCATGGAAAAGACGCCGTCGGTTACCACCAGTTTCCGGCGGCCTTCCGCCTCCTCCAAAGCCTGGCGCAGGCCGTCCATGTCCGCGTGGGGGTAGATCTTGATCTGGGCCCTGCTCAGGCGGGAACCATCGATAATACTGGCATGGTTGAGCTGGTCGCTGATGATCACATCTTCCCGGCCCAAGATGCAGCTCACCGTGCCGGAGTTGGCGGTAAACCCGGACTGGAAGACCAGGCATGCTTCCACATGCTTAAACTCCGCGAGTTTCTTCTCCAGCTGCTTGTGCAGGTCCATCTCACCGGCGATGGTGCGCACCGCACCAGAACCTACACCGAACTCCTGAGTGGCTTTGACAGCAGCTTCAATCATCTTGGGATGGTTGGTCAGGCCCAGGTAGTTGTTGGAAGACAGGTTAACTACGGACTTACCGTCAAACACACAGCGAGCCCGCTGCTGGCCTGAAAGGGTGCGGGGTACGCGGTACAACCCCTGATCCTTCAGGTTCTGCAGCTCCTCATCCAAGAAATACAGTGCATCCATAAACGTCACTCCCCCGGATAAATGATGATTTTCCCGCATTGACCAGACTTCATCAGCTCCAGCCCTTCACCAAGTCTTGCCAAAGGCAGGCGATGAGTGATCAATGGCGTGAGATCAAGCCCGCTTTCCAGCAGTGCCTGACCTTGATACCACGTTTCAAACATTTTTCGGCCGTTGATCCCGTAGACCGTTGCTCCTTTGAAGACAATAGCCGAAGCGAGATCCAGGTTGACCGGCTTGGAGGGTATGCCTAACAGCGATGCTTGGCCGCCATTGGCCAGACACTTAAAGCCAGCATTGATAGCCTGCTCATTTCCTGACATCTCCAAGAGCACATCCACCCCGCGGCCCTTGGTGGCCTCGGCCACCACCGCATACAAGTCCTGGCTGGCGGGGTTCACAGTGAGGTCGGCACCCAATTTGGCCGCCAGGTCCAGGCGGTAAGAACTCACATCGGAGCAGATCACCTGTTTGGCTCCGGCCCGCTTCACAATGGGGATAGCAGCCAAGCCGATGGGGCCTACCCCGGTAATCAGCACGGAAGCTCCCACCAGATCACAGGCCAGGGCAGTATGCACCGCGTTGCCGTACGGATCCTGGATGGCCGCCACTTCTGGGTTGACCTCTGCATCCCACACCCAGAGGTTCTCGTAAGGCACGGTCACATACTCGGCAAAACAGCCGTCGCGATCCACACCGACGATCTGCACGTTCTGGCAGATGTGCGCCCGCCCCGTGCGGCAGAAGCGGCACACCCCGCAGGTAAAGTGGGTTTCCACGGAGACAAAATCGCCTTCCTTAACCCCCTTCACGCCTGGCCCTAGTTCCACCACGTCTCCGCAGAACTCGTGCCCAAAAATGAGCGGCGGCTGAACACGGCTCTGCGCCCACTGATCCCACTGGTAAATGTGGACATCTGTCCCGCAGATCGCACTCACCCGCACTTTGACCAATACCTCTCCGGCTCCGGGCCTCGGTATGGGTGCCTCCACAAGCTCGAAGCCGGGAGCGGCTTGGGTCTTAGCTGCCGCCCGCATTGTCTGCGACATGTACGAATCTCCTCCACTGTCCGACATTTTTTTAACACTCTATTGTGTTCCATTTAAGCTGTGGAATATCCTGCCTAACCTCGAAGGAATTAACAGCATGGACCAGAATATATTAACCCATTGTACTGAAGAAAGAGGTGATGCAGCAGTGGAACATGTAGCTATCATCGGAGCAGGCCCCGGCGGAGCTGCTCTGCTGAAGACACTGTTGAACAGCCCGGACGTGAGCATCATCGGTATAGCCGATCTCGATCTGCAGAGTCCAGGGATGAGACTGGCGCGGCAGCATGGAGTGTTCGCCACCCGCGACTTCAACGAGCTGTTGAACAAACCGGGGAAGAAGATCATCTTCGATGCCACAGGCAGTCCGGCCGTGGCAGCCAAGCTGGCTGACGTCGCTTCGGAATCCACCATCGTGGTGGTGCCGGAGGTGGCCAAGCTGATCTGGGAGATGGTGGATGCGCGGGAAGAGATCAACCGTCAGTTAGTGGAGGAGTCGGATGGACTGCTGTCCTTCATCGAGCAGGGCTTGGCCCATATTGAAACCCTGCACACCGAACACGGGAAGGCTCTGCAGGAGGCGGCCAAGGATGTCCGGTCCCTTGCGGAGCTCACTGCGCAGAGCCAGACTCTGATCAAGGATACCGAACAGGTGATGGCCATTATCGGCAATGTGGCCACCCAGACACGCATCTTGGGCATCAACGCCTCCATCGAATCGGCCCGTGCCGGGGAATTGGGCAGGGGGTTTGCCGTGGTGGCCGATGCCATCCACAAGCTCTCAGCCAGCACCATCAGCTCAGTGGATTCCGTTGAAGACGCCATGGAAAAAATCAGGGACGTGCTGGAGAGCATCAGCAGCAGCGTTCAGCAGGTGGTAGAGGAAATCCAGGAGATTGAAGCCAGACAGGCCAGATTGGCCCAAGAGCTGCATGCAGCCCTGGAAGAGATGGCGCGCAGCGCAGAACGGCTGGCTGTCATGGCCGGAAGCGAACTAAAACATAAGCAGCCCTGAGGATCTCTCAAGGGCTGCTTTTCGTTTGCAGAATGGGGTGAGTAACCGGATTCGAACCGGCGACCTCCAGGGCCACAACCTGGCG
>ERZ773359.4779-NODE-4779-length-13631-cov-61.309443_pt1 | contig 13631 bp, 13 predicted proteins | sample MGYA00374955_ERZ773359 | MGnify/ENA primary metagenome ERZ773359 (study PRJEB29098, sample SAMN04486028) | biogas fermenter metagenome | study: EMG produced TPA metagenomics assembly of the Biogas fermentation microbial communities from Germany - Plant 4 DNA1... | reverse complement strand
AGAAGTTAACTGGTCTTTTACCAATATCTTATTCTTCCACCTATCAGGGATAGCATTATAGCCATAGTACACTCCTGCCATTCCTCCGACAATAGCCGCTATAGTGTCCGAATCTCCTCCAAGGTTGGCTGCTCCACATACAGCATCCTCAAAAGAAGAGGTGTTAATAAAACACCATAGTACACATATCAGAGTATAAAACACGTAGCCTGAAGGCTTTAATTCATCTTTTGATAACTGAAACACCTGTTTATACTCTGGATACTTTTCAATATGTTCTCTTATAGCAGGTATTTTAGGCTTATCATTTAGATACTGGTAAACTAACAGGCTGTAAAACTGGCAGGCATCTGTTGCTTTCTTGTCATAATGAGTAAGAACACTTTGCGAAGCAGTTATCTCAAGCATTTTTTCAGCATCACTATAATAATACGCAACTGGCAAGCATCTCATAAGTGAACCATTCCCAGCACTCATACCACCTGTTGCCTGATGAGCATAGTAGGCTGTTTTCATCCAGTCACTGCTTCGCTTGTATTCTCCAAGTGCAATTCGGATAATGTTCCCTATATCCTTAGGTTTGCTTTCGTACCATTTAATAAAGCGTTTGCCGATATCTTCGATAGGATTTTCTGGGTTATCCAGGATGCCCTTCTGCGACGGCAATAGTCATCATTGTATCATCCGTCACTTCTCCAGGTGTTAAATCCCAACAGCCTCCACCGATAATATCTTTTAGGTATCCATATTTCTTTTTAATTTCAGATTTCGACATAAATTCTACAGTTCCACCCAGAGCATCTCCGCACGCAACACCAAAAAGACCTCCTAGTATTCGTTCATATCTATCCATGAAATTCACTTCCTTAATTAGGATTTTACAATTTCTCTTTTCATCATGTTGTCTTCAACTATTTGCTTATTAAAGTTGAACAATAAATTCTTAACTTAAATACAATATAATTATAGCATAACATCTAACGATAAAAGGAATCTGTTTCAAATTAACAGATTCCTTTTATCGTTAGATAATTTTACCTTTAAGTTGTATTCTTTTGCCTTTGCCGCCAGATGGGTATGTCCATCGGAACGGGGTTCCGAAATGCCCATCATTAATTGTTAAGATATCCTCTATGTACTCTTCTAATTTGTGAATTTTAAATTCTGATGTTTCATTTTGATATGTTATTATATAATCAGCCCACTGTGTTTCAGGATTTCCATCTCCACCAACACCACCATATACCCACAATGATAATCTCCTATTATATTTTGGTAATTCTTTTTCTAAATATTGGGTAAGTTCTTTGCCGAGGGCTTTCATCCCGCCAACTTCCTGAAACAGTTCTAATGTCTGTATTAACTTTTTATCTGTTATTTCTAATACATCAATAAATTTGCTAACAGGATATTCATGTACGCTTACCCAATCACTACTTGTTCTTTTAAGACTAAAAGTATAATTCACTACTGTTCCATCATTAAACATTACTTTAAGCAGTACATCAGTTTTAGGCTTTCCCCCTGATGGTAATAAATTAATATCTCTGGTTGCATTTAATTCTTTTACAATATTTGGGTTAATGATACCAATACCATCCATTATTTGTTTAAAGTACGGATAAAATAACCCTGTTTCAAGTTCATCTATATTAGCCCATTTTGCAAAATTCTTCTGGTTATTTAGAATCATTTCAATTTGCTCTTCAAAGTTCAGTCCTTGCAATGCTTTTTGTTGTCCTGCTATTTTGCCACGAAGATGCTTTTCTTCAACCATTGTATAAAACTCTGATTGACTTACTACATCGTTTATGGCAGAATAAATTTGGTTATTTAATATTTTATTATAGTAAGATACTGCATTGTTCCGCTCTGAATCAGAAATATCATCTGGGTATACAATAATTGATTTTGTTATTGTGTCTTTTATCTTTTTAATATGATATGCATTCCATTGTTGGATATTAATTCTATCTGTCCTTATTGATGTAGTGGAATGTACTATCCAACTTTCACCGTCATCAAACTTAATTAAAAACCGGAAGTAAAACTGTTCAGGATTAATATCCCTGTAACCAGTCCTGATAGGAGTCTGATATTCTGTTATATAACCTTTTTTCTTTAATAATTCGATTAATTCATTCAGGCTCATCTTGCCAAAATTGCCATGTATTGTTTTAGATGTATTATTATCACTCATCTTTACACCTCCCTTTCATGTTTTTACATCATTAAGATTTTATCAAATAAGTATTAAAAAAGAAACCCTTAGTCATAAAACTAAAGGTTTCTTTTTGTTTCTCTTACTTTTTTGGTTATCTTCAGCATTTCATTTATTGAATTTCTTAAATCTTTATCTTGTTTATCCCACCATTCCCAGAATGCATCTTCAAGAATCTGATTTTGGTTTTTATGCAGAATTGTACTAAGATATGACAATGTGTCTGCTAATTCATCAGTTAAAGTAAGTGTAATTTTCTTTTTCATACTACACCTTCGTCCTGTATGGCTCTGTCTGGGAATATAGAATTAAGAGTCTTCACAATCGCTTTTGCTATATTATAAGCAAGCAATGGTGGAATAGCGTCTCCTATCTGTTCATACCTGTCCTGTTGCGGGTCGCTATGGAACTTTACATACGGCCCTTCAAAAATATACCAATCAGGAAAACTTTGTAATCTTGCAACTTCCCGTGGAGTCAAAGCCCTGTTTAAACGGGGATGTATCATTTCGTCCAGGCAGTGGGATGTTACAGTAAAACTTGGCTCATCCTCTTTTAATCTTCTGTTTCTTGCTGCATAAAGTTTCTTAGGAAAATACTTTTCAATTAATTCGTTTTGATTGTTCTCTTTTAACCTTTCACATGCTGACTGCATATTTTCTCCCTGTTTTATCAAAGACATACGCATTCTCATGCTTTCTTTATGATTTACTGCTTTATGGCTGCTAATAGTCCCAGGATTATAATTTAAATGGGCAGGGGCAGGTTTACTGATACCAAGCATGATTTTCAAAAATTCTAACCTTGTAGGATTTGTAACAGTATTGATATCAAAATCATAAACTTCCGTTTCTTCCCCTGAATCTATTTGAGGCAAATCCAAAATCGCATCTGCAACTGTTACATATGGATTTTCTGCACCTGGGCCATGCGTAGGGGCAGGATAATTAAACCGTGCATTCCCATATTTTTCATTTATGGCAACAAGAAATAAACGTTCACGGTTTTGTGGTACTCCATAGTCAACTGCTTTTAAAAGGACTGTATCCTTATCCCTGCTCACTAATCTATATTTAGGAGTATTCTCTAATTTTCTTTCAAATTCATCACATATTGCCTCATACATTTTCCCAGGAATTCCATTTAATTTTTTTGAAAATAAACCTTTTACATTTTCAAATAGAATCATCGCCGAATCAACTTCTCTTGCGATTCTTAATATATTCATAAACAAATAATTCCTGTCATCATCTTCTTTTCTGTCTCCAGCCATTGAAAAAGATTCACATGGGGCACCACCTGTAACGATATCTACAGTATCAACGCCAAAACGATTTTTTAATATTTTTTTAATTAAACTTCCTTCGACTTTATTTATATCCCCATGTATTAATAAAGTTCTGTCATTACGCTCAAAATAAGATTCAAGATTCTCAAGAGTTCCGTTTAAATATTTTTCTAATTCAAAAATATCAGCACCATGACTTGCTGCATAAGTCTGAACTGTCCAATCACTCCATTCTACAGCAATTAGAGGCTTTATCCCAGCCCATTTAAAACCTGTACAGAGGCCTCCTGGGCCACTGAACAAATCTATAGATGTGTACATATCGAAGTCCTCCTATGTTATCTAATATTTAAGATAAATCCTACAACAAATATTTAATCTTGTCAATAAATACATATTACTTAATTATGTATTTCAGTATTTATGTATTTAAATAAAAACTTAACTTTTCCTTGTAAAAGTAGTATAATGATATAAATGGAGGAATGATACATGGATGTTTTAACCCCTGAACAAAGAAGAAAAAATATGCAGGCTATAAAAGGCAAAGATACAAAAATAGAAGTAATGCTTAGACAAAAATTATGGGAAAAAGGTTATAGATACAGAAAAAATTATAAAAACTTACCTGGGAAACCAGATATAGTATTTCTAAAACTTAAAATTGCTATATTTTGTGACAGCGAATTTTGGCATGGATATAATTGGGAAGATAAGAAAAAGCGTTTAGGTACAAACAGGGAATTCTGGATTAAGAAAATTGAAACCAATATGGAAAGAGATAAAAGAGTTAATGAAAAATTAATTTCTGATGGATGGATAGTATTAAGATTTTGGGAAACGGAAATTAAAAAGAATCTCGATAATTGTATTAAAATAATAGAAGAAGCAATACAACAAAGAAAAGAAAATAACGAATAAAACCTCTGTTTGAAGTGGTTTTATTCGTTATTTTAGAAATTAGAATTAAAATGTTTTCTAACTTAACATATAATAAGATTATTATATTATTATATTGTTTTACTTTAATGTTTATTTGTTTTCAATAAGACTTTAGTCACTATACTTTTATAAATACTGATGTAAAGCACAAATTCCTTTATGTATTTTATGTTGTCTCCCCTTGGTTTTCTTATTAGAAACTATTAGTAATAAGATTTATTACTTTAATCTCTATAGAAAAAGCATATATCGCTATGAAACACGTGTCATTTTAAGCCCATATCTTTGATAAATAAACTATTTCTAGTTGATTGATGTCCAGAGCATTAAAATAATCCAAAATAGTTTTGGAATCCGCATCTTTTACTCTTACAACATCTCCAATCCAATTTAAGTTATCACGGTAAAAATAATCATCTAATTTAAACCCTGCATCCTCAAGTGCGGCGAATACGTCAATGGGGCAATCATCTTCTTTGTTCAGGTCGTCTATTACTAAAAATTTCAGTTTCGTATTATAAACCCCATATACCTTTCCTCCATATTCCTGCTCAATTATCTCAGGGTTTACGAGTTTGTCAAGGTCGATATTTAATAAGTTGGCTTCAAGGATTGCATCTATTCGGTCTATGCTATAATGTCCACTTTCAAAACCCTGAATATCATAGATACCTTCGCCTTCCCAGTTAATAATTGTGTTCAAATACTGTTCTAGTTCTTCATCATTGTCTATGTCAACATCATCATGGCAAACAGATTTATGTTCCGTTCTTACTACATTTTTTAATTTTTCCATGAGTTCTTCCTGCATCCTTGCTTCCATTTTAGCATAGGCCACATTATCAGAATTATATTCTCCGATTGCATATTTATAGAAGTCCCAATTGTCTCTTAAAATATCTTTATAGTTGTTCATATGAATCACCCTTTCTTTCATAGTTTTAAGTATTTTATCTATTGATATAGCAAATTCAAGTTTTTATTTGAGTTTTTTTGCGTCAATATCTCATTATGCAAAATAAAGGGCATATGTTGATTGCTGTCAGACTCATTTGCAATTCTCCCAAAGGGGAATTGTGATACGGCTATTCCCTTTTGAGAGAAAAGATGATTTTAACTTGGAACCTCTTTAATTTTTCCTAACTTACAAGGCTGGTATCGGTAAATCGATTATTATTTTGTGCAAACATTTTAATCCCCGCTGTAACTGAATTATTGTTTATGAAAAGAATATCCAGTTTCTTTTTTCTTGCTATATTAATTGTCTTATAGAAGAGCGGATGGGAACAGCATGCGGTATTAAAATATATTCTGTCAGCGTTTTCAAGGATTTTAGCATCATAATTCAGTTCATGTGCTTCTATGAATTTGTAGTGCGGTACAATTGATTTCATATTCTGCTGCCACTGAGGGCTTCCTCCTATAATTACTCCTTTTGTCACTTTTGGAATATCATTAATTATTTGTTCTTCATTAGTATAATGGCTGCCTTTTAATAAATCTTCTATAATTGTCTTTAGAAATTCATTTTCACCTTTGTATTCTTCTACCATCTCACTCATATCTTGAATGTTTGACTCATACTTTCTCTTAATCTCTATTAACTCTTGTTTTTCATATCTCTCTTTGTCTGCTTTGATTTTTCTGAGTTCTTCTTTTAATTGTTGGTTTTTTAATACAAGTTTTTCATTAATTTTCTCTTGCTGCTCAATTTTATTGCTTAAATTAATCCCGTCAATTAAATTATTTTTATATAATTCAATATAGGCTTTATATAGAACTCTGTATTTTTTTACCATTAACTGAAGGAATCTGGCTGATATTACGAAATCTATCATTTCTCTTTTTTTAACATCATTATCTAAAATTTCATCAAACAGACATTTAGAACTGAATGCATATATATTTAACAGTTCTTTGTCCTCATCATTTAAATTCATTGATGCAGAATAGTCTCCTAACTCATCATTTAAACTAATATTATGAATTTGAAGCAAGCCGAACAGGGCAGTAAATATATTTTTATTTTTATCTACAGTAAGTCTTTCTTTTAAGATTTTCTCTTTGTTTAATTGATTTAGAATTCTTGTACAACTCTTGTCAAGAATTGTATTAAATTTGTTTAAATCAGGGTCATCATCTATTATCGAAAAACGCCATTTATGAAATTCTTGCGCAAAACTCTTACCCTCATTTGTTTCATATGAAATCTGTTTATTGTGCAGCACTCCTAATAAAATAACAATATAAAACGAATACATTTCAAAAGATTCTGCTGCATATTCTTTTATTTTAGCAACATCCTCATATATAATTTTGTTACAGTCCCTGATATAAGAATAAAGTTGTGGCCAACCTTCTTGTAGTATTTTGCGGAAAAAATATTCTCCATTATTAGATAATAATATAGCCGTGAGTTTTATCCCGTAATTTATCATTGACTCAGGAATCATATTAAATCTTTTATTTTTAAAGATTTTACTTCTTAATATTACTTCATCATAATTTATTTTATTTTTACTGTATTCTTTATCTATTAAACTATAAACTTTAGTGTTTTTTAATATACTTACAATAATTATAGGATAATCGTTTGAATTGATAATTTGTGAAATCTTAGTCATTGATATTCTCCTTTCCTTATACTTGTTTACTTTTTTCATTGTTATTATTTATTTGAAGAAGCACTTTGCCAAATGCTTCTTCAAGCCTTTATTGTTTTTGTTGCTTTGGGTCTGTTTCAATATTGAATATCCTTTTGACATCTTCATCAGTAACTTTATTACCTTCAAATGAAAAGAAATCACGCGTCATGATAACAACTACAAAGCACTGAAATTCTGTAAGGTTGCTTATTTTTTCTAGTAATTTCTTTGTATCAACTTCATATCTAAAATATGAATGTCTTATATAACTTTCAATTTCTATATAGATTTTACTTTTAATACTCCACTCTCTATCAAAACTAAACCCATTGAGACATTCACAAATCAGAATTGCTTCCTCGACCGTGAAATAATTCTTTAATTCTTGCTTTGTATGATTTACCATATTAGCAGTTATTCCTGCCACTTCAGCAGCATATAATTCCCTACACTCTTCGGCATCTTCTAATTCCGCCTTGTAATCAAATCTTTTTCTAAAGTTATTTAGCCCTTCTGTTGAAAACAATCTTGTTGATTTTTCCATAAAATCATCTCCTTAAATTTTTATTTTTTGATGTTCTTATTTTTAGTTTAACACCATTTTTTTGCCGTCAACTGCAATTTAGGGGTTTTTTAATTTTTTTTGCAAAATTTTTATTTATTTTCTTTGCCCACTCCTTCATGCCTTTTCCCCCTACTCCTTAATCCCTTTTTAACTCTTCTATTTATGAGCATAACACATGAAAATAAGAAAACTCCGATTTTCTATAGGACTTTAGTCCTATTTTTTTATATTTTTTAAGAAATTTTTTGTCTTTTACCTTGTAGCCATCCTGCCTGTAATTGGCAATAAAAAAACTGCCTACTAATTTAAGTAGACAGTGCGCAAAGGAGAACGATATATATTAAAACCATTATTAGATGAGGTATTCTAATAATTATTAGTTTTCTATGTCAAGTTTATTTATATCTTTTTTAAATCCTTAACCCTTTACCCTTCTTTAATCCTAATCATAATATATATGTATATTAGTTGGGTTGGAGTAAAGGCTTATGGTTAAGGGGTTTGATAGATTTTTATGCGACAAAAATTATACTCCTGCCCCAGATATCAACCTTATAACTAATTCCACAAACCTTCCCCCTCTAACCAAAAAGGCTGACAGATTAGCCTACTATCAGCATCCTGTCAGTCATAGTTATAATATAAATCATGCAGTTTTTTCGTTTAATAACTTTTTAAACATCTTTTCAATCTTATTTACAAACGTTTTCCTGCTGTCATTGGTATTTACGATAGTATATCCTTTTTCCTTTTCACCCTTGATTACTTCTCCATACCATGTTTTGGAAGACTTTAACAAGTCAAGTTTATTAATAAGCGGCAGATACTCCTTCCAATTTTCCTTATCCCTTAGCACCTTGCTAATCGCCACATATCCATAAAACATAAAGTTTTCCCCTATGAAAGACGTCTCCTTACTCTGCGCCCTCTTTTCGTAGTTATGAAGTTCAGGTATAAGGTTTATCAATTCATTAAAAAATTCTGACAGATACTTTGCAAGTTCTATTGCCTGAACCCTTGTTTCAATATCCTCATACACTAATTGTATAGCATTTACAAGGGTAGCAAAAGTAACAATATGCCGTTCATCCTTTTTAGGTATTGAATTCCTTACCACTTCCACCCTGCCAGCCAGGTCGCTATTTTTCATCAATTCCCTTACTATAATGTTTGCAAGACCTGTCTGATTAAAGTATTCGGCACGGCTTGAACTGATTTTGAGTCCCTGGGAAAATTGGTGAAACTGCTGTTGGGCAGTTTGGACATTATAATTGGTGATTTTCACAGGGAATTTCAGTTCGCTTAAATCAAAGGCCGTATCACTTTTGTCATTACTTTCAAGAATCATGGTCAATGCCCTGATTCTGTGCTGTCCATCAGAGATGTTGATTTCACCGTCTACAGCAAGGTTCCCCTCGTCATCAAGTTCAATCTTTTCACTACCGTCTTCTAGCACGTTTAATGTAATCATGTCAGTGAAATACTGCCCACTTAACATAGATGCATATATTTTTTTAACATTAGCCTTGCTGAACACGGCAACCTCAATTTCACTATTATCCTTACCCACTTTAACCTTTGTTCCTCTCTGGATTTCTGGATTATAAGTTATTATCCCATCTCTCCACATCTCTGCTAATTCCTGGCCATCAATGACTGTCTGATACTCCTTCTCCCCTATCTGACTCACGTTTTTGAAGACATATTCGGACATATGTGCCCTTCCTCCTCTGCTAATATATTAGATATCAGCCAAAAATATTTTCCATTAGCAAGATTATTAATAGTATTTTCTGCTTGTATTCTAACAGAAGTAGGCTAAAGGCACAAAGGAAAAGTTGATTTTGCTACTTATACCAATAAAAAATCTGGCTTCATTTAAAACAAGTTTGCAAAATAAAAAAGTGTAGGATTCTCTCCCACACCTTATTCCCTTGTTTCTTATGCCTTATATGCCTTATTTCTATTTATCCCCTGTTATTCATCTATTAAGTACCTTGTAATAAGTTCATCCAGTTTCTGGCTTAGTTTCAACGCCTCTTCATTATTTATTCCTTTACCCTCCTGGGTAACTTTTTTATTCAATTCATCTCTTAATTTCTCTATTTCCTGCAGCAAATACTTCAATTTTTCGCTATTCTGTCTTTCTTTAGATTTCTTCATTTGTTTCTCTTTATATAAATCTCTATCTGCCATTTTTATAATGTCCTCCATATCTCGTAAACAATCATGACAGGCTACTCCTGCACTTATTTGTATTTTCATCCCGTGTTCTGCTGCTATTTCATTAATCTCTTTTCTAATTCTTTCTATTACTTTATCAGCAGCCTTATTATCTTGATTGTTAAATAAAATCATGAATTCATCACCGCCATACCTTATCCCTAAATCTTCTTTTCTTATGCTCCTCTTAATTGCTTTTGCCACTATTTTGATAGCCTTATCACCTATCATATGTCCATAATTATCATTGATTTCTTTTAGATTATCTATGTCTATAAGTATCAGAGAAAAGTTTTGAGTTCTAGGCTGAAAGGTTACACCACTGATAATCTGCTCCCAATAATTACGGTTGTATAGTCCAGTAACTGCATCTGTCAATGCTTTTCTACAGTTTTCACACTTAGGATGTCTTAATACAGCAGTAATTACATAGTACATATTGCCAGTAATATTAACCTCATCAATAGTGACATGATAATCCTCCAAATCATATTCAACAGGCAAATCATCAGACAATCTATGTAAAGCCCCTAGTTTTTCAAGGTATTCTATGGCATTTTGATTGTCTATACTGGCATATTGAATATCATATCTTTTATTTAATACGATGCGAATTATCTCTTTATTTTTATCTTCCTTACACATAATAATTAGCCTCCAAATTTTCTGTTTGTTCTTTATTAGAACATATTATTGCATAACTTCGGATAAAATACAACTGTTCCAATAAAGAACATAAGGTGGTGTAATTATGAAGTTAATACTGGATTCCGAAGAACGAAATATTGCGGGTTCCAGAGTTAAAATTGCAAGGTTAAAAAACAACCTGACACAGCAGGAACTGTCAGCAAAACTCGAAACACTCGCTGTCTATATCGACAGGGCAAGTATTTCAAAGATTGAGCAGCAGAAAAGGATTATTACCGACATTGAACTTGTAGCCTTATCTCAAGTACTAAATGTCAGTGTTAATTGGCTTTTAGGGCTAGATAAATAACTTTTTGTTCCAATAAAGAACATTATAATATATATACTTATTTTTGTAAATCTAACAGTAACCTCTTTCACCTGCTCTTCCCTATCATATAAACAAATATCCACTTGTTCCTGCTTTGATTTTTATATATACCTCTCTATCTCTAAGTATAAAAAAACACACTTCCCCTTTACTTATGCAGTATAAGAGAAGTGTGTCACTTTCGGCTGTATGCCTTGATATTACCATATTTTAGTTGTTAATACAAGAACTAATATTATTTTTTCTCTGCAATCAGTGTCCATCGGATGGCCGTTTTAGGGATAGTATCATGTTCTTGCGTAAGCGTATCGACTTCTATATAATATGGTCTCAGTCTGAAACTGTAACCATGTTCTACAAGAAATTCAGTTGCCTTGATAAGGGCTTTTGTGGCAGCGTATGATGCTTTAATGCCTATAGAGTCTATATTTACAATAGAATCCTTTAATACATATTCAATTATAGCCTGTGAAATAGAATTAGCATTACTATTCCCAGAAACCTTTAATACCTGTATACCCATAAAATAAAATCCCTCCTTAATGCTGGTTTCAAGCATTATAGGAAGGAATTTTATATTATTTCAAGTTTAAATAACAAATAAGTAAAATTGTTATCTTTTGCAAACAGTTAAACTTCGTTTGTCGCCTCTTATAAACAGTTGAATTTTGTTGTTTTTCCTTATAAACAGTGGTGCCAATATGTTTGCCAAATCCAGTCATATTTGCACCACTGTTTGATAAGGAGTAACAATTAATTTTACCTTTTACTATAATATTTAAAAAATACTTTATTAATAAAAATATGTATCATAGTTTAACTGTTTGTAAGGGGCAACAATGAATGAAATATTTGTAATAAAAATATATACACAGTTCAACTGTTTATAAGAACTTAACAATCCCTTTATATTTCTATATATATTATACTGGTCTCAAAATTTAAAAACATGACACTTTTTTAGAAAATTTTTAAAAATTTTTTGAGTTTATTCTACAATACTTTTCAGTCCTGTATCATAATCTTTCACAACAATTTTCTTCTTGTTATATCTTATAGTCTGTAGTTGTGCAGTTTTATATGCTTTATCTACCTGCTCTTTTGTGGCTTCTCCTGCATCCTTTACTCCTTCAAGAACCATCTTATAGATGTTTCTGAATCCTAATTCCTGAAGATTCTTTACGTTATTCTCAAAACCTTTTAATCCAGCCTCATCGTTGTCAACAAGTAGATATATCTTAATTTTTTCTCTTACATTCTCATACAACTGGTAAAGTTGATATAGTTGTCCCTTACTGAACGAATGGCCGAACATCCCAACCGTATTTTTATAGCCATGCTTGAGAACCATTTTCATTACATCAAAGGGTCCTTCAACAATAAAAACTTCTTCTTTACTACTATTAACTAGCCGATTGGCATTATATAAAGTGCATCCTGATTTAAACCCCTCAAAATTATAGTACTTTTTATATATGCAATTTTGATTTTCAATTTCTCTTATTTGTTCTTCCCTGCTCATAGTCTTATGTAATTCCAATCTTTTAGCCCAATAGTCGTAATGTTCTTCTTCGCTATATTTACTTCTCCCGACAACCCCTACAAGCCTGCCCTCTAAATCTCTAACTAAGAAGCATATTCTGTTTTTAAAGCCATTAGTACAATCCCTTCCTGCAAAATACACTTCCATCTCTTCCGCATCCTTTACTGTAAATCCCCTTTTAAAAAATGCAGGAGGATATACTCCTTTATTAAAGCCAAAACCTTCAAGGCTAATCTCTGGAAGAATTCGCTTCTCAAGCACAATTTCTTCCTCAGCATTTACAAATTCCTTTTTTATTTCTGCAACATTAGTCTTTTGGATATTCGAAACTGTAATTCCTAAAACACCTGTTATCCATTCCAGTGCTTCAGTAAAACTATAGTTTTTCTTTTCACATACAAATTTAATAAAGTTTTCCCTTTTTCCACATTTAAAACAGCCAACAAAATAAGAATCATCCTTACCTTTCTTCAAAATAGCATGCTGATATCTTTTACTGTGCATATCACATCCCCAGGGGCAGTGCTCAAACTTCCCATTTTCTATTGCATACCCCACGGTTCTAATTACATACTCTATATTTGATTGGCTGCTATCATTAATCTTCTGTTTTAACTCATTATAGTATGCATATGTCTGCTGTTGATAGTTATTATATTCACCATTCATCTTTTCTGGATGATATTTAAGGTATGTTTTAACAACTACTCTAATTTCTTCATTATCGTTATGGGTAAGATAATTCTCTAAATAACTTCTATTTAATTCATTAATCTGCTTTAATGTCAGGCCTTTGTATTTCCCAAATCTAACAATATAGTCACCCGCATATGTTTTAAAGCATTCTGCAATTTCTTCTTTTACTGCATCGTTTGTGCTTCTTTTGTACTGCCCCCACAAGTATTGTAGGCCTGTAAAACTGGCATGGATGGTTTCCATATTCATAACTTTCACCATATCCATCCCTTTTACCTTACCGAATGTAAATGTTTTGTTTCCCATATACATCGCCTCCGTTTTAGTTTGGAGGCATTATATTAGGCGTCTCGTTAGGTTTCAAATTTTTATCCATAAGTTTTTAAAAATTTTTACCTGAAAATTTGATTTCCTCCCTGCTGTGACTAAAATATGAAAAACAGTCGTGGAGGATGATTTATAATGAAAAAGCCATTTGTAAATGATGAAG
>ERZ773359.4778-NODE-4778-length-13639-cov-4.674617_pt1 | contig 13639 bp, 9 predicted proteins | sample MGYA00374955_ERZ773359 | MGnify/ENA primary metagenome ERZ773359 (study PRJEB29098, sample SAMN04486028) | biogas fermenter metagenome | study: EMG produced TPA metagenomics assembly of the Biogas fermentation microbial communities from Germany - Plant 4 DNA1... | reverse complement strand
GGGCCTTTTTATTTTGTCAAAATGATGCGTTACAGATAGATAGCGAGTGCATAAATCTCTTTTATAGTTCATGTGGCGGGCACAATATTTGTCTTAATTATTAGCATGGGCGGGGACATAATAATAACATTGATGCGAATGGAGGAAAGAATGAATCCCGATATTGTTTTTTATGAACCTGCCGCACTTAATTATATACTTGGACAGAAGCTTAAGGAGAAGTTTAAGGACCTTGATTGGGTCCCCATTGAAAACCACAATAATATTGAACAGTTGCGCACAAATCCCAATACAGAGTTTGCCAGAATGAAAAGGCACCTCATTATCGGAGTCAGAAAATCCCTGAAATATACCCCCAACCACAAGGTGTCCGACTTTCTGGTTCCATATACCTCTTCAGGGTGCAGTGCAATGTGCCTATATTGTTATCTGGTATGCAATTATAATAAGTGTTCTTATTTAAGGCTGTTTGTAAACCGGGAGCAAATGATGGCAAAGCTTATTAAGACAGCCGAAGATTCAGATAGAGAGCTGGTTTTTGAAATAGGCAGCAACAGTGATCTGGTTCTTGAGAATACTTTGACCGGAAATCTGGAATGGACAATAGAGAACTTCAACAGGAGCAAAAAAGGCTTACTTACATTTCCCACCAAATTTCATATGATTGATACCCTGCTGCCACTGGACCATAAAGGCAAAATTATCATGAGAATGAGTGTTAATCCTGAAATGATTATAAGACATGTGGAATTTGGAACTTCAGGATTGAAGGACAGAATTAATGCCATGAACAAAATGGCAGAAGCTGGTTACAAAGTTGGTATGCTGATTGCTCCGGTTATTTTTGTTGAAAACTGGATGGAGCTTTATTCAGAATTAATAGATCAGTTGGCTGATGAATTGACCGAAAGGGTAAAAAAGCAGCTCTTTATAGAAATCATATTTATGACATACAGTTATGTACATTGTGCAATCAACAAAGAAGCCTTCCCCAATGCTGTAAACCTGTATGATAAATCTATGATGACAGGAAGAGGGAGGGGTAAATACTGGTACAGGGAGGAACTCCGCGCTAAAGGTGAGGAGTTCCTCAGAAATAAGTTGTCAGAGAAATTAAGCGGAATTCCAATTATTTACGTTGTATAGATTTTGCTGTTGAAGCTCCACAGTATCAACCATGGATTTTACCTCTTAAGTCCAATAAGAAAGTGTATGTCCGAATTATAACTTTCAAAATCAGTTGACTTTTCAATATTAAGGCTTTGAATAATTATTGCAATCTCAGCAGATTCATTCTCTCTGACAAATGTGGCCTCCTTTAGAGTCAGTGTGAACTTTTCATCAGAATACTCCAGAAACTTGTCAAGTATTTCTGTCAATTCAAAGGCCAATAACTCTGTATTGTTCTCATCAGTGAGAATTATATGACAATTTCCATCAGATATCTTTTTGCTCAAAGTCAGTGTCTTGCCACCTTTTTTCATGACAGCAATATTCTCTGCCAAAGGTTCTTCGCCAATGATACTTATCTGGCTTGTGACAAGATAATCATATCCGGAAACATCTATCGGGTTGCCATAGTTAAGCCTCAGAGAAACATATTTGATTTCACCCGGTTTGGAGTAATCATCAAAGCCGAAAACCCTGCCAAAGTCGTAATAGTAATTAAAATCTCCCGGAAGCCAGGAAATTTTGTCTGTGTAGCCCATGTGCCACAGATAGGAGGTAAGCTTCCGGATTTTATCTTTATCTTCCTCTCTAAGGTCACTCTTTGGCTTGACTTCGTTTTGTTCAAGCATGTTGTTCTTTTCAAGAATATTTTCAAGAAGGGCAATCTGGCTCATTCGGCTTACAGTAAAAGCGTCTACCGGAGGTACGATGGAGATTAAGGAAAAAACAATAATCAATATTGCAATTATTCCGTTTTTCCGCAAAGACACAGTGCTCAGAATAATACCTGAGAGGCATGCAAATATGCCGTAGAGTATTACGAAATAACGGTTGTGAGTTAAACCGGTGTCAGTTATCTTCAATACCGAAGCTATAATCTGGAACAGTACAATTGGTGTAAGAATCTTGGGCATAATTTTGCGGAAGATGACAGCAAATCTGTTATTGAGCTTGCTTACCAGTATATAGACAAGAATGACTACCACTGAATATGTGATAATCATTGGTTCCAGGAGATTGTCAGCCCAAAAGTCCCCGCTTAAATTCAGCACGATATATAGAATCAGTATTATTGTAAATACGGAAGTCAACGGGATAATAATGTATGAAAGAAGAATTTCCAGGAATCTTGGGCATTCGGAAAGCCTGATTACCTGGCTTTCTTTCCCCGCCTTTTCAGTCGGGGAGTCATTAATATCTCGTTTTCCCGGGTAAACAGGTATAAGTGATAAAAAATACATGGGTGCAAATACTATAAAAATTATATTTGCAGTATGGGAATAGCTGTCGGAATGTACTTTAAATAAAAGCCTGTCAACGGCGGTTATTATTATGCTCATTCCGGAAAACAAAATCAGTGAATAGAACAGAGATATAAAGAATGACTTAAATGCAATCAGAAAACTGTCATTGAATGTGGTTTCACTTTTTATTGACGGAATCCAGATAAAAGCTATAAAAAGGGCAAAAAGAGCAATAAATGTCTTTGCAGTAATCTCTGTGCTTGATTCAGGTGTTGGTCTCACAATCAAATAATAACCAAAGGTCAAAAGACCTGCCCCAACCATTAAAGTGAGCCGGGATATTGCTTTTTCACAGAACCTTTCGTAAACAACCTGCATGACAATTCCCCATAATGCTCCAACAAGAAATGTGAACAGATAGTTGAAATGCTCTTTGTCTGAAGCTATTGATACAGCATTTACTGCGGCTGCTGCGACCAATAACATGGAGGTAAAGGGGAAACGAAGGACAGTAATGCTTAAACCTCTGATTAAATTATGGAATCTGTTACTTTTATTCACATTTTCATCCTTTCATGGCTACATAATATACTAATTTATATTTTCTATTCTGCCCAGTTTTCATATATACATAAAATTGCCTTATTATCCTGCGTAAAATAACTTGATACCACATATTCACATTTCCGAAGCAGAGGATTTTAATATTTGTAAACGTGTACAAAATTGAGCCCTTATTTTGTGCAAAATTGTCATATCACCTAGTAGCAATATCGTTGAAACGATGTTATAATCAAGATGAAGCTAATTGTTAAATATTTAACGTTAAATTTTTAACGTTATTAACAATTAAGCAGGACCCCCAAAAATTTTTTTAGAGAATAATGTTATTTTTTTAACAAATTGCGTGCATGAATGTCTTGCTTGGCAGACACCAGAAGGAGTGAACGATATGAAAAGGAAAGTTCAGTATCACATTACAGACAGCGTAGAAACACTTGAGCTCACTTTAAAGAAAGTCAGAGAAGCGCAGAAGATCTTTTCGTCCTATACTCAGGAACAAGTTGACAAAATCTTTTTGGCTGCGGCTACAGCAGCAAACAAAGCGAGAATTCCCCTTGCAAAAATGGCTGTTGCAGAAACAGGTATGGGCATTGTAGAAGACAAGGTAATTAAGAATCACTATGCTGCAGAGTATATTTACAATGCTTATAAAAACACAAAAACATGTGGAGTGCTGGAAGAGGATAAGTCCTTCGGCACAAAGACAATAGCCGAACCGGTTGGTATAATTGCAGCGGTAATACCAACTACAAACCCAACTTCCACTGCGATATTCAAAACACTTATTGCACTTAAAACAAGAAACGGAATTGTATTAAGCCCTCATCCGAGAGCTAAAAACTGCACAATAGAAGCTGCGAAAATAGTCCTTGAGGCAGCGGTAGAAGCCGGAGCTCCCGAAGGAATCATTGGTTGGATTGACGTTCCTTCTTTGGAACTGACAAATATGGTTATGAAAGAGTGCGACCTCATCCTTGCCACCGGTGGACCCGGAATGGTAAAAGCAGCATATTCTTCCGGCAAACCTGCCATAGGAGTTGGCCCCGGAAATACTCCTGCTATTATAGACAGCTCTGCCGACATAAAATTAGCCGTAAACTCCATCATTCATTCAAAAACATTTGACAATGGTATGATTTGTGCTTCCGAGCAGTCAGCTATTGTACTTGCAGATATTTATGACGAAGTAAAAGAAGAATTTAAGAAGCGCAATTGTTATTTCCTCAATAAAAACGAAATTGAAAAAGTACGTAAGACCATAATTATAAACGGCGCCCTGAATGCAAAAATCGTAGGTCAGCCTGCATATAAAATCGCCGAGCTTGCCGGAGTGAAAGTTCCGGAAAGCACCAAAATTCTGATTGGTGAAGTTGAAAAGGTTGATATTTCAGAAGAATTCGCTCATGAGAAACTGTCTCCGGTACTTGCCATGTATAAGGCAGAAAGTTTCGAAGACGCAATGGACAAGGCAGAGCACCTTATTGCTGATGGCGGATATGGCCATACCTCTTCAGTCTATCTCAATGTCACAACCGCCCAGGATAAACTCAATGCGTTCCAGGCGCGCATGAAAACCTGTCGTGTTCTTGTAAATACACCTTCTTCTTTCGGTGGAATAGGCGATCTTTACAACTTCAAACTTGCTCCATCTCTTACTCTCGGCTGCGGTTCATGGGGCGGTAACTCTGTTTCAGAAAATGTAGGCGTTAAACATCTTCTTAATATCAAGACTGTAGCAGAGAGGAGAGAAAACATGCTTTGGTTCAGAACACCTCAAAAGGTTTACATAAAGAGAGGCTGCCTGCCGGTTGCTCTTGACGAACTGAAAAATGTACTTGGCAAAAAGAAAGCATTCATTGTTACAGACTCATTCCTGTATAACAATGGATATACAAAGACAGTTACCGATAAATTAAATGAGATGGGTATAGTTCATACTACTTTCTTTGACGTTGCACCCGATCCGACTTTGGAAAGCGCCAGAAAAGGTGCCGAGGCAATGAAGGCATTCCAGCCCGACTGCATTATTGCATTAGGTGGCGGTTCTGCCATGGATGCTGCAAAAATCATGTGGGTACTTTATGAACATCCTGAAGCAGACTTCATGGATATGGCTATGCGTTTTGTTGATATCCGCAAGCGTGTTTACACATTCCCAAAGATGGGTGAAAAGGCATACTTTATCGCAGTTCCCACATCAGCAGGTACAGGTTCGGAGGTTACACCCTTTGCAGTTATTACAGATGAGAAGACAGGCGTAAAATATCCTTTGGCGGACTACGAGCTTCTGCCGAACATGGCCATTGTAGATGCTGACCTTATGATGAACATGCCCAAGGGACTTACAGCCGCATCAGGTATTGATGCCCTCACCCACGCCATAGAAGCGTACGCTTCAATGCTTGCTACTGAATACACTGATGCCCTGGCATTAAAAGCAATCAGATTAATCTTTGACTATCTGCCCAGGGCTTATGAAAACGGAGCTCTTGACGCTGAAGCGAGGGAGAGAATGGCAAATGCTTCAACTATAGCCGGTATGGCCTTTGCAAATGCATTCCTCGGTATCTGCCACTCAATGGCACATAAACTTGGTGCGTTCTATCATCTGCCCCATGGTATAGCCAATGCGCTCCTGATTACAGACGTAATAAAATTCAATGCATCTGAGGCTCCGACAAAAATGGGTACATTCCCGCAGTATGACCATCCGCACACATTGAGAAGATATGCTGAAATTGCTGAATATCTGGGTATAAAAGGTGACAGCGACACCGAAAAACTTGACAACCTTATAGCCAAAATCCAGGAGCTGAAGGATAAGGTAGGCATCAAAAAGACAATTCGTGATTATGGAATTGATGAAAAAACATTCCTTAACAATCTGGATGAGATGACAGAACAGGCATTTGATGACCAGTGCACCGGTGCTAATCCGCGTTACCCGCTCATCAGCGAAATGAAGGAAATTTATTTGAAAGCATATTATGGAGAATAAGGAGGCTGGAACCATGGAATTAAAAGAACTTATTGCAGTCAGACCTGCCAAGAAAGTTTATAAAGACGGTGACCTGGCAATCAAGGTATTTGAGGAAGGATTCTCGAAAGCGGACATACTTAACGAAGCATTGAATCATGCCCGGGTAGAGGAGACAGGTTTACCTATTCCCAGAATTCATGAGGTAACAAAAATCGGTAATCAATGGGCAATAGTTATGGATTTTATCAAAGGCAAGACTTTGACCCAGCTTATGAAAGAAAACCCGGACAAGTTTGAAGAATATATGAACCGCTTCGTTGACATACAGCTTTTGATACACAGTAAAAAGGCTCCTTTGCTCAATAAGCACAGGGACAAGATGCACAGAAAGATTTCAGAATCCGGACTTGATGCAACTACAAGGTATGAATTGCATACCAGGCTTGAAAGCATGCCAAAGCATACAAAAATATGTCACGGTGATTTCCACCCCAGCAATATAATCTGCGGTGAAGACGGTGTGGACTACATCATAGACTGGTCCCATGCAACTCAGGGTAATGCCAGCGCAGATACAGCAAGAACCTATTTACTCTTCTGTCTGGAAGGGGACATGAGAAAAGCTGATTATTACATGAATTTATTCTGCAAAAAGAGTGATACTGCAAAACAGTACGTTCAAAAATGGCTTCCTATAGTGGCAGCTTCCCAATTGGTAAAGGGCAAGCCTGAAGAACGTGAATTCTTGATAAGATGGACCAACGTTGTTGATTTTGAATAGACCATATACATATTCCTCCTTTTAAATGGTTAAACCTTCGCATTAGTGCGAAGGTCTTTTTTTTTTTGAAATTTGATTTGTGTCACATAAGAAAACCATACTAAGATATATAATTTGGGCAGAGGAAAGATAAGAAATAGCCCGGGTTGTTTATCCTTATTAATAAATTGATTAAATCGAACAGGAGGAGAATAGTATGAAGAAATTTAACGCGACTAGTAAACTTGGAGATATAGTAGCTGAATTCCCGAAAGCATCAGAGCTTTTCAAACAATATAAAATTGATTTTTGCTGCGGAGGCAACAGGCCGCTCAAAGAAGCCATTGAGGAAGCCAATCTAAATGAACAGTTTATTTTGGAGAAACTCAATGAATTGTACGCAGAATATACCAACAAGAATGAGAAGGACAGAAACTGGCAGGAGGCCCCGCTTGGTGAATTGGTTGAACATATTCTGAACAAACACCATGCTTTTATGTGGGCTGAACTTCCCAATATCAGTGAGCTTACAACAAAAATTCTCAGAGTCCATGGAACACATCATCCTGAACTGTTTAAAGTACACAAGTTGTTCCACATGCTCAAAATGGAGCTGGAATCACATCTTACAAAAGAAGAGGAGATTCAGTACCCGGCCATCAGCAAATTTGAAAAAAGCGGAAACAAGGATGATCTTAAAGAAGCCGTCAGAATTATTAAGGAGCTGGAGGACGAGCACACCGGGGCGGGAGATATTCTTAAAGAACTAAGGGTAATTACAAATGATTATGCTGTTCCCGCAGACGGTTGCACGACTTACAGATTGACCTATGACAAGCTCCGGGAAATGGAGTCAGATCTCTTTCAACACATACATCTGGAAAACAATATTCTGTTTCCAAGGCTTTTTGAAATGGAAAAGAAGGGTTAATGCTAAAAAGTATGATCTTCTTAATAAAACTCCCTCAGTATGTTTTATGCTGAGGGAGTTTTATATACTTCTTTATGCCTGAAACAATAAGTTAAATGATCGTTTATTATTCCGGTAGCCTGAAGGTGAGCGTAGATGATTGTACTTCCTAAAAATCTGAATCCTCTTGATTTCAGGTCTTTACTTACTCTGTCAGAAAGCTCGGATGTGGCAGGCATCTGTGAAATATCATCCCAATGATTTATTACCGGCTTATTATTGACGAAGGACCAGATGTAATTGTCAAAGCTTCCGAATTCCTTCTGTATTTTAATGAACTGCCGGGCATTGTTTATGGAGGCTTCAATCTTTCGTCTGTTTCTGATTATCCCGCTATCCTGCATAAGTTCATTTATTTTGTTTTCGTCATATTGGGCAACTTTTTCCACGTCAAAACCATCATAAGCTTTTCTGTAGTTTTCTCTTCTACGTAGGATGGTGATCCAGCTCAATCCTGCCTGGGCAGACTCAAGAACCAAAAATTCAAAATGTGTTCTGTCATCATGAACCGGAACTCCCCACTCTTCATCATGGTATTTGACGTATAATTCATCGGTACCGCACCAGGGGCATCTTTTCAAAATAGTCACCTCATTCTTGATTTTGTGCAAAGTAGGGTATTTTTGTATAATATTTATATTAAGTGTTCACACTGCATGAAATCCATGGACAGAAAATTTACCCATAATCAGCATACTGGAATCATGATTGCTTTACAAGGGACAATATGGAGGTATGGGCCATGAGGCAATACAGAGTTTTCATAATTATTCTTCTGACTTTAATGCAAATAACTGTTCCGCAATTAGCTTTTGCAAATTCAGGGCCGGTTTACATAGAAGGTTATCCCTCCTATGAAGTTATGGCTGTGGACAAAGAATGTCCAATAAGGGTCGGGAGTGAAAAACTGACTTTTGATCTTACAGATAACGATAGTTATAAAATGACTGTCTGGGGTAAGGTTCAGGCATCCTATGTTATGGAAAACCCAACTGAAAGGGATATATCAGTGAAGATGGCTTTCCCTTTTGTCAGCAGAATTGATGACCTTATCAGTAACGATATTGAAATTACTGCTGACGGTGTAAAACTGGACTACGAAATCTTTATCGGAGATGTGGTAAACAGCTATGGGGACCCCTCTGAGGAAGAAAGCAGCGCAGATTTGAGTTTTGAAAAGATAGTGGGCTCAATTACCGAAGAACCTTATAAGGCAGAGAATTTTACCGCGACTGAAAAGGGGAAACTCTATCTTATTAATGTCAAACCAACCGCCGATGAAAGAATCAATTTTGCAGTAAGCTTTTCCTTTGACAAAAATAGAAGCAAGGTGCTGATAAATGGCTTTAACCGGTATGAACGCCAGTCTTCCCATGTCAGAATAGCATCCTGGTGTTACGAGCCTCAAACTTTGGAGATATTTGTTTTAGGTGAGGATATAGATTTTGATATTGAAGTATATTCCGACGGTGAATTAAGTGAAAAAACCGAGAATTATTCGTACGAAATTAAAACAGAAGACGTTGAACTTAAATCTTATCTTCTTCAAATTGCGGAAGAATACCGGCAGGAATATTTAAGAATGAGAGGAATACCGGAATCTGCGATTCTTAATTTTACCGAAAACAAGATTTATAATCTTTTTGGAAGAGCTTTGGACAGAGCCCTTAATGCCAATGAAGGCTACAGTTCCTGGGAAGATATTGTAAGTCAGAACTATTTCGAAAGAATTTTTACGTTGGTATACAATGTTGATTTTCCCGCAAAGTCAAAGAAAAATGTGACGGTTTCCTATAAAGCCGCAGCCACCATGGACAAAAGAAGGACCCGGGAACCGGTATATACCTTGAATTACATTCTTAACCCCGCCCGGTACTGGGCTGGCTTTGGTAACCTTGATATTGAAATTATCACTCCTGAAGAAGCTCCGTTTATCTTAGACAGCAGTATTGAGTTTTATAAGGTACAAGACCGGCTGTACAGGGCACATTTGGATTCCCTGCCTCAAAATGACCTGACGTTTTCGGTATACGAAAAGGAAAAGATAACAGTATTGGACAGGGTTTTTTCAAATCCGTACACGTTTTATTTTTCGGCCATAATTCTCTTGATTGTCCTTTTGGTGGCAGCAATTATTTTTGCAGTGCAACTGATAAAACGGATATGGGTCAAGAAATCAGGGGATGATAGATAGAACTCCGAAGTTAAACCTTTATACATAAAACTATTTACAAAAGACTATTTTCAAAAACAAATTACACATAAACAAAACAAATACCCCTAATCCAAAACAAACCCAAAACAAAAGCGAAAGCCAAACCCGAAAACAAATTCAGATCCAGAAAAGACTATTTGACTATAAAAAGTACACCTCCAAATATCAGAAGGGTCTGACTTTTGGGGTGTACTTTATTTCATTAAACTATTCTTCGCATAATTTCTTTTCGGGCTTGCACTTAGGCTTTACCACGTCAAGAGGTCTCATCATATCGTGATCTTCATGTTCAAGAATGTGGCAGTGGTATACATACCTTCCGGTATAGGGGCCAAACTTGACCAGTATTCTTGTTATATAGCCTGGAGGAGCCTGAACCAGGTCTTTCCAGCCTCTCTCATTTGGCAGCGGCGACTCCGGCTCCCCGGTGTATCTTATCTGGCCGGTCTGGGTATATGCTGCCGTGTCAATAGGAATTCTGTCAAGTATCTGGAACTGTATCTGGTGCAAATGAATGGGATGCACACCCAGTCCGGTGTTGATAATCCGCCAGCATTCCAGTTCGCCCACTACCGGATCTTCTGCTACTCCATCCATGAATTCATGATTGTTTAGCATAAACAGCGGACGCGCGTATTCATCCTGACCAACATCAATTGTGATATCTCTGGTCCTCTTCACATCACATTCATGGTACCTCTTTATTCTGCTTAAGAACTGAGGTACGGTGCTGGTATCTTCAGAAGTCCTCGGTATTACCCTGAACTGCATGATTCTTCCGTCAGTTGACGGGTCGGGCTCTGCTCCGAAATCAAAAGGCGTTCTTGCAGAATTTGTAAGGGTAATACTTGTGCCCGGTTCCTGATTGGAAAAATCGATTACTACATCCATGCGTTCAGCCGGCGCTATTGTTATTTCGTCCAGACGCACAGGCCTTTCAAGGAGTCCTCCGTCAGATCCTATCTGGATGAACTGTTGACCTGAACTCAGCCGCATTTTATAGAATCTCTCGTTTGAACCATTCAAAATGCGGAACCGGTATTTTCTCTGTTCGACTTCCAGATACGGCCATGCCTTTCCGTTGACTATAATTGTGTCTCCGGCAAAACCAGGAGTAATGGAAGGATTGGGGAAGTCGGGCGGCGGATTCGGGACCTCGAATGTGGAGGGGTAGAACAAGGATCCGTCTTCATTGAAGGTCTTATCCTGAATTACCAGCGGTATCTCGTATATTCCGGAAGGCAGGTTTAATGCCCGTTCTTCTTCACTGCGGATAATATACATTCCTGCAAGCCCTGCGTATACATTCAGACGGGTAATCCCAAGCGCATGGTCATGATACCAGAGAGCTGTTGGACGCTGGGTGTTGGGGTATGTATAAACTTTTCTGGTAAACCGGGGCCCGCATTTCTGGAAGTTGTTTGTGTACCAGGCATCGGGATATCCGTCACTTTCCGGTTCAACTTCAGCCCCGTGCAGGTGGACAACGGTCCTTACTTCGGGCATGTTATGACCGGAGCTGTGAAGGCTTCTGTCAATGGGCAGAAAATGTTTATCAGGCAAATTATTTATCCATAGTACATTTGTTGTTTCTCCCTGTTCCACTTCTATAGTGGGTCCAGGAACTTGTCCCTCATAACCCCATACCTTGGTAGGACTTAGCTGACTGTGGAACTGATGGAAGAATTCCACCATTCTCACTTCATAATAGGTGCTATTTTTACCTCTTTCCTTGGGCTTAAGAACCTTTGGGATGGGGAGGGGGTCCATAAATGGTCTTAACCGCATAAGCATATCTCCATAGCATGTCTTACTGCTATATAATATGTCTGTGAGTATGATGGTGATAGTAAACAGGACGCCTTTGCAGGAGAATAGTGTATGACTTTGTTTTAAACCGAAAAATTTGTGACTAATATGGCAATAGTATCATTAATAACAGAACTATTAGTTTGGAAACACTCCAACTATTGAACTGAAATATCCCCGATTCCTGATCTGTAATTTTCAACTCCGATATATAACATTTATACTAAGTCTACTTCAATAAAAAGTGCGGGTATCGGAACTCAACTTTTTCAGAACTGAAATAAAATAATCGACTTCTTCAAAAGTATTATACATGGCGAAGGAAACCCGGGCTGTGCTTTCAAGCCCGTATTCCCGCAAAATGGGCTGGGAGCAGTGATGGCCGGCTCTGACGGCAATCCCTTCTTGGTTGAGGGCTTTTCCTATTTCTTCAGGCGAAAAGCCGTCCATGACAAAGGACAATATACTTGTTCTGTGTGCGGCGTTCCCTATAATTGAAACCCCAGGAATTTCAAGCATTCTTTCCCGTGCATATTCCAGAAGTTTATGCTCATACTCGGCAACAGCATCAAGCCCGATTTTGCTGATATAATCTATGGCTTCACCAAGCCCTATGACGCCGGCGATATTTCCGGTTCCTGCCTCAAAGCGATGGGGAGGAGCTTTATATTTTGTCTCTTCTATTGAAACGTCTGCAATCATGTTTCCTCCGCCCTGATAAGGGGGCATACTGTCCAGAATATCGTATTTTCCATATAAAACTCCTATTCCTGTAGGACCGAATATTTTATGCCCTGAAAAAACATAAAAATCGCAATCCAGACCCCTTACATCTACTTTGAGATGAGCAGCCGCCTGGGCTCCGTCCACCAGTACCCTGGCTCCGAAGCTGTGGGCAAGTGATATTATTTCCTCCAACGTGGTTATTGTGCCCAGGGCGTTGGAAACATGGGTAATGGCAACAATTTTGGTTTTTGAACTTAGTAGATTCTTATATTCCGACAGAATTAACTGACCGTTTTCGTCAACAGGTATGGCTTTTAAAATTGCTCCGGTTTTCCTACACACCATCTGCCAGGGAACGATATTGGCATGGTGCTCAAGAAGGGAGATTATTACTTCATCTCCTTCTTTCAGATTCTTAAGACCATAGCTTTGTGCGATTAGATCCGCTTTTTCAGCCCCGAGGAAATGTGCTGTTTTTTCCCGTGCCCCTTCATAAGCAATAGTGGTACGCTTTGCAAGTTCATGGGCGCCCCGGTGGACATTTGAGTTTTCATGTTCGTAATAATATTTGATCCGCTCTATGACCTGTCGGGGCTTTTGAGTTGTTGCAGCGTTATCAAAATAGATGAGATTGTTTCCGTTGATTTTCTCATTTAGTATAGGAAAATCTTTCCTTATTATATACGGGTCAAACTTCTCTAATAAGGTAATTGGGGGGAAGGGCAGATTTTCCCCCAAGTACCCCTTCTCAGAGCAGAATGTACTTATTATATTCAGATTGATATCATGACAGCGGGATAGTACATCCCAGCTAAAGTCAGGACTTTTGTCACAATAACAATACGACTGGTTTACTTCCCTTTTGACAAACTCGGGGAAGTATTCATGCCCAAGTTCATGCAATGCCTTTTGGATGGCTTGCCCGCAAGACGTATCCGGTAATAATTGAGGATTAAACTCTGTCAGTGAGTTGTTATTATGAAAAAAAGAGTTATTATTAAGTGAATCAGAATTACTCATAGTCATAATAATGTCCTATATCCACATCCTCCAGTACAGCTATGGCGTCTTCGCTCAGTATGGCGACAGAGCAGTATATTGAAAGAAGATAGTTTCCTATTCCCTTGTTATTAATGCCCATGAAACGGACTGAAAGTCCTCTGGACTGCTCGCCGGGGATACCTGTCTGATACAGGCCGAT